>JAESFN010000061.1_pt1 | contig 306840 bp, 237 predicted proteins | sample 9269411 | NCBI WGS metagenome assembly JAESFN01 (sample SAMN14505399, study PRJNA617100) | algae metagenome | isolation source: Iphinoe sp. HA4291-MV1 and co-occurring heterotrophs from trail next to... | place: USA: Maunawili Falls, Hawaii | collected 2009-07-25
GCCAAAAGTCGAATCGAGCCGCAATGGATAATAATTATATGCTTACTATTCTTGCTGCTTGTTTATCCCTACATAATGATATCTCTAAATCCGCTTGTCAATAGCATTTGAGACGCGCTTACCCTGGATGAAGTACTAGCAGTAGGAGATGCAGCATTTCAAAATAAATGCTTAGGAAAAATGAAGGAGGTGGGCAAGGAAGGACGGACAGTACTTTTTGTAAGCCACAATATGAGTCTGTTCAGTTATTATGCGATCGCTGTCTTCTCATGCAAAAAGTAAATCTACTAGCTGATACAGATCCTAGTGCTGTTGTTCAAATCTATTTAGCTGATAATTCTATATCTAATTCTTTTTCTCGTGCCAAACAAAGTAATGGGAAACCAACATTAATTTTAGGAAGAATCAGAAATTCTCAACAGTCGTCAAAATCACATATTCAAATAGATGCTGAAATATTTAGTAGCAAATAGATGAGTGTTGGTTTAGATTTGCGTTTAACAGATGGAATTGGGAATCCAGTTGGTTTCGGTTCATTAGGGACACTGAATGCCAAGCATCTTATTAAGCTAAAACTTGGGATAAATACAATTTCATTCAGAATGCCAATCAATCAACTTGCTATAGGTAAATATTTCATCAGTCTAGATCTAGCTAAACCAGATGTGGAATATTACGACAAGATTGAAAATTGTTTAGCCTTTGAAGTGACTCGTCCTCCAGAGGAAGGTGGTATTGTAGTGCTATCTCAAACATGGGGATTTGGATGCTTTGAAATAAATTTAGAAGCTATAAGTCATTGAAGAAGAACTCAGTTGTCAGAACGCAGAACTCAGAATCACTTCCGCCCTTGGATTGGTGATCCCAACCAATTGTAGACACCCCCGTTGACGGTGGGGATTTAAACCCCCTACTCATCAACGCCAGATACCAAGTGAGGGAGACCCTCCTCCTACAGTACTGGCTCCCCAGTCGTACAGAAGTTCATTCTGACTTCTGACCTCAAAGGTTGCTGAGTTCTTTTTTGTTAAAAGGGACTTCGGTTTGGAATGGCTCTATAGGTGGATACAAAAACCCCGTCGCCTTTGGATCAGGTTACGAAAATCGCTGTAGTTAGGAAGAAACTAGGAAAATGCAAACTTTTTTGGTAACTGGTGGAGCAGGTTTCATCGGTTCTAACTTTATCTTAAAAGCTAGAAAAGAACTGTGGGCTAACATTATAAACCTCGACAAACTGACCTACGCAAGCAATCCTCAAAATTTAGAAGATTTGCAGGATGATTCAGGATATCATTTTGTCTGTGGAGACATTGGTGATATTGAACTCATGCGTCATCTTTTGGAGCAGTACCAACCAGACGCAATTATAAACTTTGCTGCTGAAAGCCATGTTGATCGCTCAATCCTCAATCCCCAGGACTTTGTTCAAACAAACGTAGTGGGAACATTCCAACTTTTGGAAGCGAGCAGGACTTATTGGGAAAATTTATCACCGCACAAGCGAGAGCAATTCCGTTTCTTGCATGTGTCTACCGATGAAGTATATGGCTCATTGGGTTCAACAGAGCCAGCTTTTCGGGAAGATACTCCGTATGCTCCCAACAGTCCTTATGCTGCAACGAAAGCAGGTTCTGACCATCTAGTACGAGCTTACTATCACACTTATGGTCTCCCCACTTTAATAACCAACTGCTCTAACAACTACGGTCCCCGCCAGTTTCCGGAAAAATTGATTCCTTTAATGATTCTCAATGCTTTGAATGAAAAGCCTTTACCAATCTATGGTGATGGACAGAATATCCGAGATTGGCTTTATGTTATGGATCATTGCGAAGCTCTTTACCTGGTTTTAAAACATAGCGGGATTGGAGAAATTTATAATATTGGAGGCAACAACGAGCAAACAAACCTCGCGGTTGTACAAAAAATTTGTGCAATCCTCGATACACTAGCTCCCAAACCCGGTTTTTGTCACTCCTCTCTAGTCACTTTTGTCAAAGATCGCCCCGGACACGACCGACGGTATGCAATTGATTGCAGTAAAATCTTCAGAGAATTGAGTTGGCAACCAAAGGAGGATTTTGATAGTGGTTTGTTGAAAACAATTCAGTGGTACTTGAGCAATCTCAAGTGGGTTGAGAAAGTGCAATCTGGAGCTTACCAAACTTGGATTCAGCAGAACTACGGAGATAGAGAAGCAGCGAAATCCCAAACTATCAGCAGGAGTGAATCATGAAGGGCATTATTTTAGCTGGCGGTTCTGGTAAACGCCTGTATCCACTGACTCAAGTCGTCAATAAACAACTCATGCCTGTCTATGATAAGCCAATGATCTATTACCCCTTATCTACTCTGATGTTAGCTGGGATTCGTGAGATTCTCATCATTTCTACACCTGCTCACCTACCGCTGTTTCAGCAACTTCTGCAGGATGGTAGCCAGTGGGGTCTTAAGTTTAGCTATGTAGAGCAACCCAGACCTGAAGGAATAGCACAGGCATTCATCTTAGGCAAAGATTTTATCGGCAATGACTCTGTATGCCTCATTTTAGGTGATAATCTCTTCTATGGACATGGTCTAGTTGATGTACTCACTCATGCGGCTCAGTTGCGTGAAGGTGCACTTATTTTTGGTTATCGAGTCGCTGAACCTCAGCGATATGGAGTCGTTGAATTTGATGCAGCAGGTCAAGTAGTGAGTTTAGAAGAAAAGCCTAAGTTTCCCAAGTCCAACTATGCTGTACCAGGTATTTACTTTTATGATCCTCAGGTTTGTGAAATTGCAGCCACTCTCAAACCTTCAACTCGCCATGAGCTAGAAATTACTGACCTAAGCCAAGTGTATCTTCGTAAAGGGCAACTGAAAGTCGAGATTTTGGGTCGAGGCTATGCTTGGTTAGATACGGGTACTCATGAATCTCTTCACCAGGCTGCTAGCTTTATTCAAACTTTAGAACAACGGCAGGGTTTAAAAATAGCTTGTATCGAAGAAGTTGCCTACTGCCAAGGATATATCAATGCAGACCAACTCTATCAACTCGCTAAACCATTAGCTAACAGCAGCTATGGGCGTTATCTAATGGATATTATTAATGGTGAGAACCGTACGACTCAAGTTCAGTTAAAGCAGGAATTTGGAGAAACACAGAGGGTTGTACTGTGAAAATTATACAGACTGAAATTCCTGACGTTCTGCTGATTGAACCGCGAGTTTTTGAAGATGAGCGTGGCTTTTTTTACGAAAGTTACAATGAGCGAATTTGGCAACAGAAGACTAATTTTATAGAACACTTTGTACAAGACAATCACTCTCGTTCAGCTAAGAACGTCCTACGCGGTTTACACTATCAAATCAAGCAACCTCAAGGCAAATTGGTGAGAGTTATCATTGGTGAAGTGTTTGATGTCGCCGTGGACTTGAGAATGAGTTCTAAATATTTCGGTCGATGGGTTGGCGTTCACTTGAGCGCCAACAACAAGCAGCAACTATGGGTACCAGCAGGTTTCGCTCATGGTTTCTTGGTGCTTTCAGAATATGCTGAAACGCTTTACAAAACGACAGACTACTACGCAGCCAAGTATGAGCGTAGCATTTTGTGGAATGATCCTGATCTGGCGATCGCTTGGCCCGTTGAAGAAGAACCCATTCTCTCTGTTAAAGATAGAGCGGGTAAACTCCTCAAAGAAGCGGAGGTGTTTGTGTGACCAGAATACTCTTGACAGGTAGCACAGGTCAAGTCGGTTGGGAACTACAACGAACTTTGATGACTCTTGGAGAAGTCCTTCCTATAGGACGTGAAATCTCCTCTTCAGGTTTACACATAGATTTATCTCAACCTGACACCATTCGTCATGTGATTCGTGAAGTTCAGCCTGACTTAATTATTAATCCAGCTGCATACACTGCAGTGGATCAGGCAGAATCAGAACCTGAATTGGCAATGGCTGTCAATGGTACTGCACCTGGTGTGATTGCAGAGGAAGCAAAATTGTTGGGAGCAGGAGTGATTCATTATTCTACAGATTACGTGTTTAACGGTCATCAGGCAATACCGTACACAGAGCAAGACGAACCATGTCCACAAAATATATACGGCAAAACAAAACTAGCTGGTGAAAAGGCAATTCAAGCAGTTGGTGTGCCTTATTTAATTTTGAGGACAAGTTGGGTTTATAGCTTGAGAGGTAAAAATTTTTTGCTAACGATGCTGAAATTAGCGCGAGAGCGTGAAGAGCTAAGAGTTGTAGATGACCAAGTGGGAGCACCAACTTGGAGCCGGATGATTGCTGAATCTACAGCACAAATTGTCTCTCAAGGAACACAAGATTTGATAAGTTTTTTGAGCAGTCACAGTGGAATATATCATCTAACTGCTACTGGTCAGACGAGTTGGTATGGTTTTGCAAAAGCGATTTTTGAACTTGACTCCAACAAGAGTGAACATAAGTTAAAAAAATTGGTAGCAATACCTTCACAGCAGTATCCATCCCCAGCAATAAGACCAGCTTATTCCTTATTAAATACTGATAAAATATCTCGTACATTCGGGTTAGCTTTGCCTAACTGGCAAAGAAATTTAGAGTTGGTGCTTGGTTCATAACGTTCTAAATAAATGTGAGCATTGCCGCTATTGCTTGTTCTACATCGTTTTCAGAGAAATAGCGGAAAATTCATGCCAATTATTTAAAGATTAGATAAAGATGTAAATAAAGATACGAATATTTCCTGATGCCAAGATTGGTGTAAAGAAATAATGGAAGGGGCATTAACAGTGTTTTCTCTAAGACTTCATACATTTTAGCTGCAAACAATCACGCATTGTCTAAATTAATGCAATATACAGATGAACACAAAAGAACTCATCATTGAGGCAGGTCAGACTGAAAAACAGTATTGGCTTGACCTGTGGACATACCGGGAACTGTTCTACTTTCTTGCATGGCGTGACATTTTAGTGCGCTACAAACAAACGGTGATTGGACTAGCATGGGCACTGGTTCGACCATTTTTGACGATGATTGTGTTCACCTTTGTGTTCAGCACTATAGCTAAGTTACCCTCTGAGGGTGATGTACCTTACCCGATTATGGTCTATGCAGCGCAGTTACCTTGGCAATTCTTTTCCGGGGCGCTCACTGAGTGCAGCAACAGCTTAATCAATAATGCCAACCTGATTTCTAAAGTCTACTTTCCTCGGTTGATTGTACCAACAAGTGCAGTCATTGTCAGCTTTGTGGACTTTCTGGTTGCTGGCATGCTTCTCTTGGGACTGATGGTATGGTATAATTTTGTGCCAAACTGGCGTATTCTCACTCTGCCGATATTTATTTTAATTGCATTTGCAGCGGCTATTGGAGCAGGGTTATGGTTAGCAGCATTGAACGTGGAGTACCGAGATTTTCGCTTCATTGTGCCGTTTATTGTCCAGTTTGGTCAGTATATATCACCTGTGGGGTATAGCAGTAGCACAGTACCAGAGCAGTTGCGATTACTCTACTCGATAAACCCAATGGTAGGGGTTATTGATGGTTTTCGGTGGGCGATTTTAGGCGGACAGTCAAGCATTTATTTACCAGGATTTTTTCTGTCTCTAGGACTGGTTGCTCTCGTGTTTTTTAGCGGAATTTGGTATTTCCGCAAAACAGAACGCAGATTCGCTGATGTGATTTAAGTTAAAAGTGGGTGGTAGCCTGTTATCAAATACTGTTAAGGAGGTTTTTGAGATGACAAACTCTCAACCAGAATCTAATTATCCTATTGGCACTCTGACAATAGCTGAACTGGAAGCTTTAATCGTAAATATTGTTCAAAAGGTACTTAGACAGGAAAAAATCGCCAGCATTTTGAAGTTGAGGAAGCAGAAACAATAATGATATCAAGAGAGCTTTCTTAGAGCATTATGGAAGCATTGCCTCACGATAAGCACTTTGAACAAGCTGGATTCAAAACTTTACTCAAAAACGCCAATGAGTTGTGAAATAGCTTTGAGAGTATCCTAAATGTCTGACACAGTCATTCGAGTTGAAAATCTCAGTAAAAAGTACGTCCTGAGTCACCAGCAAACAGGGGGAAGCAGTCGCTATAATTCTTTGCGTGATGCGATCGCACAAGGAGCAAAGTCTCTCGGTAAAAGATTACTCAAACCTTCTGGTCAGAAAACATTCAATCCAAAACGTGAAGAGTTTTGGGCACTTAAGGATGTTTCGTTTGAAGTTAAACAGGGCGATAGACTAGGTTTTCTTGGTCATAACGGTGCAGGCAAATCAACATTATTAAAAATTTTAAGTCGAATTGTAGAGCCGACTCAGGGAAAAATTTCAATTAAAGGACGGGTAGCAAGTCTGTTGGAAGTTGGTACAGGGTTTCACCCAGAATTGACAGGTCGAGAAAATATTTTTCTTAATGGTGCGATTCTGGGGATGGGTAGGGAGGAGATTAAAAGAAAGTTTGATGAAATTGTCGATTTTGCAGAAGTTGAAAAGTTTTTAGATACGCCAGTCAAGAAGTATTCCTCAGGGATGTATGTGCGGTTGGCGTTTGCAGTGGCGGCGCATTTAGAGCCAGAGATTTTAATAGTTGATGAAGTCCTAGCGGTAGGAGATGCACAATTTCAAAAAAAATGCCTTGGTAAGATGCAGGAAGTATCTACGGATCAAGGTCGAACTGTTTTATTTGTGAGTCATAACATGGATGCAATCCAACGGTTATGCTCTCATTGTGTCATGCTTGAGCGTGGCCGATTGATTGCACAGGGTAGAACCGACAGCATTGTTGTACGCTATATGTCTAATAATTCTACTATACAGGCTTCGCCTAATCAATGGATTGATGTATCACAAGTTAGTCGAACTGGAACAGGAGAAGCTCACTTTGTGGCAGTACAATACAGTAGCCTTAACGAAGCTGCTGCGTTTCAACCCTATTCAAATGGAACGCTCGAATTTTTATTAGCTATTGAGTCAGACTCAGTTAGACAGATTGGGAGTATTGCTATTACTATCTATAATCAGTTGGGAACTAAGCTGGTTAACGCTGATTCTCTTGTACTTGGTCAAAGTATAACTCTTGAAAAGGGAAAAAATATAGTCAAGTTCAGGATTGGCAAACTATATTTAACTCCAGGAATTTATGTTCTTGGACTATGGATGGCTGACCCCTTAACAGGGATTGTATTTAATTGTATTGAATCGGCATTTGAAATAGAGGTAATTAACTTTAAATCTGAAGGGCTGGGCATTAGACCAGACGCTGATGGTCTTGTAATATGTGATTTTGAAATTATGCAAATGACTGAATTAATTAGATAAGAGCCTCCGACTAGCAGCGATTTTCGTCGCTAGAAACATATGGAAGAAACACCATCCCCCTTCTTTCCTGTTAAGAGTTCCCTATTTCCTATGTTTTCACCGCAAGTCAATTACTATAAAGGAGAACATTATGAAAGAGCAACATCCTTAATCGTGCAACTATTCCATCAGCCCCCGGATGAGAACCACGTCAACTCTGGTCGGTCATGATTCTTACTTACAACTGTACAGACTATCTGTGTGACTTAGGAGAAGTTATTCCAGTATAAAGATGGAGTCTAGTAGAATGTTTGAATCAGTTCCTGATGTTGCTATAATTATATGCACCTATAATCCAGATGCTAAAATCTTTTCAAGAGTTTTAGATGCAATCAAAGCACTAGTATTTCCAGACAATCTAGTGGTTGAATGCATACTCGTGGACAATAATAGTCAATCTTCTATTCATGAAATGCCCTGTGTAAAAGACTTTTTAGAACAATCTCCTTGGGCTAAAGTCATTAAAGAATCTCAGCAGGGATTAATATTTGCACGAATCACTGGTGTTAAATCAACGACAGCTCCTATTATTGTTTTTTTTGATGATGATAATGAACCTGCTCCAGATTACCTGCAAGCAATTAAAAATTGTTTAGACAAGCATCATTGTATAGCAGCTTTAGGACCAGGTAAGGTGACTGTAGAGTTTCTTGAACCAGTTTCAGATTGGTTTGAGAAGAATTTTAGCAAACACTTTCAGGAAAGAAATACTGAATATACACAGTATGGCTGCGTACCAGCAACATGGACAGATTTCTATCCTTTTGGTACAGGACTAGTGGTGAAAAGAGAAGTTTTTCAAAAATACTATCAAGCCTTTACAGAAGGGAGATTAGCTTCTATAGGTAGGAAGGGAAACAATTTATCAAGTGGTGAGGATATTCAAATTGTTTGGGAAGCAGTCAAGATGGGGTTGGCTGCTGGTATATCACCTGATTTGAAAATTAAACATCTAATTCCAAGTCAAAGAGCAACTTTAAAGTATATTAAACGATTAACTTTTGGCACAGCTTCAAGCTATATGCCTGCTTTAATTGGTTCTTTCCCATCAGAAAAAATAAAGGCTTTAGCAGCTATTCCATCTAAAAAAACAATTGTGCATAATCTTTTTAAGCTCATCAGGCGTCGTGTTTTGAGATTTCAATATAAGCTTTTGCTCATTGATTTAGCTCACTATATAGGAGACGTAGTTGGAACACTACGATCTGTAGAATATGATGAGAGAAGTCATTTTATTTATAAATTAGTGGAAATCTTAAATATTGAGTAAAATTAGTTCATTTGATTCAGTTAAGTAAAGTTATGTCTCTATCAACACCTGTTATATTTATAATTTTCAATCGACCAGATTTAACCGAAATCGTATTTCAGGCAATTCGTCAAGCTAAACCAAAAAAACTTTTGGTAGTTGCAGATGGACCACGTTTTCCTGAAGAAGCTGAAAAGTGTGAACAAACTAGATCAGTCATTAAAAAAATTGACTGGAAATGCGAGGTTTTGACTAACTTTTCCGACAAAAATTTAGGATGTAAACGTCGTATTTCGAGTGGACTAGATTGGATATTTTCAGAAGTTGAAGAAGCAATTATATTAGAAGATGATTGTCTTCCAACTCCATCCTTTTTTTCTTTTTGCCAAACTTTACTTGAGTATTACCGCCATGATGAGCGAATTATGATGATTAGCGGTAATGACTTTCAGAATACTCAAAATAGAACTTCCTACAGCTACTATTTCTCAAAGTATACCCATATCTGGGGATGGGCTTCTTGGAAGAGAGCCTGGAAGCACTACGATGTTGATATGAAAACATGGCAGGATTATAAAAAGCAGAATTTAATTCGCTCAATATGTGAAGACCCTTATGAACAGAAATATTGGGTAGATATTTTTGATCGTGTATCTGAAAGCCTCATAGATACTTGGGATTATCAATGGACTTATGCTTGTTGGAATCAAAGTGGTTTGACAATACTTCCCAGAACAAACCTTGTGTCAAATCTTGGTTTCCGCCCAGATGCAACTCATACTTTTGGTGAAAGTCCGTTTTCAAAAATGCAAACGGTTGATATTTGGAAGATAAATCATCCTCCATTTGTCATTAGAGATCAAGAAGCTGACGCCTATAGTTTTGACTATGTTTATGGTGGAAAAGCAATCAAAGATGCAGATACTTTATCTACTAAGTTACGTCAATATTTGGGTAAAATCAAACAAAAAATGAAAAAAACTTTAGTTTTGAATCATTAATATAAGAGGTTGTATTTGTTGACGAATTATAAACATATAATTGTACGTTTTTGTGGAGGTTCACCAGTGGATGTATGACCACTATTCCCAGTTAGAGAAATGCTGCTTTCAGGATATCGTTCAACGGACTGCAACAGAAAGTTACATTCCCAATTGGGCTAGTACCGCTGCTTTGGAAGTCAAAAGTCACTCATTCAAAAGACTTATGCTGTAAGCTTTTTGTCGATTCCGACTCCATCTTTATAGAAGCTATTAAGCCAGCACCATGAACATCCTACACATCAACCAATCTGATATTTCTGGTGGAGCAGCGATCGCAGGCTACCGACTACATCAAGGCTTGCTAGCTCAAGGTATTAACTCGCGACTGCTAGTAGGTAAAGTTGAAACCAGCAGCGATCGCGTCGCCTCTGTACCAAGCAACTACTACATCGAAAGACAACTCTTGCGTGTGACTTCGCGTCTTGGCTTCAACTATCTCAACCTTATCAGTAGCTTTGATATTCCCAAGCACAGTTTCTACAAAAATGCAGATATTCTTAACTTTCATAACCTGCACACTGGTTACTTCAACTATCTGGCAATTCCATCATTAACTCAAAATAAACCAGCAGTTTTTACACTTCACGATATGTGGAGCTTTACAGGTCACTGCGCTTACAGCTACGGGTGCGATCGCTGGAAAATTGGATGTGGAAAATGTCCATACCCAGATATTTATCCTACCATTGCCAGAGACAATACTCACCTGGAGTGGAAACTGAAAAACTGGGTTTACAGTCGTTCCAACCTCACCATCGTGACTCCTAGTCATTGGCTAACTCAGCAAGTTCAGCAAAGTATGCTCAAACGCTTTGCGATTCATTATATTCCTAATGGGATTAATACCAAAGCTTATCAGCCACTTGACCCCGAAAAGTGTCGCTCCATCTTAGATATCCCAACAGGCAAAAAAGTTCTCATGTTTGGGGCTGAAAGTCTCACAGATTCTCGCAAAGGAGGCGATTTGCTGCTAAAAGCATTGCAAAACCTACCCGCATCCCTCAAAACTGAAATTGTACTTTTAACTATAGGTAATGCAGGCGAAGCTATTTCTGAAGCAGTGGAGATAGCGACTCTCAATCTTGGTTACGTCAGCAGCGATCGCTTGAAATCTATCGCCTATTCTGCTGCTGACTTGTTTATTTTTCCGACTCGCGCTGACAATCTTCCCTTGGTACTACAAGAGAGTATGGCTTGCGGTACTCCCATGGTTTCATTCAAAGTTGGTGGTGTCCTTGATCTCGTACGTCCAGGTATCACTGGTTACTTAGCTATACCAGAAGATGCTGATGATTTTTGTCGTGGAATTGTGAAGTTGCTGGAAGATGAGAGTTTGCGCGATCGCATGAAGCAAAACTGTCGAGCGATCGCTCTTGAGGAATACCCTTTAGAATTACAGGCGAAGCGATATATTGAGTTGTACCGTCAGGTTTTAGAGAAATTGGGGCGATCGCAGGCTGACTCGTGTTGATTCCAAAGGTTGGGAGAGCGCTATCTATTACAAATCTTCTTCAGTTAGATCGGCTATCTTCATCAAAGCTTTCAAAGTTCCTATCTTTAAATCTTTATTCGCATGGACTGGAATCGACAGTATTTGATGAGACTCAGCTTGTTGATAGATATGATGACTACCAGTAATTTTTTTTAAATCCATCCCTTCTTCTCTACGATTGAGCAGAGCTTTTTCCCGGAAATAGACTTCATACAGCAATTTCGACTACCTGAGCTGCATCTTCTATCGAATGACTTTCATTAGCAACCTCTAGCCATCCTTCAATTGCATCCTTAAGATTAGCCATCAACTCTTCCCAAGTATCGCCCTCAGTAATACAACCAGGTAGAGCAGGAACTTCCGCCCAGTATCCGCCTTCTTCAGCTTGGTGAACAATTGCCTTGAACTTCATGCCGAATGTTGCACGCTTAGATTTCAACTCTATGTTATCAGCGATCGCCCTTTGGGCACTGCGCTGTTGAGGCTTATTCGTGTTGATTAGTGAGGTGGGCTAATATTAAGAGTAACCCTAGAAGTCCAAACTAGCCATGAGTCCAAAGTCTTTGGCAATTTCTTCATCCTCCCTCACCCCCGCAAATCGTATTATATCCAAGCTTCAGGAACTATCATCACAGCAGCAGCAGAAAGTTCTTGACTTCATCGAATCTCTCATTTTGGAAAGCAACCCTCAAAAATCTATTTGGCAAGAAATCCAGGACATCGTTGAGCAAGTACCCGAAGAACTATGGGATGAACTCCCCACAGATGGTGCAGAGAATCACGATCACTACCTCTACGGAGCACCTAAGGTAAAAGCGTGAAGACTATCTTTGTAGATACGCTTTACTGGATCGCAATCACAAATCCCAAAGACCAATGGTACTCTAGAGCGTTAGAAGTCCAGAAACATCTTCAAGCAACACAACTCATCACAACCGAAACTGTTCTGATTGAATATCTCAACTACTTTTGTGGATACAGCCCTCGAATGCGACAAACCGTAGCGAGTGTTGCGCGCTTCATCCTCAGAAATCCCAACGTTGAAGTCGTGCTGCATACTCATGAAGTTTTTTTAAATGCTTTAACGCTTTATACAGAACGTCTTGATAAAGGCTACAGCCTCATAGATTGCATTTCAATGGTGACAATGCAAGATTGCAACTTGACTGAGGTGCTCAGCCATGATAAGCACTTCGCCCAAGAAGGATTCATGCTTTTGCTTTAGTAGTGCAATTATTATTGCCTTCACTGAATACCCCCGCTAAGTTACAAGCTAAGCGATCGCATGAGTTAAAAACGTGTTGAACCCATAGTCGGATTATCGAAGATACACTCTGCCTTTACAAAAGCTTTATAAAAATTACGTAACAATCTCTTTTGATTCATCCTGATTCTTCTTGAAGTTACGGAAGAGTCCAGTAGGAACACGGGAATTCATCGGTTACTTTATCGCTAGCACAGAACATTCCAGCAATCTGAAATAAGCCAATCATGATTAGTGTTATCACCCCAGTTTACAACGGCGAAAGATTCATTGAGTCTTGCATCAAAGTTGTGATAGACCAAAACTGTCCAAATGTCGAACACATCATTGTAGATGGTGGTTCAACAGACGGAACAGTAGAAATTATCAAACAGTATGCACAAAAGTATCCTCACATTCGTTGGATTTCTGAAAAGGACAGAGGACAATCGGATGCAATGAACAAAGGAATTGCCATGGCGAAGGGAGAAATTATATCTTTTTTAAATGTTGATGATTTCTATGAATCAAACGCATTAAACCGCGTCTTAGAACTTTTTACAGATTTACCTGAGCCAAGTTTCCTTGTGGGAAATTGTAATATTTGGGGTGATGAAGAAGAGTTTTTGTATACAAACAAGCCAAAAAATCTGAAAATAACACATTTGTTGTCTTCTACAGAGCCTCCTCCATTTCCATTAAATCCTTCCGCCTACTTTTACCATAAGTCATTACATCAAAAGATTGGGCTTTACAAAGTAGACGAACATTACATGATGGATATTGACTTTATATGCAAAGCAGTGCAAGCCGCAACAGTGAGGTATGCAGATGAAGCTTGGGGAAATCATCGTCACATTCAGGGTACAAAGACTATTTCCCTAGTGAAGAGTGGTCAGCACACTCAACATCTTTCTGACCTTTTAGAAGAACATAAAAAGAAACTTCCTTTGTTTGAGCAGTATCAAGTAGATATTCTGAGAGGTTTTTATAGAAACTTATATCAACTCAAGTACTACTTCCGCAGAACTAAGCATTACTTGAGGAACCCACAAGATTTATTTCAAAAGCTTAGATTCAGGTTAGTTAGAATTCTTGAGAAGAATGTAGTGTCTTAACTTGTGTTGATTGGAGATATGCTCCTTCGATTGCAGAATGAAAAACAAATGTCAGTTGAATCTATCAATGTAAAAAAAATGTTAGGAGTTGACACCCATCAACCAGCTAGGATTCAGATTGTCAGCAGAGAGATTCCGGTTGAGAATGCGATCGGAAATGCTACTTACCTTCTGGATTTTATCCGCTACTTACGGCAAGCAGGTTGCGAAATTGAGTACACACTGCTAAATTCATCGCCTAACGGTAAAATTCCTTGGTATATTATTCCACCTAACTTGGCAGCACTTGTCAAGGTGTCAGCTAAAGATAATTATCGAATTGGTCGCATTCTGTTCAGATTCAATTCTTTGTTAGAGTGGTTAATTGCGCCGCTGCATCTGGCTTACAATCTATTGTTACCAAAAACCTTGAAAGATATTTACCGCTCTGTCAGAGATAAACGACGGAAAACACGCGGTTATGTGCTTGTTCCTCCAGCTTGGGATGCTCTAGCAACGCCAGAGGAAGTCGCTTTTGCTAGTTCAAGATTTCTAAAATTCAAGCCACATATTGTCATTGCTAACTATGCTTTTTTAGGGAACGTTTTAAACTTCCCTGCTATAGATGAAACAGTATTAAAAGTCATACTTACCCACGATGTCCGTCATTATAGAACTGCTCATTTCAAAAAAATGGGGGTGATTACTTTTGAGTCAGATTGGAGCCAACAGACAGAAGCAACAGAATTGTCCAAAGCGCAGGTACTATTAGCTATTCAAGAAGAAGATGCCAAAGTCTTTCAAGAAATGGTACCTCAATGTGAAGTGATTCGTATGCCGATATCGGCAATATGTCATACACATAATGCTAAACAAGTGTCAGGTCGTTGTTTATTTATCGGTAGTTATACAGACCACAACCTTCATGGTTTACAGTGGTTTCTCAAAAACGTGTGGTCTATTGTGTTACAGTTAGTTCCCAATTGCAACCTTCATGTTTGTGGTACTGTATGTGATGGGATTAAAGAGACATTTTCAAATGTTCGCTTTCTAGGTAGGGTAGACGATTTAACAACTGAGTACAGTAGTGCACAAGTGTGTCTAGTTCCCCTACCTGTTGGAAGTGGACTAAAAATTAAGCTTGTGGAAGCTTTATCACATGGTCGTGCTTGCGTTTCAACAAGTGTTGGGGTTCAAGGACTGCGTGAGATTGTAGATCATGCTGTTCTCGTGGGAGACACTGCTGAAGATTTTGCAACCGCAGTTCAGACACTGTTGACTCATCAAGATAAACGCCAATGGATGGAAGAGCAAGCTCGCAGGTATGTCACAGAAAAACTTTCACCTCAAGCTATATACCAACCATTCTTAGACCGAATTGAGCAACACTTACAACAAATAGCAAATAAAACGACTAAACAATTGCGAGAGAACAAACTAAGTAGTAGCAAAGTCTTAACTTCTAACTTGATATCAAACAAGGAGAAATCACATGAAATTTAATTGATGAACTATAGCCGTCAGGTATTTTGTATGCGTCATTGTTGCAAAAGATTGAGGAAACAGGTGGTTAGCTGTTCATTAAACTTCTTGTAAAAGTCCTTCTTTTCGCGCTCTTATTCGCGCCTTTGCGCCTACTCTGCGAGAACGGCTCCGCCGAATGCGTGAGACAAAAAATATCTTCAGTTGAGTGTGAGAGTTCCGAAACTCAATTTAGCCTCTAGCAAGGAGAAACCATTATGAAGTTTGATTGGCTAATCATAGGCGCTGGATATTCTGCATGCGTTATAGCTGAGCGAGTAGCGACTCAGTTAGCGCAAAGAGTGCTAATTGTAGAACAACGGGATCACATTGGTGGGAATGCCTACGATTACTACAATGAGCATGGAATTCTAGTTCATAAATACGGACCTCACATCTTTCACACCAAATCCAAAAAAGTTTGGAACTATCTCTCGCAATTTACTGAGTGGAGACACTACTATCACCATGTCCTCGGAGTCATAGATGGTAAGAAAGTCCCCATACCTTTTAATCTCAATTCTCTCTACGCTCTTTTTCCTCCAAAGTATGCAGAAAAACTTGAGAATTTACTTCTAGAAAACTTTGGTTTTGGCGTCAAAGTACCCATTTTGAAACTGCGCGAGAGTGCAAGTGGTGACCTCTCTTTTTTAGCTGATTACATCTATGAAAAAGTCTTCCTCAACTACACAATTAAACAGTGGGATTTGAAACCAGAGGAATTGGATCGGGGAGTTACAGGACGTGTTCCAGTCTACATCAGTCGGGATAACCGTTACTTCCAAGACCCCTATCAAGCTATGCCTAAGCTTGGCTACACTGAGATGTTCCGTAAAATGCTAGCTCACCCCAACATTAAAGTGTTACTAAATACAGATTACCGCGAGGTGATCAACGATATCAAGTTTAACCGACTACTTTGTACAGGACCAATTGATGCTTTCTTCGATTATATGTATGGCGAACTGCCATATCGTAGCATCAACTTTCAGCTCGAGACTTTAGACAAAGAGTGGTATCAAGAAGTCGGTACAGTCAACTATCCTAACGAGTACGATATCACACGCATCACCGAGCAGAAGTATTTGTCTGGGCAAACTTCACCAAAGACAACCTTGGTGATGGAATATCCTCAAGCTTATGTACCAGGTAAAAATGACCCCTACTATCCTATTCCTCGAGAAGAGAACCGTGAACATCTGGACTTCTACTTGAAAGAAGTAGAAAAACTTAACGGTTCAGTCCTGTTTGCAGGGCGACTTGGAGATTACAAGTACTATGACATGGATCAAGCAGTGGTGCGAGCGTTGGGTTTGTTTGAGAAAGGGGTAGCGAATTCAATGTAGGAATAACAAATAATGTCCCAAAAGCAAATGACTGATTCAGAATGCTATTAATCTGGGTGCTACGTCTACCAAGAAACATAAATTAGAGAAAAATTGAACACAAGCCAAATGAAAGTAGTCAGCAGAATTCGATTTCCCTGTACATCTGAAACTTCTAGTTTGTACATGAAATGCAATGAGGGTGTATCCATAAACTTTTGTGCAGAACAAAAGGTTGTATTAACTAGAAATGGTGTGCTGTCCCTAAACACCTATTTTAATTCGTTCTATGAACAATTCTACGCAAAATATACCGAGCTTTCCTCTTTATATTACTTATTAAAGCTTGAGGGGAATTTTCAAGTCTCTTTATACAGAGAACAGTATGGTAGAGAAACCAGAGAACTGATTGACACAGAAAACTTTGAGAACTGTCAATCATTAGAGCCTGTGAAAATTTTGCTCCCAAACTCTTGGCGGAGTGAACAAAGTGGGAGAGTTTATCTAGAAATAGCTTGCTTGAGTGACGGGGGTTTATTCGCAGGCGGATTCATTGCAACCGAACAACCAAAGCTTAGAGAAGTATCTTTGGGCATTATTACTTGTACTTTCAAGAAAGAAGCTTTTATTAAAAATACAGTGAATACTATTTTAAAAGATGATTTCTTGCAAAACAAGAAGTTTAAAGTTTTTGTTGTTGATAATGGCAAAACCTTGAAACACGACGAATTCGACGACCCTAGGGTTCAATTGATTCCTAACAGAAATGTAGGTGGGGCAGGAGGTTTCACTAGAGGTTTAATCCAAGCTTTACAAGAGAATGTTTATACACATTTCCTGTTCATGGATGATGACATTGAGTTAGAGAGTGAATCTATCTACAGGCTTTTCCCCTTGTACGAATACGCAAATCAGGACTTTGCTATATCTGGTAGTATGCTGGACTTGTATAAAAAGCATATATTGTATGAAGCAGGGGCATTACTATGCACTAATTTTTTATACCGTGATAAAAATTACGGTAATGATCCGTTCGCTATTGTCTCCCTAAAGAATAAATTCAACCTCAATAACCCTTATTTTACCAATAGCTTACTCTTGGAGGATAAACCAGACTACGGAGCATTTTGGTTTTTCTCCTTTTCCAAGAAAGTTGTTGAAGAAATAGGTCTACCCATGCCTTTCTTTATAAAGGCAGATGATATAGAGTTTGGACTGAGGATTACAGAACGTCTTGGTAAGCCAATAGTAGCCTTCCCAAGTATAGCCGTTTGGCACGAGCCTTTCTATGCAAAGAATCCTATCTGGGTGACTTACTATAGCTCTCGAAATTTTCTGATCACACATTCCATTTGTGGTGGCTCATTAAGATATGTGCATGCAGTTAAGTTTCTTACAAAAGGATTAATCCAGAGCATTTTTTTATTTGACTACAATTCCGCAGAAATGATTATTAGGGGTTTCGAGGATTATATGCAAGGACCAGTGCTTGTTAAAAGCACTGATCCAGAAATGTTACACGCTAAGATTTTGGAACATAGCAAAAGTTACAAGAACCAAACTGTGAAATCTAATTCTCCAAGCAGTAATCTACCTCAGAGAACCTTAAGTACTGAAAAGAATAAGAAGCCTATTCTCAAAATAATTATCGGTCTAATAACTCTTAATGGTCATTTAATCCCAAATTTTTTCCTAAGCAATGATGATGTCTTTTATTGGATCGGTTCTGACTGTGCTGACAGGTGGTTCAAGGTATTTGCGAAAAAGCGAGTTGTCATTTTCAGAGAAGGAAATAACTCTATTGAGCAGAATGAAATGAGTCGTTCAACTGGTCTCGGAATTTTAATTAGGTGGTTCCAAATCGTTATTAAGAGTACTACCAGATGGTCTTCTGTAAGTTCAGAGTGGAGAAATGCTTTTAACCATTTCACCTCCACTGAATTTTGGAGAAATTATCTCAAACTCAATGATCAAAACTAACAACTTGTACATTAGACCTCCTATGAAAATAGAGGCTGAAACTACGCAAAATCGTTCCAGCATCATTTTCATTGTTCTTTGTGTGCGACAGCGAGTGGAGTCTTTTACATAAATATTTTTTGTTTCGCGCACCAGGTGCAAAGAAGAGTGCGAAAAGAATGAATAAGTGCAAGAAGTCTATTGAGCTTTTTCCTTCACTGTCCCATGTAGAGTAGGACTGCACGACCATTACCATGCGACAGTAGCTTGTCGCGAGTCAATTGACGATTCTGAGATCCGCGTTTCTCTTGCACATGAATCTGGAAATCGTTAGCCCCATAGCTAATCGTGGCATAAGAAAGCGCAACCCGAGAGTTATCATTGATAAAAGCAATCTCATTTGGTGGTATGTTCCCAGTCACGTACAAAAGCGCCCCAAACAACTCACTCGCACCCCCTCCTTTGGTATGAAGCACTGTGTTAACGTTACCTCCTTCGGTCTTAAGACCTAACACCCAGAGTTTCCCACCATTATTGAATATTTTCTTGCTACTCCCTTCGGGATTAAGCTGACGAACCCACACCTGTTGAGGATGTTCAAAGTGCCAAGTTTCAGCCGAGACACCCTCAACAAAGAGCTTTCCAGATCCTCGCGTATTCCGAAACGCATACTTTTGGTCATTGGGTCTGAATGAGCAGCAAGTCACATCCTTCAAAAATAGTGTTCGGGAAGTCGCTTGTTCAAAACCAATAAATCCAAGCTGGGATGGGGCTTTTTGATGGAGGTTTGTAATACCAAGATGTTCAATGGTTACGTCACTTGCTTTTCCATCCTCAATACGAATGAACGGTTTCGGGTTTTTTGCATTTTCAAAAGCTGACCCAGAAGGAGAAAGCACAGCACTTATTGCAATGAGCTTGCGAACATTTCCTTTAACTCGTAGAGTATCGCTGACAAAGTAACGACCAGGGGGAAAGTAAACAGTAGACTTTCCTGAATCGAGTGCTTTTTGAATTGCAGCTGTATCATCGTCCCAATCCTCACCTCCATCTGCTTTTTTCCCTCTTGCACCAAAATCCTCAACATTTGCCCAATTAGAGAGATTATTGTCATGAAAGTTTGGAGGTTCCTGAATCGGAAGATTGAGAGAGGTCTTTAAGGAAGTAAACAAAGTAAAAGGAGCATTTGAGGTAAACTCCTTCAATACAGTCTGCTTCAAATCTTTCTTATCTTGCTTAAGAACTGACTTATAACCAGATGAGCGGACATTGCGAGCAAACAGACGGCTATTATTCTCTATCGCACTCATCGAGCGATCGCCCTTTAGGGCGCTGCACTTTGTGCAATCGCCGCCAGAAAGCTTCGCGTCCAAAAGAGTCATCAGACTCGTTGAGTTTGTGTTACGTATCGCTGGAACACGATTACTGCTCGATAGGTCTCGTATTGCTACAATATTCCCCGAGTTCTCCAAACCAACAGTTTTCTGATTGCAAAGAGTCATGTGCTCAAGAGTCACACCGTTGACCTCACCTGCAATACGAATACCATAATCAAAGCCTTCGACAATGACGTTTTTGACGAGAGCCGGACCAATCCACCGTCGAGTCATATCAAGTCCGACGAGTCCTTGACCCCGAAGTATAACATTACGAATAGCACCAGTATTGTTTGCTAGATAATCGAGTGCGATCGCTCCTCGATTATTACCAGTGTCAATCGTCAGGTCTTCAATATAGTTTGCAAACGCCTCATTTCCCTCTCCCTTGGCGGGATAGTCCTTACCTCCTCCGTTAGCCTGTTCTACATAGAGTCCTGACGCAGTGTAGACGACTGCTTTCGGGTTGCTAGGGTTGTTGTAACCAGGTGCATTGTTCTTCAAGCGAATAATAGTAGTGGCGCGGTTCTGTCCTTGAATCCATAGTTGTGATTGCCATTTGCCGTTTTTGTCTCGCCATTCTAGGCGATCGCTCACAAGATAAGTTCCTTTGGGGAAATAAAGAACTTTGTTTGTACCCACGTTCTCTTGAATTGCCTTCTGGATTGCCTGAGTATCATCTGTGACACCATTTCCCTTTGCTCCATATTGGGTCTTAACATTAATCACAATATTCTTGGGAAAGAGCTTATCCCTTGTCGAACTTTTACTCAGGGCACATTTATTCTCTCCTTTGTTTAAAGACTTCCCCTCAGAAACCCCTAACGCGGAAAGAAAGATGTCATTAATAAATGTAGGATTTTTAACAAAAACAACAAGAGAAAGTACTGCTGTTCCACAGAGAATAGAAAGTCTTTTCCAAACTTTCTTACTGCGCTGAAACTGTGTCATAACCACCTCGTTTTTTGCTAGAGAAATTATTTTTATCAAGTTTATATTTCTTCATATAGATGAAATTTTTCTCAGCCTACCTAGTTAGCAATCCTAAATCAATTCTGAAAAACAAGATCCCCGACTTCTCTAAGAAGTCGGGGATCTATTGTCTAGTTGTCTTCATTATTTTCAAACCCATAGCAACCATATCCGGAAAAAATACAAAAAATCATAAAGAAATTACATAGTCTCCAAAATCTTTCTTAAAGATTCACGTACCTCAAAACAGGATGGTAAAAGCATTTCAGCACTTTGATACGATATTAAAGACATTTATTAGTACTTTGCCTAATAAAAGAATCCGGAATATGTTGCCAACTTGCCGAAAGAATATGACAGAATCTTCTATGAAAAATTACCAACTCAGTTCCCGAAGGTTGCTACATTAAGAAATTCAGCAGACGTAGCTAAGCGTTGTCTGTAGCGTGGGGTCGTTCACTTACAGCAATAACATATAGTAAGACGGAGGAGTGGATGCACCAAACTCAAACCGAGAAGCAACAACCAATCGAACTACCCAAACTACCTGAAAACCCCCTAGTCTCAATACTGATTGCTAACTATAACTACGCCAAATTTATTGGAGAGACTTTAGATAGTGTCATTTCCCAGACTTATCCCCATTTTGAAGCGATCGTTTGTGATGATGGTTCCAAAGATAACTCTTGTGAAGTTGTCCTGAGTTATGCGAACAAAGACTCCCGCATCAAGCTAGTACGTCAGCAGAATGGAGGTGTAGCTTCGGCATTAAATACAGCTTACAAAAACAGCAGTGGTGAAATAGTCTGTGTGCTGGACGCAGATGATATATGGATGCTCAGCAAGTTACAAAAAGTGGTTGAAGCGTTTCAATCTGACGCGAAAGGAGGCTTTGTCATCGACAACTTAATAAACATTGATGGTGATGGCAAAATTATGAAATTAACACCTGTCATTCATGAGCTAGCCTCTGGTTGGAAGGCACCTTTTGCGATGGAAAATGGTGGGTTTGCATACAACATACCGCCAGCTTCCGCACTTTCGGTTCGACGCAAGGTCGCTGACTTAATCTTCCCGATGAACGAAGCGTTTACGCGTAACGCAGACACTCTTATTAGCTACTTAGCACCTTTAATAACTGTGATAATACCAGTGCCAGAAGTGCTAACCAAGTTTCGTCTACATGGCTCCAACATCACAAGTTCCAAGAGTTACGTGTTAAAAGATTTCGAGAGAGATGTAAGAAATTGGGAGCGTACACATCAAGAGCAAAAACAGCTTTTAAGCAGAGCATATGGTAAAGATGTCGCAGAAAAACTGACTGGCTTGGAAAACAGTGTGAAGTATCTCCACTTCCGCTACGTAGCAATGCGTTTAAAGCAGGTACCCAGGTCAGAAACAAGGAAAACTCACCAACAACTAACCGCTCATCCACACTTTGGTTACTCTTTACCTGAGCGATGGTTTATACCTTGGGCTGAGCATTTACCTGATGTTCTCTTTGCCAAAATGTTTAATTTTGTCTATGGAGCCAATCCAGTAAAGTACTTTTTCAAGAGGTTATTAGGGAGTCTGATTGCTCCACGTTATGTTCTGTGGTAATCACTAACTTAATTGTAAGAATAATAATAGATGAGTCAGAAGTCAATTGCTATCTTTACTTGGGGTTTGGACGGTGGAGCATTCACAAATCTTCCAGTTGCTCTGACAAAAGGGTTTTGGAACTTGGGAGTGAGAGACTTATACGTCTTATACCTCTCAAAAGGACCAACAGAGGATATCACTTTTCCAGAGGGCGTCAAATTAGTACCACTAGGTGTTGAGCGATCAATGGCATCTCCTATTGCCCTATCAAGGTTTTTAAAAACAGCGAAACCAGATGTGCTCATCGCCATGCCTACAATCATCTGTATTCCTGCAATTATAGGATGGCTATTAGCTCTTGAGCGACAAACAAAATTTGTCATTTATCAAGGAGATACTTTAACCTCAGACATCGCAATTGACCACAAGCATAACCTGCGGATGCAAATCATGCCTTGGCTAGCAAGGATTTTATACCCCACAGCTAATGGTTTAACCACTGTTAGCCAAGGTGTTCTTGACATCCTCAAACAAGACCGTATCCCCATTCCTCGCAATCGTGTGGCTGTCATCCCGAATCCTGTCGATATCGGGAACTTTGTGATGCACTCTCAAGCAGAACCCGAACATCCTTGGCTTCAGCACAAAGACACTCCAGTCATTATTAGCCTTGGGCGTTTAGCAAAGCGCAAAAACTATCCCTTGCTATTGCAAGCGATCGCGAAAGTCCGAAACCAGTTCAAAGTCAAGCTGATTATTTTAGGAGAAGGTCCAGAAAGAAAAAATTTGGAGGAAATCATTGCCAAACTGAGTTTACAGGAAGATGTCAGCTTACCTGGTCATGTCGCTAATCCCTGGAGTCATATTGCCAAAGCTGATGTTTTTGTCATGTCGTCTTTAGATGAAGCATTTTGTTTAGCACTCGTGGAAGCAATGGCGTGTGGAGTTCCTGTTATTTCCACCGATGCTATTGGTGGAGGACCTCGCAGCATTTTGGAAGATGGCAAATATGGGAATTTAGTACCCAGAGATGATGTGCAAGCCCTAGAGTCAGCAATTCACAAGGTGCTGACCTCCGAGAGTTGGCGATCGCATTTAATTGATGTGAGTAAACAGCGTTGTCAAGCCTTTGAGCCAGAAGCAATTGCCAAACAGTGGTTATCTTTTTTGCAACAAGTTTAACAGTTATCAGTTATCAGTTATCAGTTTCTGTTCACTGTTCACTGTTCACTGTTCACTGTTCACTGGTTTAAAGTGATTCCGCAATTTCCATAGCTGATAATATTAATGCTGGAGAAATTTTTTTATGAAAATCCTTCTGTCTGCATATGCTTGTGAACCAAATCGCGGTTCAGAGCCGGGAGTGGGCTGGAATATGGCGTGTCAGATTGCTAAAAAGCATAAAGTCTGGGTTCTGACTTCAAATACTCATCGTCCAGCAATTGAGGCAGAACTTGCTCGTGAACAACCGCTTAACCTGAATTTCGTTTATCTCGATCCACTAGGTTGGGTTTATGATTGGTCTTTGGAAGGAAGGCGATCGCAATGGTCAGTCTACCTTCACTACTACTTATGGCAAATTTGGGCGTATTTTGTAGCTAGGCGACTCCACAAAGAGATTGGCTTTGATGTTGCCCATCATATCACTTATGGTCGATATTCGGCTCCGAGTTTTCTGGTCTTTCTTCCTGTCCCCTTTGTTTGGGGTCCAGTGGGAGGCGCGGAATCTACACCCAAAGCATTCTGGGAAGACTTCAGCAGACGCGCCAAGATTTACGAAACTCTGCGTAACCTTTTGCAGTGGGTAGGTGAGCTTGACCCATTTGTACACCTGACAGCTCGCAAAAGTACTGCTGCAATAGTAGCAACTCCGGAAACCGCAACTCGTTTGCATGTTTTCGGTGCCAAAAGAATTGAGGTTGTACCTGGACAAACTGGAATTAATCAACAGGAGTTTGCCCGTCTGGAAAAACTTGCGGTCTCATCTGACGAAAATATTATCAGATTTGTCAGCATAGGACGTCTTCTACATTGGAAAGGATTTCATCTTGGTATAAAAGCATTTGCTCAAACTGGTTTAAAGCAGAGCGAGTACTGGATCATTGGGGAAGGATCTGAGAGAAAAAGGCTGGAGGAACTTGCAAATCAACTTGGAATTGCCGACAGAACCTTTTTTTTGGGAGGGATATCTCGTGAAGAAACCTTTCTTACCTTAGCCAAGTCTCATGTCGTTATTCATCCTGCTTTGCATGATTTCTCACCTACTGTCTGTTTAGAAGCTATGGCGGCAAAACTTCCAGTAGTTTGCTTAAATTTAGGCGGACCAGCTATCCAGATTACAGAGGAAACTGGTTTTAGGATTCATGCTCAAACGCCTCAGCAAGCAGCGAACGATATTGCCAAGGCTATGAAGTTGTTGGCTCAAGATCCAGAGCTACGATTACGTATGGGTCAAGCTGGACACAAGAGAGTGAGAGAAGCTTTTAGTTGGGAAAGTAAAGAGCAGTTTTTTGCTCAACTTTACAAAGAAATTTCGACCCAAGATAAATCTTATGTGAAATTGGGTTAGAGAATTATGAAGCGGAACGAAAACCTGAAAAAATCAGCAGGAAACTTAGTATTAACATCACCCCAAGCAGGAATTCTCAAACGGTCTAGTATGATTGTATTATTCCTCGCTTCTGCGATGTTTCCACGAGTTCTTTCCGCAATAAAGTTTCCATCAGTCGTTAACTTTTTGCATTTTGCTTTTGCTCTAGCCTTATTTGTATGGGTAATACCTATAATTCGTAGTCGAATTGCTGTACGGCTCTTAGTGGGACTATTAATTTTATTAACAATAAGCACATTCAGCGCCCTGCTCAATAAAGCAGGTCTTATCAATGTTCTCCTCAATTTTTTAATGCTTGCTGAGCCTTTTATATTGTTAATAGCAATTACCAGTACAAAGCTACCTCAAAATAGCATTAAAAAACTTCAAAAGTGGATATTTATATTTATCTATATTCATCTAGTATTTGTTTATTGTCAAAAATTTATTCTTAAGGTACCTACTAATGATGATGTCAAGGGGATTTTTCTAAATATGGGAGCAGGGCATCACGTAGGAGGTGATGTTGCCCTAACTTTTGGAGTTTACTTCCTTTTAGCTTCTGGAGTCCGCTCAATCTGGTTACGTATATTTGTATTTATTTTGTGTTTGGGAAATATTCTTGTTGCTGATGTCAAACAGGTAGTCATTGCATTTCTCGTCTCCTGGTTTATCTTAATAATAACGCAATTCAAGGAAATTTGGAAAGCACTCATGTATTTAGGAATTGCTATTCCAACTACTATAGGAGTTCTGAAAATCATCAACACTCTGTATGCTGGAATACGCTACATATCCGATATGGAGGTAGTCACAGAAGCTTTTCAATATAAATTATCTGTATTTTCTATTATTACTTCCTTCTACAAGTCCGATCTAAATTGGTTGTTTGGGCTGGGACCAGGTCATACTATTAGTCGCTTAGGTTGGCTAATGAAAGATTACATACAATTTCTGAAACCATTAGGTGTTACTGGCTCTTCTGTTTTTAATACAGTATGGATTGCCCAAGAGAGCTACTACTGGTCTAATAGTATTACTGGCTCTAGTATGTACTCTTTATTATTCTCTTGGGCAGGTATTTGGGGAGATTTAGGAATTATAGGATTAGGGGTATACTTGTATCTCTGGTTTTTAGTCTGGAAGTATGTCTGTGTAGATAAGCTCTCAAAATTTTTTCTAATTACTGTGTTTGTGGCTGGTTTCATTTTTTCTTGGATGGAAGAACCTGCTTTTATGCTTTTTGTAGTTAGTCTCATTGGACTGCAATGGCAAAAATACCATGCAGAAAAATCTCATATATTATCGCAACAAAAAATGCAAAATTATCCTTTTGAAGAGGTATTAGAATAAAGCATATACAGCAGGAGTCAGAAGTCAGAAGTAAAAAGGGCTTTCTGTTCAGCTTTTAGACCTCAGAATTGTACTTCATTTACTTGCAATGTGCTGTAAATTCAGTCAAATATTAAAAAATATATTAAGTATAAAATTCTCAGGATTAATTCTATGAAAATTCTGATTGCCCATAACCGCTATCAGTACGTGGGAGGTGAAGATGTCGTTGTACAAGCTGAACGTACACTGTTAGAGTCCTACGGACATAACGTCCTATTATGGGAAGTTAATAATGATAGCATTGTGGGAATGCAAGGAAAGATAAAAGCGGCGCTTTCTGCTGTATATTCACTGACATCAAGAGAGCAAATCAAAGAAAAAATTTCTCATTTCCGTCCCGACATAGTTCACATACATAACTTTTTTCCTCTGCTTTCTCCAGCAGTATACGATGCTTGCCAAGATGCAAAGATACCAATAGTACAAACGCTCCATAACTATCGGCTCGGATGTCCAAAAGCAATGCCATTCCGAGATGGCAAAATCTGTGAAGATTGTATTGGCAAAGTCGTACCTTGGTCTGGTGTTGTCCATGGATGTTATCGTGGATCATGGGTACAAAGTGCTTCTGTAGCCACAATGTTGACTTTTCACACATTTCGTGGTACTTGGCAAAACCGAGTGGATGCTTACATCGCCTTGACCAACTTTCATAAAGATAAAATGGTTCAGGCGGGCTTACCAAAGGACAAAATTCACATCAAACCTAATTTTGTACCAGCTCCTAAATTTCAATCTGAAACCAGTAAGTTGAAAAACTATGCACTTTTTGTAGGACGACTTTCACAAGAAAAAGGCGTAGCAATGTTGATTGATGCTTATGCACAAAGTAATTTGAGCATACCACTAAAAATCGTGGGTGATGGTCCATTGGATGAAGTGCTACGCCAGCAAGTACAGACTAAAGGACTTGGAGAGAACATCACATTTTTAGGGCGACAAAATAAAGCAACTGTATTGGAACTCATGTACAATGCCAAATTTCTGATATTTCCTTCTATTTGGTATGAAGGTTTTCCGTTAGCGATCGCAGAGGCGTTCGCCTGTGGTTTACCTGTGATAGCTCCCAAATTAGGAAGTATGGCAGAAATTGTAGAAGATGGACTCACAGGTCTGCACTTTGAAGCAGGAAATTCACTAGATTTGGCAGCTAAAATAAATTGGGCAATAACTCACCCTGAAGTATTAGATACAATGGAAATAAATGCCCGCTGCACTTACGAATCTAAGTACACTCCTGAAGCTAATTACAAACAGCTAATGGAAATTTATAACCAAGTTATTAACAAAGTCAAAGTTGAATCACAGAAAAGGTAAGTAGCTAGGTCTAAATATATCAGGACTTACGCAAAAACTCTCTCAAACTCTTATTCCTTTGTGTACTTCGTGTCCTTTGCGGTTCGTTTTTCCCTTTACCATGCCCGTTGCAAGAGCTTGTCCGTAAGAAATCAGGGCGTTGACATCTACCAGTTACCTGTGGCAGAAATACATTGTGATTAAACGGATAGGTCGCAGAATATAGTACAAAAAAGAGAGATGTTTAGGTAGTGGTAAAAACACTTGGTCTGCTACTGTTGGTACGATTAAATGCTCAAAACAGTACAAAACTTTATCTAATGGATGTTCTATCAATTGAAGATGAAAAAAGAAGCTTTTCACTTTATAGTTTTGCAGAGAACTTTCAGTCTGATTAAAAAGCTGCGTATAAATTTGGCAAGTGAGAGACTCTAGTAGTGGGTTAGCTTGTATTTGCTGTAGAATATTCTTCGGAAGCTCAACTTCTAAAAGTTCATGCGCTAGTAAAAGACCAAGTAAGAGAATTCGCGTCATACGCAACTGAGCTGCGCGTTCACACATTCTCTCCCAATTAATTTCATCAGAGGTGTGGATGAGTTGAGCAATATCACAAACTCGACTTAGCTGTTGCCAACAGTCCTTAGCCCCTTGAGAACAGAGAACCAAGATGAGATCCTCCAAGGCAAAATTAAGAATCATCTTATTAGCAAAAGGCTTTAGCTGAGCATCCTCCCATATCCATTCTGTATCAAACAAAAATGAGAATTGCTTTGGTAACATTCCGTGGTGAAGGTCTATTGTAACGCGATCGCGCTCATCCACCAGATGCAGTTCCCAGTGAGATTGTAAGTAAGCCTTCTGTTGTTCTGGTTTAAGGGTACTAAGGTAAATTGCTTCTTTCTCACTACTGTTGGAGTATGGTCGGTATCCTTGAGCCACCAGTACTTCTTTTGTTTTGAAAAAATCTTGTTTGCGAACCAAAATATCTAAATCATAGAAATTCCTACGTGAAACATCACCATAGACTGAAATGGCGAGAGTAGGACCTTTAAATGGAATAATAGGGATATTATTCGCCTCAAAAAGCTCTAATAACTTTAGTAGTTTACTTGTCAAGATAAGGTTGCGTTGAGTTCTTGCATACTGGTCATATTGAAGCTGCTGTTGAAAAGTTGTAGGAACTGATTGTGGACATATCTGATGTAAACTCCAGTAAAGGAGCGGTGTCACACCATTTCTATACGCTGTTTGAATAAGGTAATTCCAGTCTATATCTTCTTGAACCAAAGCTTTGATACGCTCAGTCATCGAATGATTGAAGTTAGTGCGGGCACAACAAAGAAGTAGCTCTATTTCGGGGCAAGTTGCGATTTTCCGACTTTTAGCTGCGATTTTAGATAAGATTTGCATGAGTGCGTTAGGCTATATCATTGTTGTTATGACCATCATTTCTGAGTGCTGTTTAATCATTTGTTAAAAATCATCATCAGCGAATATAGAACTTAGCTTAGTGAAGACAGAACTATGTGCTATTTTCTATGTTCATCACAAGTTACTTTTCCAATCCAAAATTTTGTCACAATTCATTGCTTTTTAGGTCTTTATTTCTAGGAATCGCCAAAATGTTGCCTACTCTAGGTGAATTTAAGCCTGTTAAGCTACCATTTTGTTCTACGAGAAAGAACTCATAGCCCCACTCCTTTAATAAATTTTTGCGGCTTGCCGGAGGCATCGCTATTAGCCCGTAGAAATCAATCGAACCCTAAATCCTTATTTTATCGTTAATTCATTAAGTGTATGTTTTGTCAATCCCATTTGAGATGCGCTTACCCTGCCGATTTTAGTTTTGGTGGTAAGTAGAAGGAAATTCCACTTTGCGGTAATTTAATCGTTGCAGGAATTTTCAATGCACAGTACATTCCCCAAATCGCCATGCGCAATATGGCTGTGACAGGAGACTTTTTAAAAAATTTATGCTGCTTGAGATGATTCCATTTAGCAATAAAATAATTTAAATTTGTGTTCATGATTACTTCCTTTGAATTTATTCCTATCTAAATGATTGTGATTAGATAAAATTGCTTTCAATGGTCGCACTTAAATCGCCTGCACGTATGATTTTCAAGTAGTTTATAATACAAACAAATTTACTATAGCAATCCGATTTGATTCTTGAATCACTCGTAGAGACAGGGAACAGGGAAGAAGGAATAAAGGTGTACTGAGTTTTTTTCAAAAATCAAATAGGAGTCCTATATACTCGGCGCTGTTTGATTACTTTTACTCTGTCAATCAATTCTGATCCGGAAAGGCGGCGATCATGCAGAGCACCTGCTGAGTCCTCCGGACACGCACTCGCGTAAGTCCGGAGGACACAGGCTGCGCCAACGCGATGGCACGGAGTGCGCGCCAAGGGCGATGCTCCGGAGGAGCCGCTTCTCCTGACGGAGACGCTACGCGAACGCGATCGCATTCCTTCCTATTTACCAGAGCTAGCTTGCATTTGCGCTTTCCAAGACTCAGCATAGAGACCATCTTGGGCAAGTAGCTCATCATGACTACCCGACTCGACAATCTGACCATTACGCATGACGTGAATAATATCGGCTCGCATTGCCAGAGTGAAACGATGAGTAATGACAATTGCAGTACGATCATTCGCCATGATGCGGAATCGCTCTAGCCAGTCGTGTTCAGCCCAAGGGTCCATTGCACTGGTAGGTTCATCCAGAATGATAATCTCAGCTTTTCTAAAAAATGAGCGTGCGAGGGCAAGACGTTGCCATTCTCCTCCACTCAAGTCATTCCCACCGGGAAACCATTTGCCCAACATGGAATCGTAACCTTGGGGTAAACGCATAATCGTTTTATGAACCCCAGCAGCAATAGCCGCCGCCTCAATTGCAGCCATACCAGCAGTCGCAGATAAATCTCCTAGTGCAATATTCTGGCTAGCTGTCACAAAATAAGGAACTGGAGACTGAAACAAAATCGTAATCTGGCGTCGGAGTTCTGCAACTAAAAAATTCCTGATATCTTTACTGTCTAATTCAACTCTCCCTGACTCAGGATCGTAGAAACGGCAGAGCAATTTGGTCAGCGTGCTTTTACCAGCACCATTATCACCTACAATAGCAACGATTTTGCCAGCGGGAATGGTGAGATTAAAGTTTTCTAGAACAGCGCGATCGCACCCTGGATAGCGGAATGTTACGTCACTAAAGCAAATTCCCTCTCTCAGTTTCCCTGGTAGAGGTAGTGGTTGCGGTGGATCTACAACTTTGGGTTCAATCTGCAAAAACTCAAAAAGGTCACTAATAAGTAGGCTATTTCTATAAATTTGCCCCAAGTTTCCTAGCGCAGACCTCATCAACCCTTGACCTTGATGAAAGGCTTGGTAAAACAGAGCTAAGTCGCCCAAAGTGATGATTCCTAGTAGGACTTGCTGACCCATGTAAACAACAGCAGTACCAGAAATTAACAAAATAATCAACCCAGCAGCGAGACGACCTAAATTCTGCTCTTTGACTAACCTTAAATTTTCAGTACGTAGCCTATGGCGTATCTTACAGTAAGCTGATTGGAAAAAATCACCCAGGTTGAACAGCCGCATTTCAGCTGCATAGGTGCTGTTGGTAAGTAGTATTTCATAGTACTCAAGCCAACGCCGATCTATAGTTGTCCGCTGCCACCAGTGGTGATACCGTTGATTTAAGTGCAGTACAACGTATAAAGCTGGCAGGGCAGAGAATAATAAAAAGAAAGGTAGCCAGACACCATAGGGGAGTAAGACTGCCACCATAGTTAAAAGAGTAACACTGTTTTGTAGCAGATTACCCGTATTTTCTATTAACGCAAGAGAACGATTACCAGCACCGCTACGTGCTCGGTTCAGGCGGTCATGGTACTCCGATGACTCATAACAGCCGAAATCAATACTTATAGATTGGGAATGAACTAAACTACTAATATAATCCTGTACTAGTTCCGATTGAACCGTACGAATCCATTCACCTGCACTGACTAAAAACTCGGTAAGCAACAACAGACCTGCCATCAATCCAATTGGAATTAGGACTGTTTGGATAGTTCCCCAGGAAATCCCAGCACCGACAACAGCAACTAAGCTGTTAACAACTAGCCGAGTCAGGTAGACTCCTACTGTAGGAAGCAACCCTTGAACCACTAGCAACAGCAACCAGGTTAAAGTCCAATAGCAGGATGCAGCCCAAACTAGCCTAAAAGTTTGGGGCAAATAAGATAGTTGACCTATGGTGCGGTTTAACTTAGTAGTCAAGACTTTATAACCCTACAAAAGATTCTTCCGGAGTGAATTTGGAATTTTGAATTCCCCCGTGTCTCCTCCGCAGGAAGCACGGGGATTGGCAAGGTCTTCTTCTACAAGTTTCACAATATCGGGAAGTGCGGCTAGGGAACGTCGCCTTCTCAAACGAGAGACAGGAACCTTTTTGAGAAGTTCTGTACATAGATGCAGATGAGAACTGACGAAATCTTCAGTTATTAATACATTAGTCACCCGCGAGTGACGTACAAATTCCACAAAAGCTTCTTGAATATGGAGAGGTTTTACTTCATTGTGGGAGTGCCAAAGATTTTCCAGCACATATATTTGCTTTAATGGCAAAGGTTTTTGTGGGAATCTTTGACTAAGATGATTATTGCGTTTTGGTGCTCTTGTGTGAATGAAAGCTAATGACTCAAAGTCATGACCAAAAGAAGCAGCAGAATCAGGTAACAATCTGACATAGGGGTAGCCTGGAAAAATCATTGGATAAATGCCTTCAACTTGGATTGCCATTACATCATCGGTGAGGAGGCTATATCCTTGGTTGTAGAAAGCATTAGCCAAGGTTGATTTCCCCCATCCTGAATGACCTAAGAATGCAACAGCCTCACCATTGATGGCAACACTACTAGCATGGAGAACCAGCAGTCCTCGCTGCCGAAGCAGTACAGCAAAGATTGGTCCTAAAATACAAGGGCGAAGAATATCCTCTGCAATCCCTGGCGCTGGTTCAACAACAATCTTGTGTCCAAACTCTACTAAAAATCTACCTATCTGTGGACTCTCCATAAACCCTAGCAACCGATTTCCTCCATTGGCTGCTTCTGCTTCACAGTTGCTAATCTGACGATGGTAAATGACCACATCTGGCAGCTGCTCAGTAGTATCTGGCGTCACCTTGCAAGATACCAGCTCAGGAAAAGCCAGCTCAGAGTGAATACAAAGATTGTAAGCAGAGTAAACAAACACTTTTAAAGAACCTTTCACACTCTTACACCCAGTCTCAACAACAAAACTTTGTGCGTCAGTTCTAAGAGGAATAACTTCAGAGGAATGGCTACGGATATCCATAGCCATTCCTTATCTTTCCCTGCCTATCAATTTAAGATTGGCTAACTACTAGAAGGAAAGTAGATTCAGAGTTACTAGAGCGTTGAGCGCTAGTGACAAGAGCAAGCTGTCAGGAAAGATACAGCAACCTTCCTAAAATTCTGGGGATCACTAATTCACTTTACAATTGTCATTTGTTGTTGGTTGCCCTTGACCAAAAATACAAGCGTCAAGAGAGCCTTGACTAGATGACAAAGCCGTTTGACCATCTGTCCCGAACAAGAAATCTGTTCTATTAGATCCTCCGGTTAAAGCTGTGATTTCGCTGATACTACCGTGGTTGAGAAGCTTAGGAGCTTCGTAGGTCTTTTTCATCGTTTTTACCTCTTGTGTTGTGCAGAATGATGGTGGAGATAGCCACCTTGAATATTAGGACTCATAAATCATGGACATCACTTTGTAGTGGAACTTCTTCTACTGTTTGATTTACAGCACATTGTTCGTGCGTGAAGTACAAAGAGTAAGGTTTAAAAGCCAGACACCAGAACAAATTTTACTTCTGTTCGCGCAGCGTGCCCGGAGGGCATATTCTGACTTCTGACGCCTTTATTCTGCTGTAAGTGTGACGCAACCAAAGAGCAAACATTGCTACCTGCCAGAGAGATACATCTATTAAGCTTTCAGGTGGCTTAATGTGTTTTCCGGATATTAATTCTTCGTAGATTTTACGTAGGTTGTTTGTATTCACATATTCAGCAATGTCGGTCAGATGATTTTGCATCACTTCGTCCACAAGTTCTCGGTTATGTACCAAGAGTCCGTGAACAAAACTCAAACTCATATCGCTTTTTCCACGACGCCACTGGACTTGTTCGGGTAGAATCTTTGTCATGGCACGGCGCATCACAAGGCGAGACCACCCTTGATTAAGCTTTTGCTCAGGAGGGAGAGATAGACAGAACTCAATCAACCGTTTATCCATAAATGGGTGACGGAGTTCCAAGGAAAAGGCTGTGGCGTAGTGATCCGATACTTCTAGCCCTAGGGTTAACACACCTGAAGTCAAACCTCGCCAGTGTCGTTCCCTTTCAGTGAGGAGCTGACGAGATGGAAAATCTGTGAAAGCTTGGATACGCTTGTTCAGAGCGATTTGTTTGGCAAAGCTACGCTTAATAATAGATTGCCTACTTTTGGGAAGTTGCTTGCGTCTGCGTAATACTCGCCAAGCTGACAGTAGGGACTGAGGGAACAAAGGTTTTAAGCCATGCTGTAGAAAAAGCTGTCGCCGTGAAATATTAAAGTGTTGCAACAGCTGATTCGTTTCTCTGACAAAATCAACCCATTTCCAACCTCTTGCCAGTTCTTCTAGGTATAAAAGACCATGTTCTCGAAGATAATGGAACGGTGAAAGACCGAGTTTATAGAGATCACCAACTTCTTTAGCGAACTCTGCCCACATTCCTTTCCTCACCAACTCAGTTAGATAACCATCGCCGTGGGAGATAGTGTTATCACCATCAAACCCATCTAGAACAACTCGAACTCCCTCCTGATAAGCAGCATGGTTCAATCCCCAAAGTAGAAAATGGGTAGGAGCAGGAACGACATCATCGTGGTATTGGAAAATTTGCTCTAAGTTGGATAGAGGACCCTGTTGGTCAGCATGGACGTAATGAGGAACCATGCCACCTTGGGCGAGTACAGCCTCAATAAAGGGGCGCTCATCACACTCGCTGATTGTATCAAAAATGTTAGAAAAAGTGTACAACGGGCGACTGTTGGCTCCTTCTTCTGTTATTAGCTGCCGTGCCATGCAGGTGACAGAAGAAGAGTCTAACCCACCACTCAGATGGGAACCGATTGGGAAAGCGCTACGCAGGCGACACCGCACAGCCTCAGCAAATATTTCACGTAATGCTTCAGCATATTCCTCATCAGAACTCAACCGCAACTCACTACAAGGGTCAAGTGACCAGTAAGAGCGAATTTGCATTCCCTTGGCGCTCAACGCCATGCAGCTACCAGGAGGAAGACGAAAGATGTCTTGATAAAAAGTGTTGGACTTGTCATCACATATCGATGCCAGATAGTCGCCTACTTTTATCTTGTTCAGCAGGCGTGGTACCTCCTGCAAACATAGCAAAGCTTTAATCTCTGAACCGAAAGCTAGTATTTTACCTGCTTGAAAGTAATAATAGAAGGGTTTTACACCCATGTGATCGCGGGCGCAAAATAGAGACTGTTTTCGCCCATCCCAAATGGCAAAAGCAAAATCACCTAGGAGATACTCTGGACATTTCTCACCCCATTTTTCGTAAGCTGCCAAAATGAGCTGGCTATCTGTAATTTTTTCCTGTGGACTGTCAAAGTGTAGCTTGGAGATGAGTTCATCGCGATTATCTACACGTGCATCAGATGTTATCACTAAATCGCCAGTCTTATTGACTAAAGGTAACTCCTCTAGGAGAGACTCGGGTGTTGTCCATAGCATTCGGTGTCCCAAACCTATAGATCTATCAACCCAGATGTCTGCACCATCTGGCCCCCGATGCTCCAAAATATCAAGCATCCGCCTCAAGTCCGCACTGTCTACAGGACGACCGTTAAGATAGTAAACACCCATAATGCCGCTCATAGTTTGATTCCTTCAAAAGATGGCAGTGGGATAAACCGGGAAAGGTCTGTCATGTTTCCGATCGCAACTTGTCCTTGGTACTCAATCCAAGCGTGAGCTTCTAGTTTTCCTCCCTGTTCTTTGGCAACACCTATACGTAGTTCACATAAGTAACCATAGCGGCTCATGAGTAATTGTGTCGTCAAGGCGCGAGCCAGACACTTTGCTCTGCCAGGCATGTAGCGTGTTGCTACATTAACAGCCCAAATAATCTTGCCGACAGAAATTTGACTTTCATGAGTCTCAAATGGAAAACGAAAAGTTGGTTTACTTACTTTTTGCACGAGCTTTAGTAAATTCCGAAAGGCGAGAAAAAATAGCCCTAACCTAATAGCCCCCAACAAGATAAAAGTGATTGCTAAAAGATAGCGATCGCTCCTAGAAAGTTCAAGAAAGTTACGCAACTGTTTCATTCTTAACTTTAACTAGCTCTACAGCTTTCAATTCTTCCAGCAGTGCCAAAATATCTCTCATACAAACTTCGCTTTCCACTCCATATTCTTCCAAAAGCGTCTGTTTAATATCTTTCACCTCCTTGGGTTGCTGAATTAAATTCCAAATTCTTGATCCTACTTCATTTAGCCCGTGGTACACTCCCGATTTGAGATTCAGAATAACTGCTTCGCCACCAAGATCAGAAGATATCTGCTCTACAGCCGCTACTACTATCGACGACTCTGAGATTTTGCTGTTCAATGATTTTGAAGACATCATTCGGAAATTTCCTTGTTGGTCTTTGATTTTCTTCTAAACTTTATTTGTATAAATCCTATTATTAAATTATTAAATTCTATTATTAAATACGTAATCATACTGGAAATCTGTCGAAAGGTACATTAATCTCACAAGCTTTGTAAGAGCATAAATAATAAATATATAGGTGTCTATACACTATTTCTCAAGCTCAAGAGTAAAAGATGACCAGTTTTCAAAACAGCAACAAATTGCGTTCTACTATTTAAGGCTATTCTTGTCTAGTAGACGACCCGAACTCCACCAATTTCTTGAGCTTCAGAGGCTTCACTATGATAGAATAAACTATCACAGCCTCAACAGTTATAAATTGTCCCTGATATCAAAATATTTAAGAATCTAGATTTCAACCTGCGCTTTACGTTCGCAGTGGTAGATCTGTCGTTCTACAAACTTATCATTTTAAAATTTTTTTAAAATTTGTAGATACTTACTTTTCATGGAGCCTTACGCCACATGATACTAGAAATTGCTAGCATCCTTCATCATGTTCATAAAAAAAACACAATAATATAATAATATTAAGTATGTGTAAATTGACATATCTCACTGTTTGCAATGACTCAAAGGAGTCTCTCTATTTAAAAGAAAATTATACGTTTACTGACATGATGAGCGCTTTTTAATTTATCTATTGAGAGAATATTTTCTAAATCTTTGCCTTTGAATTATGGAAAGAATTTTAAAGTTAAGAAGAACGCACCAACACACCAACGCAGCAATCATAATATCTCTCGCGTTTGAATTCGCGCTCCTACAGCACCGAAAGAATTCTCTTTTATCCACGAATGATAAATCCGCTTGCTCTTGAACTCTATCCCTCACCCAGAAATCAGCAATGTTTTCTGACAACTGAGGAGTGTGAGTTCTTTCTTGGTCAGTAAAAATTAAAATTTCTATAGCATTCCTAAATGATTCCGGATTGCTATACTATTCAAAATCAACTTCTTGAAGTAAGGCTATCCACATGTCGGGTGGGTCAGAGTAGTAATCAATTTCCTCAATTTGATATCGAATAGCGTTAGACCCGTCACATAAGATGATATAATCTCCGCGTTTGATACCTCTACCCTGTCCTGTCATGTAACCTTTTGTCTGATTATCAACCGATTCAAAAACATAGTCATGCCCATTAACATATTGGGTATAGTCATATGTTTTACTCTGTAATTTTTTTGTTTTGCTTAGCGTTTTACCTAGTAAGAATTTATATAATGATAAGAAAATAATATTAAGGTGGATGCCTAACCTGATATGAGACATAAGCGGTTGACAAAGAAATAGCGTTGACACCAAGAGTTATTTACTCTTACAACTAAGAAACATCAAACGACGAAGTTCATCACAATAATTCTGGAGAAAAGCTAAATATTACGATAGACATTGTAATCTAGTATTTCCAGCAAACAAACAGTTGAACTACCTAAAAGCTCAAGGCTAATACGTTAACAGTACACTAGGATTTAATATGGCATGTAGAGAAAACGCCACTTGCTACAACGGGACAGCAGTTTCCACACTCCAGGGAACCCTCCGAACGCGAATATGTGTCTGTAAGCTCCCCTAAGAGGAAGCTCGGCGAAAGGAAGCCGCCGCTCCGACTGGCTTTGCAACGCACTCCTACTGCTCCATCTCTGTTTTGTTTTGACGTTCCTTAAGTTGCAGTAAAATTTGCGCGTGCATTTCGCGGGTAATTGGATAGAAATACGTCAAAACTAAGCCACAAATTAAACAAATCGTAGGTATGGGACCAATTGCAATACGGATAGCAAAGAGTGCCGAGTCTGGTTGTATGGGTAGTGTATTTTGTCCTGCAACAGACTCTTTAAAACCAGACGCTTGTAATGCTATTCCTACCAAAAATAGACCAAATGCTAAACCAAACTTTTGCAACAAAACCATGAAGCCATAAAAAATTCCTTCGCGACGTTGTCCAGTTTGCAGTTCATCTAGTTCAATCACATCTGGTATCATCGACCAAGGAACAAGATAAGCCGTGGAGACACCAACCCCTGCCATGACTGCCAAAATATACATTAAGCTCACTTGATTTGGTTGCAAGAAAAATAGCCCTGCTTGTGCTATAACCCAGAAGCTCATCCCCATAAAATAAACAGCTTTTTTTCCAACTCTCTTACTCAAAGCACTCCAAACAAATAGCATGAAAAGGGCAGTTCCTTGCACCCCTATAAGTACTGTTGGTACATCTGATTCTTTAAGGCGCATCCAGTTAACAGCAAAGTAAGGAATGATACTTGCGGTTATTTGCACAGCTAACCAGGAAAAAAGATATATCCCGATAACATACAGAAAAGGTTGGTTGCTGAAGACAATTTTTAGTTGTTCTCGGATGGGAATGGGTGCGCTTTCCTCTTGTGAAGTGCGTTTTGCTTCAAAAGCTATGATGCGATCGCGTGTTCCCCAAACGCACAAATAGAGCGCCAATACTGAAATGACACCACAAATTGCTGCAAGCACTAGATACTGCTGCTGGCGATCGGCAATCTTATCAAAGATAACTTTCGCTAATATCAACGATAGAATACTACCACCAATAGAAAAAGCAAAGCGAAAGCTGTTGAGGCTTGTACGTTCGTCATAGTCCTGAGTGAGTTCGGGAGTCATTGCGGTGTATGGCAAATTGACAACAGTATAAAAGACCTGAGATATCACCCCAATTGCCACGTAATACCAAAACAGTCCCCAAAAGTTGACACTCGCGCTACTACTAAATCGCGGTACAATCCATTGTAGAAAGAAAAAAACTCCAAAGGGAATTGCGCCATAAAACATCCAAGGCAGACGCCGTCCCCAGCGAGATTTTGTTCTGTCGGTTAGTACCCCCATAATGGGGTCATTCACTGCATCCCAAATCTTGCCAATGAGTAATATCATACCAGCTAATCCTGCTGGAATACCTGCGACATTAGTAAAGAAAACTAGTAAAAAGAAGATGGAAATATTCGCAGTAATCGCTGGTCCTAAATCGCCTGCACCAAAAGCCAGTTTTGTTTTTAAGTTTAGTTTTTCGCTTTCAGATGTTTGTTGAGGATAAGCACCCACGTCAGAATTGTTCATAAAATTTTGTGCTCATATTAAAATCAAGGAATTTGCCCTACATTATTAGCAAGAAATGAAGTTCCCTATGCCAGACCTTTACGTTTCTTGGTCAGATTATCACCAAAAAATTGAACAACTGGCTGCTCAAGTTCACCAATCCAGCTGGAAATTCAACCAAATTGTTTGCATTGCCAGAGGGGGACTGCGCGTAGGAGATATTCTCTCACGTATTTACAAGCAGCCTTTAGCAATTTTGGCAACATCATCATACAGTGGTTCTGGTAAGCAAGAAAGAGGAAATTTAATATTTTCTCGTCACTTGACAATGACTACTGAAAATTTAGGTTCGCGTATTCTTTTGGTGGATGACTTGGTAGACTCTGGAATCACACTCGAGCAAACAATCCCTTGGCTAAAAGAATATAGTGATGCTCCGATTGAAGAAATTCGTGCTGCTGTTATCTGGTACAAAGCTTGTTCGGTTATAGCACCTGATTACTACGTTGATTATTTGCCTGACAACCCTTGGATACACCAACCTTTTGAACCCTACGAGTTGATGAGTCCAGCAGATCTTGTGGCAGTAGTTGGGGACTCTTGCGCTATATAACCTTAAGGCTATAGAACTTTCCGGGTATACTGGCGTCCGCAACGAATCGTAGAAACTTTTGTCTACACAGACTCCAGAAAAACTAGCTATTTTCTCAAACGAATAATTGTTAGAAACGGTCGTGCCTCCACAAATGTTCGTTTTGCCGTACCATTTGTGTACCTACTATATGACAGGATAACAGGATAGCCAATATATCCTGTGTTACCCACCATTGCCGCTAAAATAAAACTCCCTTGAGTCGATTTGTGGGGAGCGGTATTTGTGAGATAAGCCTGCCCTTTTACTCCTACCCAAGCGAAAAATGCCCCTAGTAAAATGGCTAAGTGGGCGATCGCTGCTGCAATCCAAATTTGTCCTGACAAATCAGCTTTGCGTAAGAAAATGACAACACCTATCAGTATTCCTACTCAGAAAAGGAACTGTTCCAAACGAGTAGGAACTGTAGCAGACAGCTTGCGTCCTAAGGTATATCCTACTAGGACTAGGAACACTAACTTGACATAGAGTTCTAAGAGATTTGTCAAAACGAAACCTAGAGATTATAGATGCAAAATTTTACCTATTGCGTTTCTTTGTCTCCAGTTTACAATTTGTTATGGATGTTGAACAAACGCAGGAGTTGAGCTTTGGATAATGCTGGGTTTTCTGAGAAACCGCAAAACAGACCATCTACTTCCGGTGAAGATATTCCGGAAGCTTTGCGTGATACTCCTGATGCAGCACCAAAGAAGGTCAGTATTCGCCCGTTGGTTTTGCTCATCGGGGGAGTGGTGGGAGTTGTCTTGATAGCCGTTGTTAGCGGTTTTTTATTTTTCGTTGTCACAGCCAAAAAAACAAAAGATTCTCAGTCTTCCCCTGCTAGTTCAACTCCTGCAACTCAATCAAAATCGGGTGATTTAGCTACTTCAAATGAGGATAGAGTTTTGGGGCATTTTCGCTACTCAGAAGCTCCTGAGTCAGAACTACAACCAATCTCTAATGATAAGCACATCAGAATGCGAAAAGCAGCCGCGCAAAAGTTTCTAGAAATGGCAGCAGCAGCGCAGAGTGCAGGTGTCATTTTGGTACCCATTTCCGGTTTTCGCTCAATAGAAGAGCAAAAACAGTTGTTTTTTAATGTTAGTGCCCAGCGGAATCAGACTCCAGCGCAACGGGCTGCTGTCAGCGCTCCCCCTCGTTACAGCGAACATCATACAGGTTATGCAGTGGATATTGGAGACGGAGCAGTACCAGCAACGAATCTAACTACCAACTTTGAAAAAACTAAAGCTTATCAATGGCTACAGGCAAATGCAGCACGTTTCAGCTTTGAAATGTCCTTTCCTAAAAACAATGCTCAAGGTGTGAGTTATGAGCCTTGGCATTGGCGTTTTGTGGGCAATAGCGATAGCTTAGAAACTTTCTACAAAGAAGCAAATTTAAAACCTGCCCAAGTATCTCAATAAAGAACAAGCAGACAAGGGGTGTTTGCTTGGGCTACTCTATCCTCTGGATTAACTTCGCCGCTGAATTCTTGGAGTCTGAGTCCTTAACTTTGAAGCTTCAGTAACAGCTTTGTTGTCAGACTTATTCAAAGATTTCTTTTGAAAATATTCCTCCATTACCTGTAACACCATTGGAGCAGCAACACTACCGCCACCACCGCCAGAGTGTTCAGCGAATGCCAACACTACAATTTCTGGTTTATCGGTGGGAGCATATGCCCCAAACCATGCATGGTTTGCTTTCACACGATCTTTCCATGCCTCAGCCGTACCACTTTTACCAGATGTTGGAGGAATTGTTGACACATTGAGAGCCTTACCCGTACCTTCAGCTATCACCTTCCGCAGTCCTTCACGAAGAATTTTGACAGTGCTTGGCTTCATATTTAGTGGTTCTCGCCAGCTTTTTGCTTCTTCATAGTCTTTGAGCAAGTGTGGTTTCACTCTATAACCGCCATTTGCAGGAACAGAGAACATAACAGCAACTTGCAGTGGTGTGGTTTGCAAAGCACCTTGACCAATGGACATATTAATGCTGTCCCCTACAGTCCAGGGAATTTTCCACACTCTCTGCTTCCAAGCTTCATCTGGAACATGACCTTTCGTTTCTTCAGTCTTGAACTCAATACCAGTTTTTTCACCAAATCCATACTTATGAGTCCATTCAATTAAGGTGGGACCACCTACTCCCCTACCAATTTGGTAGAAGAAAGTATCGCTACTCATTGCTAAGGCTCTTTCAAATCCCAATGGACCAAATCCGGCGTGGTTCCATTCTGCAAACGTGACTCCACCAACAGTAAAGGAACCATAGGTTTGCAGCACTGTGTTGGGAGAAAATTTGCCTGATTCCAACCCTGCTGTCGCAGTGACTATTTTGAAAGTACTGGCGGGTGGAAAAGCACTACTGACAGTACGATTAAGCAAGGGATGGTTTTCACCTTGTATGCTTTTCCAATCTTTCTTAGAAAGTCTTCGCTTGGAGAAGATATTTGGGTCAAAGGTGGGATGAGATACCATTGCTAGGACAGCACCGTTATTCGGGTCTAGTGCGACGATCACACCATTGCGTCCATTCAAAGCTTTTTCAGCAGCCTTTTGCAAATTCAAATCTATGGTTAGGTGAATATCATTACCTGCTTTTGCCTGTTTTTCTCCTAACACTCGAATTGGGCGACCTTTACCATCTACTTCTACTTGCTGACCACCCCATTCACCACGCAACAGCTGTTCATAGGCTTTTTCTACCCCCATTTGACCAATTACATCTCCCAATCGATAGCCTTCTTGTTTTTTCTGTTTGAGCTGTTGTGGCGTTACTTCTCTAGTATAACCTAATACATGAGCTAACTCCTTGCCGTGTAAGTAGTAACGTACGGCTTCCGTATGAATTTCTACACCTGGCAATTCGCTTTCATACTCCTTTAGTGCCGTGATTTCTGCTTCGTTGAGGTCACGAGCAATCCGTACGAGTGAAGTGGCATCAGCGCCTGCTTCGTCTAATTTCTTTTCTATTTCCTCTTTGGGTATTTTGAGAACTTGCTCAAGACGCGGACCGACGACTGACCAAGATGGCTTAGTGTGTGCTATTGGCCATAAGTACACAGAACGAGGATAACGAGTTGTAGCTAGTAGCTTGCCGTTACGGTCAAAAATATTACCTCGTTCTGGTTGTTTCGCAATCATCCGAACACGGTTTGCCTCTGCTCGCTTTCGATAGTTTGCTCCTTCCACAATTTGCAAATATACTAGACGAGCAACAATACCAGTTGTCATCAATAAGGTAAGTACAACAAAAAATATGGACTGGAAACCCCGTCCTGTAGTGCGTGTATCTTTTTTGCTGGCTAATTGAGGTGGTTGCAGTAGCGTCATATCACAAATAGGGATTCCGAGAATAGCATGAACCGTATATGATTGCGCCAAATTTCTACCTGGAATTGAGAGAAAACGAGTCCTGGTAGCATAACATTTTTGATCGGTTTTCGCTGTCTAGGATAAACCAAATTGTTGTCACTAATTCACTTAAGAAAATACCTAAATTAGCATCCTTCAGAGAAAATTACAGATTTTACTGAGAACTTGGCTTAACAGTAGACTTCTTGCACTCATTCATTCTTTTCGCGCTCTTCTTCGCGACGCCAGATACCTCTGTCGGGAAACGTCGGTGCACTTCTGTTGTCGTCACCGCACCGCACTGGCTCCCCTACTATGGGATTTGGGGTGATTAAATCATTTGTGTGTACACGGTAGCCCTTGAAAGGGGAAGCTTCCCCATTGCCCATTGCCCCTTGCCCATTGCCCATTACCCTGATTTAATCTCCAGATCTACGTCCTGAGTTTTGAGTTTTAGCTTTTGATTCTTCAGACTCAGATTTTTTATACTTGCCTGGATACTTCTTCTGAAAATATTCTTCTAGGACTTGTAAGACCATTGGTCCGCAGAGACTACCACCATGCTCACCAGAGTTTTCACCAAACGCCACAACCACTATCTCTGGCTTATCAGCAGGAGCATATGCCCCAAACCAAGTATGATTTGGACGACCAACACCAGCTTCAGCAGTACCGCTCTTACCCGATGCTGGGGCAATTGATGGTACATTCAATCGTGTCCCTGTACCATCTGTGACCACTCTGCGCAATCCTTCGCGAAGAACTTTGATGGTACTTGGCTTCATGTTGAGAGATTCCCGCCAGCTTTTTGCTTCTTCATGGTCTTTAAGCAAGTGTGGTTTTACTCTATAGCCACCGTTAGCAGGAACGGAGAACATGATAGCAGATTGCAGTGGTGTGGTTTGCAAAGCGCCTTGACCGATAGACATATTGATGGTATCACCTACAGTCCAAGGTATCTTCCACACTCTCTGCTTCCAAGCTTCATCTGGAACATTACCTTTTGATTCTTCTTGGGCAAACTCAATACCAGTTTTTTTGCCAAATCCGTATTTGCGAGTCCATTCAATCAAGGTTGGACCACCGACTCGCCTACCAACTTGGTAGAAGAAAGTATCGCTACTCATAGCGATCGCACCCTGAAATCCCAGTGGACCGAATCCTGCGTGGTTCCACTCACCGAAAGTCACCCCTCCAACGGTAAGTGACCCGTAAGTTTGTAGTACTGTACTAGGAGAAAATTTGCCTGATTCCAGCCCTGCTGTTGTGGTAATGATTTTGAAAGTGCTGGCGGGTGGAAAGGCACTCAGGGCACGATTAACTAGGGGGTGGTCACTACTTTGTAAACTTTGCCAGTCCTTCTGGGAAAGTTTTTGCTTTGAAAAGATATTCGGGTCAAAGTTGGGACGAGATACCATTGCGAGGACAGCACCGTTATTCGGGTCTAGTGCGACGATAGCACCCCTGCGAACTGTCAAAGCTTTTTCAGCTGCCTTTTGCACATCTAAATCTACGGTTAGGTGAATATCATGACCTGCTTTTGCCTGTTTTTCTCCTAACACTCGAATTGGGCGACCCTTACCATCCACTTCTACTTGCTGACCACCCCATTCACCGCGCAACATCTGTTCATAGGCTTTTTCTACCCCCATTTGACCAATCACATCTCCCAAGCGGTAGCCTTCTTGTTTCTTTTCTTTCAACTGCTGCGGTGTTAGCTCTCTAGTATAACCTAGTACATGAACTAATTCCTTGCCGTGTGGGTAGTAACGTACGGCTTCTGTATTAATTTCTACACCTGGTAATTCGTTTTCATACTCCTTCAATGCCGTGATTTCTGCTTCGTTGAGGTCACGAGCAATCCGTACGAGTGAAGTGGCATCAGCACCTGCCTCATCTAATTTCTTTTCTATCTCTTCTTGGGGTATTTTGAGAACTTGCTCAAGACGCGGACCGACAACTGACCAGGATGGTCTGGTGTGTGCCATCGGCCATAAGTACACAGAACGTGGATAGCGAGTTGTAGCTAGTAGTTTGCCGTTACGGTCAAAAATATTACCTCGTTCTGGTTGCTTGGCAATCGTCCGAATCCGGTTTGCCTCTGCTCGTTCCTTGAGTTTATGTCCTTCAAGGATTTGCAAATATGCCAAACGAGCATTGATACCAGTTACCATCAACAAGGTAAATACAATAAAAAATATAGACTGGAAACCTCGTCCGATTGTACGGATCTCTCTATTTTTGCTAACTGGAGGTGATTTTAATGTAGCCATAGAACAATATCCAATTCCAAAATAATTTTTATTGGTATAAAATTAAGTCCAATTCTTCTGGTGTATTCCACGTTAAGATAACCAGAACAGTATATTTTCTGTAAATTCTTCTTACCGAGTAGAATCAACCAAAGTGTAACTTGTGGTTCACCAAATCGACTATATTAATTAACAAAAAATTGAAGATAACAGGAGCTAACTACTGGATTATGGCTCAAAGTTTGACGCAGAATCAGGGAGCAAGGACGGTTTTTGAATCATTGGACGTTGAACTGCGTAACGTTTTCAAGTTTTTTAACCAAGAAAGACGCTTGTTGAACATCATCAAGCAATGGTTCTATACCACCTTGATTTTGATTACGCTGGTCTGCCAATGTCCCTGGACCGATACGGTTATACCCCAAACCAACTCGTAAATCCAGTTACGACTATATCCCGTTACTGTAGCAACTTCTTTTGTACCCAATCCTTTGGCTAACAACCAAATTATTTGATAATGTGTTCGCTCGACACCTTCTTTTGCTTGACGGTATCGTATCTCCAATTCATCCAGGCTAAGATGCTCCTCGATTTTGATTCGTTTCGGCATTGCGATCAGCAATGCTTGTGCCCCTTGGGCAATCGCCCTTTGACTGCACTCTTCTTCTATATTATGGTTGATTGTCCGGACATCATATCAATTGTTCATATACCTTGGCAACAACTTTTCTATATTTGTGTCTAGAGTTACTTCCGTCCTTTTTGCGTGCTAGTTTCTGTTGTCTACCGGATGGAATACAATAAACTCTTTTGCAACTGGTTGCTGTGCTGTAAATTTTTTCTTGGATTTAGCGATCGCTTTATGATTAGTTTTAGAAGCAGTCCCTTTCTGTGGGCGACATTCGAGACAATATAACGGTTGTGATGGGTAACAGGTGCGTTCTACCACCTGATTGCAATTTTTGCAGACAAATCGATAAACTCGTTGTTTGATGATGCGAGTGTGAGCTTTAACAAAAACTTCCTTGCTTTCCACCTGTCTTGTTCCTACTGAAAACGTGAATGGTATGGCTGATTTCTCTAAAATTCTAAGTTTACTCGAACAGGAGCGCGAGCGCTACATATCAGAAGCAGCCCAGTTGGAGCGCCGCCTATCGTTAATCCATGACCAGATTAGTACTCTAGAATCTCTGATATCAGGCTATACCCTTGAAGAGCAGATGTATTCTCCCCAAAGGCATTTTTCATTTCCTTCCAGCACTGCTGTACTTGAGGATAGCTCTGTATCCATGGATGAGGAAGAATTAGAACCCACAGACTACTCTATGGGTCATAGCGAGGATTATAAGCATGAAAATTCTCAGTCCGTATTGGAAAGTGAGGAACAATCACATCCGTCTGATGAAGAAACAGCGGAAGCTGTGGAAGCGGATATTTCTGATATTCCCAAGCTAAGCATCAAAAGAAGACCGGGAAGCATACCAGTGCTAGCAGAGTTTCAAGAATATTCGATACAGAATGCTATCCTGATTCTGATGCGCCGCCGACCGGATTTGCATTTTCACATTGATGCGATCGTTCGTGACCTCTATGGTGAGAAATTAATAGTCTCCCAGTTGAAGACTGTGAGGTCCAATATAGCAAAAGTGCTCGCTACAGGATTACAATTCGGTTTGTGGCATAAGGTATTATACGCAAAAAATGTGTATACTTTGCATTATGAGAAAGGAGTGACGAGTAAACAGCTAAAGAGTACTTGACATTTCTACGGCTATATTGACTCACGACTAACAGACGGCATATTGTGACATACTCCCGTCGCTGACTCTTCGAGTACAGCGCGGGCTTCTCAGACAATTAAACTAAGCGACTCCCTCACGAGATTCGCTCGTCTTCAAAACCGGACATGAGACTTTCACCTCATCCGGCTCCTCAATGAATTGGTACTTTGTCATGTACACTTCACAGCTAAACCATCTTTGGCTGTCTTTGCATCGTGGCAGTGTCTGTGTAATATCTGAAGGTTTTTGTATTCGTCTTTTCCGCCCTTAGCTTGGGGGATTATGTGGTCAACCTCCAGTACATCTTCCTCACGGAAGAACAAACCGCAGTGAGTACATTTTCCTTTCTGTGTCTTCAAGAGCGTTGTCATTCTATTAAACCTCGTCCATCTTGAAAGCTGGAGTTTTGTCACGCATGGGAGTATCCGAAGATTTAGAAGTGGTGATTGAGGTTGGGACAAAGATGTTAAGCGTTGACTGGAGTCGTTGGGTTGGGAAAATCCTGCTCAAAGTTGCCCAACCTTCTCCTAAGGGAGACGCCAGAGGCGAAGGCAAAATGCCCAACTTTGAATACTCGTTATCGAGGTTGTTATTGAGTTTGGTTGGGCATTTTGCCCCCCTAAGGTTAATCACTCCTAGATAGAGTGAATAAGGTTGGGCAACTTTGAGGAAGTTTAATGAAGCGGGTGAAAGTGCAGAAGCTTTGAGAGAAAAAGCATTGAGAGCAGCGCATCCCCGTAGTCGTGAGCGGTTTATGGCATTGTATGAGATTAGTGGTGGAAAAAGTGCGACTCAAGTAGGTCGGGAAACAGGACGTAACCCACAAACAGTAATGGAATGGGTGCATCGTTACAATGAAGCAGGTCCAGAGACCCTAGATTACCAACGCAGCGGTGGGTATCCCCCCCTTTATCTTTAGAAATAGAACAGGCATTAGATGGGCAGATCCGGGATGGCTTAAAATTAGCAGCAACTCCACCTCAAAAACGTCAGTGTTGTTGGCGGAAAAATCGCCCCAATTGTCACGGGGTCTAACACGTAAGAAATGAGCGGAACCTTACTACAACGAATACTCGTGATGCCAACACAAATCAACAAAACAAAGGTTCCGCTCATTTCTAGGGGACAATGCGTCAACTGGTATACAAAAATCACAACTTTTCATGGGGCGATTTTTCCGGAGGCTGGCAGATTTTTCGTTGGTATTAGCCCAACCCCCGGAAGAAGCAAGGTATCTTTCTATGGGGTCTATATCTATAATTTGGGTGAGGTAAGAATTTTTCCAAATGACACTGCCAATGGTCTTAACACTATTGATGTCCTCAATGCCCTCAAAACCGAATTCCCAAATCACCCCATGACATTGATCTGGGACGGCGCTCCTTATCATCGTTCACAGATTGTTAAAGATGCGGCCGCAACACTGGGTATAAAGATAGAACCTTTACCAAGCTACAGCCCCGATTTTCTGCCTGTAGAACATCTTTGGCAATGGTTACGTCAGGATATTACCTATCATACTTGCTATGAGCGTCCGTCTGACTTGATTGAACAAGTTTCGGCATTTCAACAACAAATTAATGCCAGTCCCAATACCGTGGCAGATCGTTTGTGGGTGACAACTCATCTCAAACCTGATGAGGAAAAACTACGGGTTTCAACTTAGACGAGGTTTAACACGTGAAAAAAATGGGCAGGCTTTGTTTTTGTTGATCTGTTGTCGTAGTCGCGTACTCGTTGTAATAAGCCTGCCCATTTTTTTAGGGGACAATGCGTCACCAACATTGCTCACTGAGCTACGCTCAATATCCCTCGTTGGTCAATTCCTCATTGCCCGAAATTCATCCCAACACTGAACGGGATACCGTTACAGTGTGGGGCTTCTTCCGCTTCAAGCTAAAAAGGGTGTGGCTCTTCTGAAAGTACAATATACTTAGTCAAGAGTTTCTTCTTCCGTCCCTAGAAGATGGGGTTGACGTGGAATGAGTCAGATCAATGCTATTATCATCTCCACTTCTTTCACCGCTCATGCTTTGTTTGTAATACTGTCGGTAGTAGCTATATGAGGCTGGTGTGGAATCTTTAGATTTATTAGCTATCACTCCTAGTACGGGTGTGCCAGACATTTGGAGACCCTCTAATGCTTGCTGGAACATGGTACGTTTCAGATTTCCTAATCCTGCAACTAGTATGAGTCCATTAGTATTAGCTGCCAGCAGGTTAGCGTCTGCAAACCCCACTAAAGGTGGTGTGTCGTATATTACCAAATCAAAAGCGCCTTGTAGCTCATTCATCAAATCCTGCATTTTCTGAGACGCAAGCAATCTAATTGAGTCAGGGGGAATTGGACCAGCGCTTAGAACAAATAAGTTGTCCTCTAGGGGCGATCGCTCAATCACATTGTTCCAGTCTAGGTCTTGTGAAATGACATCAGTCAATCCCTGAATATTCATCAGACCTACACGATTATGGACTGTGGGAGAGCGTAGATCGGCGTCTACCAGTAGTACTCGTTGCCCCATTGCTGCAGCTGCGAGTGCTAGGTGTATTGCTACGGTCGTCTTACCTTCTTCCTTTGCTGCTGAACTGATGACAAGTGAACGAATTGGTGTATCTGAGCTTAGAAGAAGAATATTGGTGTAAAGAGAGCGAAAAACTTCAAAAAAGGATGCTATGGCTGCTCTTTGTACTCCACCAGTTGCCTTTTGCCAAGCTAGTGTTCCTAGTTCTTTTCTTAAAGGAACGACTCCTAATAGTGGTAATCTCGTCGCTTCCTTGAGGTCTTTAGAAGAGTATAGAACATTGCTGAGCTTATCCGCAATCAAAGCTGCACCTGTACCCAACAGCAAACCTAACAGTGTCCCTAAAGCTAAATTGCGTTTGGTACTGTCTGAAACAGCCTTTGGTTCTTCCACTTCCTCAAGTTTGGGATCGAGTAACTTCCAAGAGGGAACCCTTTGAGCTTGTTCAATCTGTAATGCTTGTTTTTTAGCTGAAAATTGAGTCAGACCTTCAGTGGCAATTTTTAATTCCCGCTGAATATTATCGTATTCACGGATAACAACTGCTAAATTTCTCAGATACTTATTGAAATCATCAATTTTTGCTCCCAAAGATTTATCACGCGCTTGCAGTGCTTGGATACGGCTTTCATAATCTCTTTTCACCCGGTTCTCTTCCCCAGCTAGCATTGGGAGTAGATTTATTTTCTGTTCCTGTAAAAACTGCAAACTAGGGTTTTCATTTGTTAATTTTGCTCCTCCTTTTTTAATTTCAATTTCTACTGTTTGGATTTGGTCCAGTATCTTTTGATAGCGAGCGTTTTCGCTCAGTACCGAACTCCCAGCCCGCTCACCCGGCTGTTGCGCTAACTCCTGTTTCAAATCTTCATAGGTCGCTAGCATTTGTTCTAGCTGCACGCGATTTTCTGCTTGCTGTCGCGTTAAAGTAGTAATCTGACCAGAGATTTCTTGAGCTTTCTGTGCTGGTTCTACTAAATCATGCTTTTGTCGCATGATTCGCAGTCTTTCTTGCCAGGCTCTCACCCGATTCTCTAAAGGCAGTTCTTGCTCTCTAACAAACCTAATTGCCTGCTTTACTTCGTCTTGACGTTCTTTGAGACTATAGTCCACGTAAGTTTTTTGAAGTTTAGTTAAGACATCGCGAACTAGCTCCTCGTCTGGATATGTGTATGTAACCTCTAAAATATTTTGCTTTGTGGATGTTATTTTTAAGTCGTCAACAATTGAGTCGTAATCTAGCTTCGGATATTTAGTTTGATATTTATCCTGAAGCTCTTTAACAACTTGGTCTAGCATTCCACGACTTTCTAAAACTTTAATCGTCGTCGTCACTGGTTGTGCTGACTCAGGAGGTGCGATCGCTTCTTGGGAACTCAAGCTTTGGGGGACATTGGCTACTGCACGACTTTCACCAGTCACAGGCTTAGTTAAAATCTCAAACTGACCTTGATACACCGGAGGATCTGTTTCTGCCTTCAACACCGCAGCTGTCGCTACCACGCCTGTTACACCCGCAATCAGTAATGCGCGACGACGGAGAGTTGCTCCAACTTGACCCAGATTCAATCCACCTTCTTCATTGATCTGGGCTGTGTAGGCTTGTGACAACGCTTGAGGATATTTGTCTGACTTCAGCATAGCCTTAGTAACTTCTCTCTCGTTGTAGTTTTTTGTAGTTGCACGCTTTGATCCAATTCTGGCATGCACAATTTAATATGCTCGACTGCCAAATCACTTGCCACCAACTGGAATATTGGTGAATACATTAGTTAATCACACTGTTTTAACTCCATTAAGGACAATTTGAATTTTGCCCTCAACAAGAGTGATAGATACGTTACCCTGTCTGAAGTCTAGAAAAATACTGATGATAGCGGAGCAATGCGCTTATTAGATACAGTAACACTACACAGGAAAATTTTGTAGGTTTGCTCTCCCAGCCCTCTCAATATTGACAAATAGCACCTTATGTGAGTCTTGTAAGAAGGTAAACCTAGAACCGTACTCAACAACCGATGCTATCTCCCGTGTTTGATGCATTTGTAGAGGCCAGCCCCGTCAGCGTGATGATGCGAGGACTGATGGAACACATTTTTAACTCTGAGCGGATGAATCAGATATTCAACACTTACAGCGAACGTCAATACGAACAAGAGTTGTTGTTTTCTACTCAAGTAGATTTGATGAGTTTAGTGGTATGTGGAATGTATCCATCAGTCCATGCGGTCTATCAAAAGAAGGCGGTAGAGGTGAATGTTAGCGCCACGGCACTATACAACAAACTGTAACGGGTTGAACTGCCTGTAAGTCGGGCATTGGTGCATGAGACGGCATCAGATCTCCAGCAGTTGCTCCAAAGCTTGAATGTGGAACGCCCCAGTCCTCTGGGAAAACAATATCGCCAACGGAAGAGTAGATGGCAGTTGTTTGGCCGGTACCGAGCGCCGGCTAGCAGCCCTTCGCCCTCATGCAGCCAAACCCTTACCAGGAAAAGCTATCGCCATTCTAGACCCAGGGACAAAATTGGTGGTTGATGTCATTCCCTGTGAGGATGGTCATGCTCAAGAACGCTCTTTGTTTAACCAGGTTCTGGCACAAGTGCAACCCCAGCAGGTATGGATTGCAGACCGCAATTTCTGTACCGCAGGATTTCTGGGCACAATTGTGCAACAGTCCGCTTTTTTTGTCATTCGCCAACACGGGGGCTTGGGATACGAGGGTGTGAGTGAATTATATCCCGTGGGGTTGTGTAAAACAGGAACTGTGTTTGAACAACACATCGAGATTGTCCATGAGGGACGGACTTTTCGGTGTCGTCGTATTCTAGTCAAGTTAACTCGTCCGACTCGTGACCAAGAGTGGGAAATTGCCATTTTGACTAACTTACCACCCACAGAGGCAGATGGCATTTTGGTGGCAGAACTTTATCAACAACGGTGGAGTGTGGAAACTTTATTCCAAACCGTAACCCAAAACTTTCATGGGGAGATTGAAACTGCTGCTTATCCCAAAGCCGCCTTATTCTCCTATTGCATGGCGCTGTCAGCCTACAACCTTTTAGCTACACTCAAAACTGTGTTGGGCAGTGTACATGGAATAGAAAAAATTCAAGCAGGGCTATCTGATTTTTACCTGGTAGACGATATTCAAGGCATCTATCGGGGAATGATGATTGCTATTCCATCTGTACATTGGCAATGCTTCTGTGATTATACGCTTGATCAACTGGTGGACATTCTCCAGCACTTAGCAACCAAAGTACATCTCAAATCCTTTCGCAAGCATCCTCGAACTCCCAAAAAGAAGCGAAAACCCTTGATGGTTGATGGCAAACATCCCCACTGTTCCACTGCTCGAAAGCTAAAGCAATACCAAGCTGCTAAAGATTTTATCCCGTGAACTCAACTCATAAAATGTATTTTTTGTCAATATTTAGAGGGCTGGTTTGCTCTCCTTATGAGATAAGACCATTATCAATTGGGTGAAAGGTACTGCCACACTACGATTTAGATACACTTCAGCCAGAAACGCTTAAGCTTACCCTTTTTAAAAACAAACTGGGGCGCTAGGATTCGAACCTAGGGATGGCGGGACCAAAACCCGCTGCCTTACCACTTGGCTACGCCCCATCAATATTATCCTTACCTAATATAGCAATGACTCAGGGGTTAGTGTCAAGTACTTTGCAAAGTGATCTGGGGAGAATTTTAGAAATCCAACTTGAAATTTCAGCTGAATCTTTCATCAAAGGGTATAGTTGAATCAATACTTTCGCCAGAATTCCTAATTGTTGATGCAAATGTCGAATGATCTCTAAAGCATAGGGAAGCGATCGCGTGACGGAAAACTTTATCTCCCCAGGTGATAGCGTACTGATTCACGTCTTCCTCAATTACCTCACAAGCTGCCCGTTTTAACTCAGGCGGACAAGGAAAGTAAGCGCCCAATTGTAAATAATCAATAGTCTCGAAATCTCAGGACTAACGAGCGCGATCGCGAAGCTTGGTTGCCCCAAAGCGGAGCTTTGGGGGAGCCTGTTCACAGAAGAACAGGCGCGCTTGCACATACGGGCGATGCTCCAAAGGAGCCGCTTCTCTTCTCCCTTCGCCCCTTGGGCGACGCCAAGGGCGAAAGCGCAGCGTGTCACAGACAAGGGCGAACTCCTGTCACCAGACGCGCAAGAGACGAGAGGCTGCGCCAACGAGAATCGCACTTTCTAAATTGTCTCGACGAGTAGGTTGCAGTTCAACCCAACCGTTGGGCATTACGTCTGGTTTTTACCGTGTCATGATAACTCACTCTCGATGCTAATTCATGCCCTGTATAGTGAATAAAGACATCATCTAAGGTTGCGTTTGGCTTACTTAAGACAGCTTTTAAGTTGGTGGGTGTACCAGTCGCAATCATCCGACCTTGGTTCATAATTGCCACACGACTACACAAACTGTCAGCTTCTTCCAAAAAGTGAGTTGTTAAAAAGATGGTTGTGCCGTAATCAGCACGAAGTTGCTGTACAAGACGCCACACCTGGCTACGGGCGATAGGATCGAGTCCCACTGTCGGCTCATCTAGAAATAGAATTTGGGGGTGATGCAAGATGGATTGAGCAATTTCCAGCTTGCGAATCATGCCACCAGAATAATTTCTGACCAAACGATGGGCTGCTTCTTGCAAACCCATGAACTCCATCATGTCATGGATGCGCTGTTTCCGTTGCTTAGACGGAATATCATACAATTTAGCAAAGATTAAGAGATTTTCATAGCCACTCAGGCTACCATCAGCACAGAGAGCTTGGGGTACATAACCAATGACTCTTCTAACCGCATCAGGTTGATGAGTTACATCATATCCAGCTAGGGTTGCTCGCCCAGCACTCGGCGGTAGCAGGGTTGTCAATATCTTAATCACCGTACTTTTGCCTGCTCCATTGAGTCCTAGCAAGCCAAACACTTCACCAGATGCTACAGAGATATTCAGAGCATCAACGGCTGTAAATTTGTCAAAGCGACGCGTAAGTTTTTGGGTTTCTAATATGATCATTCCCGGAACATTCACGAACGTTGACCAATCTGTTCTTCCCGTTAGTTTTGTCACAAGTAGGATGCACTTCCTTTCGCAAAATATTCAGCTTATCTAATTATTAGCTTCTCATATATTTCCGATAAGTCAAGAGTCAACGAACAGAGCAGTTCTTGAGCAGGGGGAGAAGAGAAGCAGGGCTGACAGGTGTAGGTTTTTCAGAAAAGGGTGAGTCATCTTACCATTTTGGATTTGAGATTTGGGAATTTGGATTGTGAAAGTTTGACCAAGAAAGTACGAAGGCGTCAGTCGTCAGAATTCAACAATATTAAGAGATAATATCTGTGGTCAATTCTTCCCTCTCCTGACTCCTGGATACTGAATTCTTCTTCAATTGTTATAGCAATCCGATTTGATTCTTGAATCACTCGTAGAGACAGGGAACTCTTAACAGGGAAGAAGGAATAAAGGTGTACTGAGTTTTTTTCAAAAATCAAATAGGAGTCCTATATTAAAGCCTCTTAACGAAGGTTTAACATGTAGAAATTGAGCCAGCCTCACCCCTTGTGCTTAATTCAAAATTCAAAATTCAAAATTCAAAATTTAGAATTTTGAATAAAAAAAAAACGAGGAAATATCTGGATAGATTACAAATTTGTGTTGTGTTAGGTAATTTTCCCATAAATAAAAAACTTGCCAAAATGGCAACCAATCTATGGATTACTTGATTAAATTAAAGAAGGTAAATGACTTCAAGGGTGTTGTTATCAGAGTGTATCACATACCATAAAATGTGATACACCTTCTACCAAAAAATCACTAGACAAACAGAAAGTGTATCTGCACACGATATCCTGACAACTAGTCAGGATAAAGAAATATTAATAATTAGGTTTACATTTACCGCAACAGGGATATTCAGCCCGTACAGGCGTTGTCGTTGACCTGCACATTAGCCCCCTAAATCACTGGCAGTGTCTGTACATATTCCTGTCTCTTCAGCGGTAAATGGTATGTGGGAGCTTTGATGGCGTTTGGTATGCTTGCTCCCACTTTTTTTTCAATAAAGTTTCTTAACTCTTAAGATGCACATTTTATAACGCTTGTATAGCAAGGTTTTCACCAAAGTGAAGAAAATGTGCTTTTTTCATTTGTTGCTAGCGCGTAGCGGTGCTAGTTAGCTGTTCCACATTTAACTTGTATAATTAGGGGGGAGCAGATGCCCACCCCACAAGAGTTATAAAAATTTTGAATATACAAACTAGATGTGGTTTAGCTTTAGAGGCTCACCGGAATGCACCAGTTACCTTATTACAATTTTTGTAGGGGAGCCAGTACTGTAGGAGGGTTTCCCGACAGAGGTATCTGGCGTTGGGCACTGCTTATCGTTCGCGCTCAACTCCTATTTTTACGTTAACAGCAGTGCCCACCTGTTCGCGCAGCGTCTCCCTTAGGAGAAGAGTTTTGAGAATGGTGCAAGATCTCAGTTGATAGGCAATTTTAGCTATACTTGAAGCTAAGCTATACTCAAAAGAATTGAGGAACAAACACAAGGAAATATCTGGATAGATTACAAATTATTGTTGTGTTAGGTAATTAATTCAAGAAATAAAAAACTTGCCAAAATGGCAACCAACCTATAGGTTACTCGGTTAAATTAAAGAAGTAAATGACTTCAAGGGTGTTGTTATCAGGGTGTGTCACATACCATAAATGTGATACACCTTCTACCAAAAAAATCGCTAGATAAAAAACGGAAAGTATATCTCTAAATGATGTACTAACTAGTTGTCAGGAGAAAGAAATATTAATAATTAGGTTTACATTTGCCGCAACAGGAATATTCAGCCCGTACAGGCGTTGTCGTTGACTGCACATTAGCCCCCTAAATCACTGGCAGTGTCTGTACATATTCCTGTCTCTTCAGCGGTAAATGGTAAGTGGGAGCTTTGATGGCGTTTGGTATGCTTGCTCCCACTTCTTTTTTCTTAATATGGCACTCCTATTTGATATCAATTTGAAAAAAGAATGCGACAGATGGATTGTTGAAACTCTTACAGCAGCAATTCCTGAGTCAGGAGTCAGAAGTCATATCATGTCCGGTTAATTGCTTATAAATCCCGCACAACCCCACCCCGGTTTTGTCTTGCGCCAAAACCGCCCCTCCCCTTACTAACGGGAGGGGATTAAGGGGTGGGGTGCAGATATTGCGGGAATCACAACTAATCAACCGGACATGATATGACTGCCTCAAATAAATTTTCCCCCGGTACAAAGTCCATCACCAAGCAGTGGATTGCACCTTCCTTAAACAGGTCAATCACTCTCACAATGTGAGGATGGGAGTCTTGAGATAAGCGTGCCAGTGTCCGCCCTTCTTTGATAAATCGCTCTATGTACTTGTCATACTCGGGATCATGGCTGAGATATTCATTGGGTGTCTTGATAACAACCGTCTGGTTTAGATCAACATGCAATGCTTTATAAGTAATCCCGAATCCCCCCTGCCCCAGGACTTCCCCAATTACATATTTACCACCTTGCAATTGTTGTCCTGCTGTCCAAGGCATGAATACCTACTAAGTGAGAAAAAAGACTTAAAAAATGACTTTAATGCCAGCACCTAATGAAAGTTTAGCTAATTCTACGGAGTTTTGGTAAATGAGGGACTAGGAGACAGTGACGGTGGGCTAGGAGACAGAGATGGTTTTAAAATAGGAATCAAAGCAGCAATGCCTGAGAGTAAGGCTCCTATCGCGGCGATCGCCATTCTTATTTTTGACCAAATAGGTGATGCCAAAACGTCCCCTTCCCAACTCTCTTTCAATGGTGTATTTGCTACCTTGCAACCGATCGCCTGCTACCCAAGCCACATTTGCAACTCCCAAAATATCTGCATACATTCTACAATTAAAAATACGCTCCTTTTCCCCTAAGTAGATAGGTGGAAATAAACACCAGCTAGTTAAGAAATGTAAAAACGCCTAAAACCCTTACTAATGACCAATGACTAATGACTGCCTTAACGAGTTAACTTTATTTGTACCGACCTACTTACACCCCTAGTTCTGGTCAACTAAGTACACAATTGCATAAGTTCAAGCGCAAAAACTAGAACGAATACTCTGCGTACCTACCCTGCGGGAAGGTGAAGCGCCTATGCGTTTACCGAGCGCGCTCCTCTGCGTTTAAAAACGTTACGAATTCATGAAATGCTGTACTAAGTTCTGACAAATGCCATCATAGTTATGGTGAGAACACATTGGAGATAAGACAACGGTTTACGCACGCCCTTTAGCACGCTTAATTGAACAACTGCAACGCTTACCTGGAGTCGGTCCAAAAACTGCCCAACGGCTAGCATTGCACATTTTAAAGCGACCAGAAACAGAAGTTGCAGCTCTGGCGCAAGCTCTTATTGAAGCAAAAAAACAGGTGGGTTTGTGTTCTGTTTGTTTCCACCTATCTGCTGAACCAGTTTGTGAACTCTGCCGCAACCCAAACCGTGACAACACGACTATCTGTGTGGTAGCAGATTCCCGTGATGTCATTGCCTTGGAAAAGACTCGTGAGTTCAAAGGCAAGTATCATGTCTTAGGTGGGGTGATTTCACCAATTGAGGGTATTGGTCCAGAACAGTTGACTGTCCAAGCTTTGGTCCGAAGGGTGAGTCAGGATAAGCCTGAAGAAGTGATTTTGGCAATTAGTCCAAGTGTGGAAGGTGAGACAACGACACTGTATGTCGGTCAACTACTGAAGCCATTTACCAAAGTAACGCGAATTGCTTTTGGTTTACCTGTGGGTGGAGATTTAGAGTACGCTGATGAGGTGACTTTGGCAAGAGCTTTGGAAGGTCGCCGAGAGTTAGATTAGTGACAGTTACCAGTTATAAGTAAACAGTTATCAGTAAACAGTAAACTGATAACTGGTCATATATCAGTTCATCTCTTCAGAAACTGTACAGCGGATGACCACTCTATAAAAAATCGATCAGTTCGCATCCCAATAAGGAACTCCACGAAATCGATTGGCAAAGAAGTCTACAAAGACTTGAATTTTAAAAGGAATATGGCTTCCTGCTGCTAATATCGCAGAGATATCGGTTTCAGGTATTGTCCATTCGGGTAACACCATCTGCAGCCGTCCGCATTTCAAATCATCTCCTACAATGAACGTTGCGAGTATAGCGATACCACAACCTCCCAATACCGCCTGATATCATGTCCGGTTGATTAGTTGTGAGTCCTGAAGTTTATCTGCTACATCCGTTATGCCGGAGGCTATCCGCTGCCAATCGTTTTTCTCTATTGACCATGAATGAGCAATGCCCTGAGTGTGCAAATTGCGGTCCAGGCTTTAGCCTGTAGGTGAATAAAACGCAACCTCACATAGAATTGATATTAGCTATAATTTGTGTCATCCGACACTAACAAAAAGAATAAGGGACAACATCTTAATGAATCAAGAGCAAAAAGGTTTTTGCTTCTGTACATTAGCTCTGGGCAAAAAATATCGCCTACTTGCTCAAGAATTAGCAAAGGATTTGGAAAAAAAATCACCTAGAACTTCCATAGTGATTTTGACTGATAAACCAAAAGATTTCCAAAGTAATTGGAACACTTTAGCTTATCAACATCAACAAAAAGGTATTCTTCTTTGTTATCATGACAAACGTTTTGTTATAGAAAAAGCTTTGTCACATTTCCATACTGCGATTTATATTGATGCGGATACGAGAATACTATTTAGTATCCCGCATGATTTACAGTGGCAACCAGGAATTACGGCTGGTCACTGTGAGAATTTAATTGAACATGTCAGTCAAAATAATCCAGAGAGATTGGTTGCTTTAAAAAATGTGGCTTCAAAGTTAAATCTAATTTTAGAAAATATTAACTACATTGGTGAATCTTTATTTGTTATTACTAGAGATGAAGGAAGAGAAAAAGAGTTTTACAAGTACTGGGGAATAATTGGTAGGTATTTGGAATTAAAAGGCATTCACTCGGGTGAAGGCAATGCTATGGGATTAGCTGCTGCTCAGGTAGGATGGAGTGTTAAGAAAGAAGGTTGGCAAGAAATCAGACAAGCTATTAAGCACGTAGAAGCTTCTTATACCCCTATGCAGCAAACATTTTGGGACAAATGGAAAATGAGGATTGGTTACTACTACCGACTTAATTTAGCTAGGCTCATAGCATTGAAGGATTATGACTTTTTCTATACATAGAATAGTCATAGAAGTCTACGGCAAAGAATCTAAATCTAGAGCTTCTATTCCTTGGCGTTCTACATAAGCCAGCATACTTCGCAACTGTACCCAAATGAGCAAGCATGTGAAAAGAGCGACTGGTAGACCAATTGCATAGGCAAGTAAGGGTGGAAAGCCAAATATTTCAAAACCGGAACAGAGAAACAGACACAAACCAGCAGTTTCTCCCACAAATGGCACAGCCAAATTTCTAATTGCTATACGAGAGCCAGAAGTTTCTGCACCATCATTTTGCCATTTCTGCACAATTAATGTTAGCGTTCCAGATAACGCTGCACCCGAGGCTAATGCGACAAACAATCCAACAACTAACAGAAAATAAGGTGGTTGTTGAGGAAAATAGTACATACAAGCTCCTGTGGATGTTGAATATGAAATTCTGAATTTAGAATTATGAATGATAAGAAGATTTTTTCATAGTTCATAACTGATAAATCATAATTCTTTTAAGGCTTTCGGTAGAATAGCAGCGACTCCCTCTCTAGAAAACTCTGTCAAAACTCCAATCGCTACATTGAACAGGCGAGTTGGTTTTAAGTCATCTTTGACCAAATTCCACAAGCGTTGGACTTCTTCTGTATGAAGACGGTCATCTTCAGTCAGAGCAAGCACCAACTGTCGCTGGAGAAACTTGCCTTCATCAGAAAGTAGATATTGCAATCCTAATTGAGCTGTGGGTAATACGTCAAAATTCCTATCAGTGCGAGCGATCGCAATCAAATTTTCTAAGCGATGCCACTGGAATTTACCATTTTTGAACAGCACATTGAGCAAACGTCGCCGCAATTGTGGAGATTCCCCTGTCAGTAAGCGCTTTGCAGTGTAGGGGTATGCCACTTCAACAATTTTGAAATCCGGGTTGAGGCTCAGAGCAATTCCTTCCTGCGTCACCAGAGAACGAATAATCAAAGCAAACTTTGCAGGGACTCGGAAAGGATATTCATACATGAGTTCCGAGAACTCATCTGTGATGGTTTTGAAGTTAAAATCACCAACGTTTTTACCAATTGCGTCTTCAAAGACTGCTTCTAATGCTGGTACTATCGGGTGAATATCCGTACCTGGGGTAAGAAAACCTAGCTTGACAAAATCGTCAGCTAATTCGTCGTACTCTTTATTAACTACGTGTACAAGTGCATCTACCAAAGTTTCTTTTGTGGTTTCATGCAACTGATCCATCATGCCGAAGTCTATGTAAGCCATACGACCATCGGGCATGGCAAATAAATTACCTGGATGTGGGTCAGCATGGAAGAAGCCATGCTCCAGGAGCTGTTGTAAACCTGAGGTAACACCAATTTGAATGATTGTCTCTGGGTCTAAACCTGCTTCACGAATACTTTTTGTTTCGGTGAGTTTAAAGCCGTTAATCCACTCTAGGGTTAAAACGTGGGTATTGGTGTAACGCCAATATATAGCTGGTACTTTGACTTGGAGGTCATCGCGGAAGTTACTTGCAAATTTCTCTGCGTTGCGGGCTTCGTTGATGTAATCTATCTCCTCAAATAACTTGGTGCCAAACTCGTCCACAATCATTGTCAGGTCGTGACCGAGATTTAAGGGTAACCAAGGACTTAACCAACTAGCCGCCCACCGCATAAGATAAAGGTCTAATGTCAGAACTGGGCGTAAGTTGGGGCGTTGTACTTTCACCGCCACTTCTTCACCGCTCATCAAACGACCGCGATAAACTTGACCCAAGCTAGCCGCAGCCACAGGAGATGGGGATAACTCGCTAAAAATTTCGTCAATTGAACGCTCTAGTTCTGTTTCGATAATTTTGTAGGCAAGTGCATTATCAAAAGGTGGTAACTGGTCTTGCAGTTTCACCAGTTCGTCTAGATAATCTCTGCGTACTAGATCTGGTCGGGTTGACAGGGCTTGACCAACTTTAATAAAAGTAGGACCAAGACGGGTTAGCAGCTGCCGCAATTGAATAGCTCGTTTGAACTTGTTTTGCTCCTCTTGATTTTGCCATTCATCCCACTTGAGACTAAAAATAAATACCGCAAAGAACCAAATAATTTTTATCGCCCGTGCCCAAACAAGCCAAGGACGGTAGCGACAGTAGCGGGCGATCGCCTTTGAATCGTAGCGTCGATTATTTTGTTGTGTAAGGGTCTGCGAATTCACTCCCTTATCTTCCTCTTAAACTGAAAAAGGTTTTGACTTTTGAGAGCCGAACAAGGGCATCCTTTGAGCTAAACAAAAGCTTTGTAGGCATTTCCTTTGTTGTTCCCTATCATGAGCGCGAATCTTAACTTAACTTTACTTTATTATCTTTTATTTTATATTAATACATAAAAGTATAAATACTTAATGCTACTTTTTCAAGAAAAGAGTAGGAGCACAGCATACTCATTGGTGTCAACTTAAGCTGAAACCCAAGTAAGCGAGTGTTACATCATGCCTTACTATACTCGCCCACAATTGTTGCTCTACCCCACCCCGGTTTCGGCGCAAGACAAAACCGGGGTGGGGTTCACCAGGGATTTATAAGCAATTAACCGGACATGATATAAGAGAACACTGCGCGAATCAGTAGCTGTTTTGAAAGTCAGAAGCAATTTTGCGGCTCAAAAGCTTATCAGTTCTAAGTTTGAGGATTTTGTCGCCTTAACGAGAGCCGCGCACATGCTAAAACCTTTGCCAAAACTAGGTTTGAGGCGATTTTTTCACTTGAACTACTTGACACAGGCTGAATCTGCCTTTTCAAAAAATGGAGATTAAGTTGAAATTATCTACTTCCCCGCAAGGGGAATTAAAATCCCCCCATTAGCCTCTTTCTTTGGTAAGTTGGGGGGATTATCTGTTCACTTGGCTTTTTTGCCTTCAAGCTGCGACTTCTACAAGTATCGCCTTATCGCTATCTACTATCTGTGAGTGCAAATTGTGCCAGCGAATGCCTTCTAAACTGGGTAAGACAACGTGTGCTTTACCAACTCGTTGAGCCGGACCGAGCCCAACAGTCCACATTCCTGCAGCAAGAGCGGCTTCCACACCAGAGCCTGCATCTTCTACAACAATACACTGTGAGGGAGAAAAACCAAGTTGTTGTGCGGCAAATAGGAAGAGGTCTGGTGCTGGTTTTGGTTGAGATACGCTGTAACCATCAGCAATAGCATCGAAATGTTGGGCAATGCCTAAACGTTCGATGACAGTCTGAGCATTTTTGCTAGATGAACCCAAAGCCACTTTAATACCAGCAGCGCGCAATTCCTGCAACAAATCCGCAACTCCTGGGAGCAGATGTGCTGGCGTTAGGTTCTGCATCATCTCTACGAAGTAGCGATTTTTACGCTCCATCATTTCCTGAATTTGCTCTTCAGTTGCAGTGCGAGCTTCTTTCAGAAGAGCTTCGCTAACGCCTAAAATATGCAGTAAAGATTCTCTACGTGGCAGTCCTCGCATTGCCTCATTTGCTTCTCGGTCAAAGGGGATGCCTTCTTCATCTGCTAATTGCTGCCAAGCCAAATAGTGTAACTCTGAGGTATCGGTTAAAACACCATCCAAGTCAAAGATGACACCAGCAATTGTTGAATCTGAAGTTTGCTGAGTATCTGCAAAGGTTTGAATCTTTTCTGGTTGCAAGTCGAACTCATACCACTCGTTGCGCCATTGTAAACGGAACTTCAAACGTGTCCAGCCAGCGGGAAGATTTGGACAAGCAACAGGACCGAATTGAGTCATCCGTATACCCGCAAACCCAAAGACTATAGCTTGCCAAACTCCACCAGCACTAGCAGCGTGAACTCCTTCAGATGCGTTACGCCGCACGTCCTCCAAATCTACTAATGCCGATCGCATAAAGTGGTCATACGCTTCTTGTGGTTGATTGAGATCACAAGCCAAGATAGCGTGAATGGCTGGACCAAGGGAAGAACCATATGTGTGGTCTGTGCGGGGGTTGTAATAATCCCAGTTGGTTTGGAGGGTTTTGCGATCGTAGACATCCCGTAGTAAGTAGAAAAGCATTAACACATCTGGCTGCTTGAGAATTTGCTTCTGACTTGTCGCCTCTACTCCCAAAAGACCCTGCAGTGATGTGGTACGGAATTCATAATCAGCAAAGTTAATATCTTCTAGCTGAAAGAAGCCCTCACACTGCTCCATCAACCCAGTTTCTAAGTCTTGGTTGACATAAAGATTTTTAGCAATAAACGCCCAGGTTTCAAAGCGTTCAGTGTTTAGATTGAGTTTGATCGCCAGCTGTGCCACCTTGTCAGGATAAGCCTGATGCAGCCAGTCCCACAGCATCAATGCCGACTGTAAGTGCCACTGTACCATGAGATTCGTGAAGGCGTTATTGTCTACGCGATCGTGGTTTTCATCTGGTCCAATGACATCACGGATATCGTAACTGTTGCGCTGTGGGTTCCACTCAACGCGACTTTCCCAGAAAGCAGCAGTATCTAGGATAATTTCAGCCCCATAGTCACGCATCCACTCATCATCGCTTGTATGCCGCCAGTAATTCCAAGCAGCATAAGCGACATCTGTATTGATATGCACTTCAATGTCACCACACCAGATGCGGACTAACTCACCTTTTTCAGTAGGTATCCATCGGGGAGTCACCTCATCACCAGTAGCGGCGCTTTCCCAGGCATACATTGCTCCAGAGTATCCCGCTTCTTTGGCTTTTCGCCGCGCTCCATCTAGAGTGTGGTAGCGGTAGGTGAGCAGGTTACGTGCAAGTGCTGGTTGAGTTAAGGTCAACAAAGGAAGGATAAAAATTTCCGTATCCCAAAAGATGTGTCCGCTATAAGCAAAACCGGAGAGCGTTTTTGGAGGGATGCTGACTCTGTCGTCATGACGTGGTGCAGCAGCAAGCAATTGGAAGAGGTTGTAACGGACGCTCAACTGCGCTCTAGCGTCGCCTTCAATAACTATGTCACTGTCTTGCCACACCTGTTCCCATGCAGCAATGTGAGCAGCGAGCAGAGTAGAGTAGCTTGGTTCATCAGCCAGCCTATTTAAGGCTGCTACCATAGGGGTTTGTGTTTCCCGTGAAGTAAATAAGGTGACAATTTTTTCAAAAGTCACCGTTTGTCCGGGTGAGCATTGGAAGGTTTTTGTGAAGCTTGGGGAAGAAGAAGTATTCTGTTCGCGCAATTGTGCAGCATCTTCATCTTCAACAACAAGCTTAGCTGCCATACCAAGTTGAATTCCGGAATGGAGAGTTTGGCTGTGCAACCAGATAAGATTCCCGGCGCTACCTTGGTTTAGGGTTTGCCAGTGTTTGACACCGTGGGTATCTTGTTCGGGATTGAACTCAATTTCGACTGAGATATCACCCTCAAAGTCTTGCGAGGTGATTTGACAGCGGATAGCTAAAACGTGTTGATCAGCGAGACTGGCGAAACGCTCAAAGTGAAAATCCAAAGTATGACCTGATGGAGAACGCCACCGTACCTCACGGTTTAAAAGACCCAAGCGCATATCGAGCCGACGCTCATAGTATAAGAGTTCGCCAGCGTCCAGACGGAAGCGTTCTTCTCCCACTTTCACTACTAAGGACAGCCAACTAGGACAGTTGACAAGTTCTGTAGTAGCGATCGCAACATCATCATATACACCGTGAATGAGTGTTGCTGGGAAATCATTGGGATATCCTTCCTCAAAAGTTCCCCGTGTCCCCAAGTAGCCGTTACCAAGGGTGAAAACGGTTTCTTTGTGGTGCAAATGACTAGGATTGAACTCAGTTTCAATCACGTTCCAGCCAGTGGAGTCAAGAAGTTGCTGATTGTTTTGGCAATTGTGAGTTGAGAGGTAGAGCATTACTTTATCAAACCTAATATTTTGGTGCTTTTGTTGGACAGGATGAGATAGGATTTTGGGATTAAATCAGCGATTTTTTACAGACAGTTCGACGTCACTAACATTAACAAGGACAATCCCTGCAACACTGTGGCTTTTTAGGACTGTCCTCCCCTTTGCCCCTCTGTATGGGACTCGTATACATCCTCAACGGGAAAGAACGATGCCCTTTTGAAAAGAAAGGTTCCCGTTTTCATCATTCGTTTGATAGATTGTATTCAGTTTAGGAGTTAAAAATTGTAAATGTAAAGGTACAAAAAAATAAAATTTACAAATATATTAATCAGGTGACAAAAAATTAAATGGGAGTTGATTGAAAAGTGTTTTAAGATTTATAGCGATTCTCGTTTGAATCAAACACACAATAGTGTATGAAGACGTTATATGTAACGCCTTGACTGTATTCTACGCAATGGAAAATTGCTATATTTTGGTGCGTTGTTTATGGCTATTATCTACTGCCAAGTGAGAGCACTTACCATAGTTTTTATACAAATTATTATTTTTTAATCTTTTATTTTGAATTAAAAATCATTTGTATATTTTCTGCGTGATGCTTGTCATTTGTTATTAGTCATTTGTTTGACAAAGGACAAAAGGACTAATGAACGCCACTTGCTTCAAAGCTCTGACGGATCAATCCCCATTTCTCGCAACTTTTGTGCCAGTCGTTCAGTTCTTTGCCGTTCTTGATTGAGTTGGGACTCTACTTGTTCTGCTCGTTGCCGTTCTTGTTCTGCTGCTTCCTCCGGAGTTGATGCCAATTGCTTTTCAACTGTGAAGAAGCGCAGCTTTGAGTCATATATACCTAAATATAGACTGAGTTGCTGACTCCACAACCATCCATCAGCATTAGGCTGGAGTTCCTGATATTGCCCTCCTACTAACTGGAATCCCTTAAATTCCAAGCTGTTGGGGTCAAACCAGAAATAGTCGAGAGTGCGAAAAATATCTTGGTAGATTTGCTTTTTTAAGCCCCGATCAGTTGCAGCGGTTTTGGGCGAGAGAATTTCTACAATGACATTAGGATACTGACCATTTTCTTCCCATACTACCCAACTTTTGCGCGGTTTGCGCTCAGTGCCCAAGACAACGAAGAAGTCTGGACCACGGAACTGTTCAGATTTACGCTGACGTGGGCTATAGTAAATTGTGAGGTTACCACAAGCATAAAAATCTTGGCGCTCACGCCACAACCATTCCAGACTTTGTATTAGCAGCATCATTTGCCGCAGATGCAGTTCAGTTTCCAAAGGCGGTTCATCACTCAGTAAATCACCTGGAGGAAATATAACATCTTCTTCCAGTAAATCTTCTTGGGTGTCTAAATCTTGAGCAAAAGACATAAGCAATTCAAAATTCAAAGTTCAAAGTTCAAAAAGAAGAAATGAGCGTGCGCTCAAGTATTTTGCTTGTTGAGTTTGTATACTCCTAAGACATGACGGCTTAGTAGTTAAGGACTTAATGGTAGTGGAGAAAAGCCATAAATCTAGTTTATAGCAGTATAGGGGCACAGCATGCTGTGCCCCTACAAACGACATGGCAGTTGAAACTCTGGGTGTGCTATTTCAATAACTCCAAACACAACTGCCGAAAATGGTCGCCCCGTTGTTCAAAATTAGCGTATTGGTCGAAACTTGCACAAGCAGGAGATAGCAGCACTACAGATGCTTGATAGTGTTTTGCTAATTCTGCTGATCTCAGAACAGCTTTCTCCATTGTTTCTACAATTTCGTAATCGTTATATCCTTCTTCTTGCAAACGTTGGGCAAATGTAGGTGCAGCAGCGCCAATGAGCAATACTGAAGTAGCTTTACCTTTAATTTTTGCTATCCAACCAGTGTCATCACCTGCTTTGGCTTCACCACCAGCAATTAAGACAACTGGACTTTTAACGGATATCAAGCCAACTTCAGCAGCGTCATAGTTAGTGGCTTTGCTGTCATTAATGAAATCAACGCCTTCCCAGGTACAAATGTGTTCCAAACGATGGGGAACACCAGGAAATGCGCTTATGGCGCGAGCAATAGCATCTTTATCAATTCCCGCTAAACGCGTTGCTGCAACTGACATCAGCAGATTTTGCTGGTTGTGTTCTCCCACCATTCGCAAAGCAGAAACTTCCACAATGCGTTCGGGTATTGAGTTTGCATTCAATTTTTCTACAACCCAGCCATCTTCAATGTAATAGCCTTTGGAACTTATTAACTCATCTTTACCTTTGACACTTGTCCAATAAGCATCAAACCAATCACTTTCACCGACTTTCCTTAAATAGGGATCATCACCGTTGAATACTTGCAACTGAGACTGACGCAGCAAACGCGCTTTGATATTGTAGTAGTTCTCTAAAGTTTTATGGCGACTGAGGTGATCTGGCGTGAAAGTCGTCCATACACCGATGCTCGGCGCAAGAGAAAAAGATGATTCTATCTGATAGCTGCTCACTTCTGCTATCACCCAGTCTAGTTGAGTATCGGGGGATGAGGGGGATGAGGGAGAGACTTCTAATTTTGAATTTTGAGATTGCGTCGCTGTGCTCGCCCTTCGCGCAGCGTCTCCCTTAGGAGAAGGGGCGACGCCAAAGGCGAACGCAACGCTACGCGATTTTGAATTGATTGCTCCTCTGCTCCTCTGCTCCTCTGCTCCTCTGCTTCCTTCCCCTTGTCCCCTTGCCCATTGCCCATTGCCCCTTGTCCCTACAGACAGGGCAACTTCGCAAGCAGCGTAACCAATGTTACCACATGCAGGAGCATTTAATCCTGCTTCTTGAAAAATTGCGGCAATTAAGGCTGTGGTAGTGGTTTTACCGTTTGTACCAGTAATTCCTACCCAAGAAATGGATTGCAAATGTTGCCAAGCGAGTTCCATCTCCCCGATAGTTTTAATGCCTAATTCTCGTGCCTTAATTAACATAGGGATATCCCAAGGCACGCCAGGACTAACTACTATTAATTGAGGTAAATCGGAATCATTGAGTTCTAGAGAATACCCCAATTTCACAGTAATTTGTTCTGCAGCAAGTTCTTTTTGTTGCTTTAGGAGGTTTTCGGAGGTGTTGCGATCGCCGAGTTCCACCTCCCAACCTTCCCGTTTCAACAATCTCGCCGCAGCAATACCGGACTTTCCTAATCCAACGATGTGAGCTTTGGGCATAGACTGTGGCAGAGGTCCCTGGTTAAGCACCATTATCGTAGCGTTTATTTGCAAAAATCACACAACTTTTTTTTACTTATGCTACAAATTTTTTACGATCGCACCAAAATCCGCTAAAACACGAGCATGGTTGCGAAGTAATCCGAGTAAATTTAACCGATTGCGTTTAATCTCTGGATTGGCGTCCATAACTAAAACGCTTTCTGCACCGTCAAAAAAGTTGCTCACGGTGGGGGTAATTTGCTCTAATGCTGTTACTAGCTGTTTATAATCTCGTGATTGTTGTGCTGCTTGAGTTTGTGGCACTAAATCTACAATGGCATTATAAAAAGCTTCCTCAGATGATTTCTGGAATAGTTCTTTGCGAACTATGGCTTTGGGGTTAAGTTGTTTTGTATCCAAATCGCCTTGAGCGGCTAAACGGGTGGAACGGTTAACTGTTTCATAGATGTTATCTAGAGTACCATCTTTGCGGATTTGTTGAAGGAAAGTTGCGCGATCGCGCACGTCTAACAAATCTTTTAGCGCTCTTTGTGTATACTCTGGGTCATTCTCTCCCAAAACAGCATTCACTAAATCATAGTCTATGTGCTTTTCTTCTAGCAGTAGGGTACGGATGCGTTGCAGGAAAAATTCTTGTAGAGCAACAACTAATTGATTCCTATCTTTGTTATGTTCATGAGCAAAATCTGTAGCAATTTGCTCCAGCAACTGATATAAATTGATAGGTAAATGAGCTGCCCATGCAATATTCACAACTGCATTTGCTGCTCGTCGCAAGGCAAAGGGGTCAGATGAACCTGTTGGTATCATCCCCAATCCAAAAAGACTGACTAATGTGTCAAGTCTGTCTGCCAAACCGACAATTTGTCCTGTCAAAGTTTGAGGTAAAACGTCATCTGCTCCACGAGGTAAATAATGTTCAAAAATTGCCGTTGCTACTGCTTCATCTTCTCCACTGGCTAGAGCGTATTTTTGTCCGATGATTCCCTGTAATTCTGGGAATTCATACACCATTTGAGTGACCAAATCAGCTTTGCATAAAAGAGCTGCTCTTTGAATATTTTCTCGTTCTTTTTCCCCTAATTGCTGTTGTTCTGTGATTTGTGCGGCGATTTTGCAAATGCGATTGACTTTCTTCAGCAGCGAACCTAAACTTTCTTGGAAAGTGACTTTTTCTAACTGAGGTAAAAAGCTTTCCAAGGGTTTTTCTAAATCAGCGTCGTAGAAAAAGCGACCATCAGCTAAACGTGCGCGGAGAGCTCTTTCATTTCCCACAGCAATGATATCTGATTTCGTGGGGTCACCATTAGAGATTGTGACAAAATTAGGCAGCAATTCTTTGGTATTCTTAGCTTTGAATACAGGAAAATAACGTTGGTGACTTACCATGACAGTGGTAATAACTTCTGTAGGCAAGTTCAAAAACTCTGATTCAAAATTACCGACAACTGCTGAGGGAAATTCTACAAGGTTTGTGACTTCCTCTAAAAAATCTGGGTAGATTTGTGCATAACCGCCTAACTTTTGCACAGACTCTTTGACTTGCTGCGTGATGGTGTTTGCTCGTTCATCGGGATCAACTACGACATATGCAGAGCGAAGCGCCGTGATATAATCATTAGGCTGGGAAATTGTGACAATTTCTGGATGCAAGACACGATGACCAGCAGAAGTGCGATCGCTCTTTATCGTCTCGGAACCATTTTCTAATTTTATTGGCAGCACCGCCTCATCTAACAAAGCAACAATCCAACGGATGGGACGGGAAAACGTCTTGTCTCCATCACCCCAACGCATCAACCGCTTTCCTTCGAGTTTGAAAATCCACTGGGGAACAAGTTCTGTTAAAATGTCGGCAACTGGACGACCAGGGGTGAGTTTCCGGACAAAGACAAAATCTCCTTTCTCAGTAGCGCGAACTTCCAACGCAGCGACTTCCACACCTTGCTTTTTCGCAAAACCTTGTGCTGCGGGTGTCGGTTTTCCATCTTTAAACGCTGCTTGTGCGGGGGGACCTTTAATTTCCTCCTCGCGATCGCTTTGTTGAGATGGTAGACTTTTAATGAGTACCGCTAAGCGGCGGGGAGTTCCGTAAACTTCCACAGCATCGTAAGTGAGGCTGTTTTCTTCCAGAGTTTGGGGAATGCGGGATTTCCATTGCGCGATCGCGCTACTGAGGAAACTTGCGGGTAGTTCTTCTGTACCAACTTCTAATAAAAACGCAGGCATAGGACTATTTTTCAAGCAAGTGGCTTAACTATATTAGTCAATTCAACCAGTGAACAGTAAACAGTTATTTAGCATTGCCCATTGCCCATTGCCCATTGCCCATTGCCCATTGCCCATTGGCAAGAGCTAACCAGAAGCCAGAGTCAGCGATTACCATATTTGGACTGCAATCTAGTGTTTCACCACAGGAACTTCGCCTGGTAGAGAAACCCGGTTTCTCAAAGAAACCGGGTTTCTGTGAGAGCGTTCAGCCTGCAAAGTTGCTTTGGTAGACTACTAGTTTGCAGAACGGATTTGTAATTGACAGAAAGATTTGGCTCGGCTTCCCCACAGCCAATAAAGCCAGCTTGCTCTAGCAGCACCAGTGGGTTTTTGTGTTGAAGCTGAAGCTGCTGGTAATAAAGGTCTATGGCGTGTTTAACCACCTCTGTGACATCCTGATTGGTCTGCTGTTGAATGTAAGCCAGCTTGCTAGCATCGTTTTCATTGAGTTGGGTATTAATTTGCATAGCTTTTTCTTTTAAAGAATTATCTAAGATAACCGAGAGGTAACATCCATTTATAGTTGGTAACTAATTTTACTGGCGTTCCACCATTGGCTGTAGCTTGTTCACCCTTGGCTTGGCATTTCGTATATGCCTCAGTTTCATCTTCTGCCCAGACATAATCTGTCCAAATCTCTGTCTGTGCATCAGGATCATCCATCATTTCTACAGCATACTCCTGATAATAAGAAAGTACAAACGTTCTTATAATGTTTCATATAGGATTCCTATTTGATTTTTGAAATACACGTAGGTGGGCAATGCCCACTATATCTAGGCTATATTTGGGTTTTGGTGAGCATTGCCCAACGCCAGATACCTCTGTCGGGAACTGACTTTTCACGGCATCTCTGGTTAGGGGCTGGGTGTAGGGTGTAGGGTGTGGGGTGTAGGGATTTATTTACTTTCAAGCGCACGAATCAAAGCTAGCAGAAGTCTGCCAACTGATTCACATTGATTAAGAATAGGGTTGATGCGATCATTTGAAGCTAATTCAACTCTTTGAGAAATTAACAAATGAGTTTCTAATTCTTTAAGAGAACCTTGGGCTATGTATAAAAATTGGATATATTCTCCCCTGGTTTTACGTCCATACCCCTCGGCAATGTTTGCCGCTATCGACACGGACGCTCGCCGTATCTGAGTTGTCATCCCATAAAGTTCTTCTTTGGGAAAGGTTTTGGTAAAACGATAACAAATTTCAGCTAAATTTACCGCCTCCTGCCAAACCTTTAAATCTCGATAAGATTGAATTTTTGAGTCTCCCATAGGTTTTCTCAAGTTATCCCTACACCCTACACCCTACACCCTACACCCGCTGACTTTTCCACATACCGTGAAAAGTTAGCTGTCGGGAAACCCTCCTGCAGTACTTGGCTCCCCTACAGATACTTAAATTTTTTCAATAATCAAACCGGATTGCTATAGTATATAAATTTTCCCTATTGAGCCGATAATAGATAGAGAAGAGGTCACATTCATGAATTCAATTGTTGAAGTTAACGAAGATGGTGTGCTGCATTTGCCTTCTAAAATTCTTGAGGCGATAAAGCCCAACACACGCTTTGTCGTTGAAGTAAATAACGGTAGGTTAATTCTATACCCAGAGAGCAACCCTCAACCATTCTGGGTAACTGCAACATCTGAAGAACGGGCTGAACGTTTGATGCAATGGGTACTAAGCCACAAGGAGGGTTCTAATTTACCTGATGAAGCATTGCGCCGAGAGAATATATACGAATAATGGTTGCTTATCTTCTGGATACGAATATCTTGTTACGCATGAGTGATGGAAATTCACCTACCCATCTGCTTGCTGGTAAAGCAACTGCAAAACTCCTTATGCAAGGTCATCAAGTTTATATTACTAGTCAAAATATTGTTGAGTTTTGGGTTGTCGCTACTCGTCCAGTTGAGGTTAATGGTTTGGGGTGGAGTGCTGAACAAACACGTACCGAAGTAGAGCAAATTGTGAGTCAGTTTCCATTGCTTGAGGAAACTCCGCAAATATTTACCCATTGGTTGAATTATGTGATTACTAACAACGTGATGGGTAAGCGCGTTCATGATGCCAGGTTCATCGCTGTCATGCTAGCACATGGGGTAACGCATTTATTGACTTTCAACATTGACGATTTTAGGAATAAGCAAGAGATTGTGATTGTGCATCCACAGACAGTGATGAAAACTGAGTAATACTTACTTGAAGAAGGAGTCAGAAGTCGTGACGTCAGTCGTCAGCAATCTTTTAGTTCACCAAAAACACACGTAGGGTGGGCACTGCTCATCATATCTTGCCCAGCATATCAGGGTTTTGATAGGCAGTGCCCAACGCCAGATACCTACGGTGAGTCCTGCGGAGGCTTGAGCCAACGCGTAGCGTCTCCCTTAGGAGAGGGAAACCCTCCTGCAGTACTGGCTCCCCTACACTACTTAAGATTTTTCAGAAATGATTTCTAACTCGTTCCTATGCTCTGTATAGGACAATACGGTTCGGTTAAAGGGGAAAGGGAAAGGGGGAAAGGGTAAGAAAAAACCTTTAACCCTTACCCTTTAACCTTTTCCCAAATCCAATTCTGAGTTCAAAATGCTTATCCGAACCGTATTGCTGTATAGGAATGCAGCACAGGAGGGCTGCCGCCTCCCAATAATTATATTGAGGCAGCAGCCCACAGAAATACATTCCCGCTCAGTACCAGGGAACGAGAAACAGCAACAATTCATTCGGAATCTACCTGAAATAAGATGAAGAATAAGTAAAAGATGAAACTTTTGCTCTCAAGTGAATATAGTTGTTTCTTTGGAAACATAAGTCATTAAACGACTTAATATGATATCGAGAGCGGTGTCTTTCCCTCTTCCTGGCTGTGTCCCCCTATGCTGAAAACTCCCCGCAACACCAGAAAGCTGTCTTTCTTTCTCCTTTTCCCTTTCACTCTTTTACTTATTTTCCTCCTCTCCCTCTCCTGGGTGAATGCTAAAGAACCAGCCAAACCAAAGCCGCAACCGTGGCATATTAACGGCATAGTCGCTGCTCTCGACGATGGCTATGACAAAGTGAAGCAATATGCTTTGGAAAAATTAGCAGAATATAAGCCGCAAGACTTGAAAAACGTGGTGAAGAAACCGGAGGATATTGCTCAGAAAGCTGCCAACATCCTCAAAGATGAAAAAGTTGACTCCTCCGTTCGTTCACGTGCGGCAGTGGCATTGGGCAACCTGGGGCAAGCGGCGGCGAAGTACGTGCCTGACATCCTCAACATCCTCAAAGATGAAAAAGTTGACTCCAACGTTCGTTATGGTGCGGCAAAAGCATTGGGCAACCTAGGGCAAGCGGCGGCGAAGTACGTGCCTGACATCGCCAACATCCTCAAAGATGAAAAAGTTGACTCCTACCTTCGTTATGGTGCGGCAAAAGCATTGGGCAACCTGGGGCAAGCGGCGGCGAAGTACGTGCCTGACATCGCCAACATCCTCAAAGATGAAAAAGTTGACTCCTACCTTCGTTCCGGTGCGGCAGTGGCATTGGGCAACCTGGGGCAAGCGGCGGCGAAGTACGTGCCTGACATCGCCAACATCCTCAAAGATGAAAAAGTTGACTCCAACGTTCGTTATGGTGCGGCAAAAGCATTGGGCAACCTGGGGCAAGCGGCGGCGAAGTACGTGCCTGACATCCTCAACTTCCTCAAAGATGAAAAAGTTAACTACTTCGTTCGTTCACGTGCGGCAGTGGCATTGGGCAACCTGGGGCAAGCAGCGGCGAAGTACGTGCCTGACATCCTCAACATCCTCAAAGATGAAAAAGTTGACTCCTCCGTTCGTTCCGGTGCGGCAGAGGCATTGGGCAATCTGGGGGAAGCAGCGGCGAAGTACGTGCCTGACATCCTCAACATCCTCAAAGATGAAAAAGTTCACTCCTACGTTCGTTCCGGTGCGGCAGAGGCATTGGGCAACCTGGGGGAAGCGGCGGCGAAGTACGTGCCTGACATCGCCAACATCCTCAAAGATGAAAAAGTTGACTCCTCCGTTCGTTATGGTGCGGCAGTGGCATTGGGCAACCTGGGGCAAGCGGCGGCGAAGTACGTGCCTGACATCCTCAACTTCCTCAAAGATGAAAAAGTTGACTCCAAGGTTCGTTCCGGTGCGGCAGTGGCATTGGGCAACCTGGGGCAAGCGGCGGCGAAGTACGTGCCTGACATCCTCAACTTCCTCAAAGATGAAAAAGTTGACTCCAAGGTTCGTTCCGGTGCGGCAGTGGCATTGGGCAACCTGGGGCAAGCGGCGGCGAAGTACGTGCCTGACATCCTCAACTTCCTCAAAGATGAAAAAGTTGACTCCAAGGTTCGTTCCGGTGCGGCAGAGGCATTGGGCAACCTGGGGCAAGCGGCGGCGAAGTACGTGCCTGACATCCTCAACTTCCTCAAAGATGAAAAAGTTGACCTCAACGTTCGTTCCGGTGCGGCAGTGGCATTGGGCAACCTGGGGCAAGCGGCGGCGAAGTACGTGCCTGACATCCTTAACTTCCTCAAAGATGAAAAAGTTAACTACTTCGTTCGTTCCGGTGCGGCAGAAGCATTGGGCAATGTTAAACAACTGAAGTTGGAAGAGGTTGTTGTCGTTCTGAATTCTGTCCATGAGCCAAATCAGGAAGAATTTAAACAGTGGCGGTTTCTCACCTATTTTCTGAGTGGCGGCACTGATGAGGTGAAAACGCTGCTGACATGGGTTGGCAAACCTGATAAAAAAGCAATTCCCAATCAACTTAAATACGATGAAGGCAAGAAAACGCTAAAAGTCTTTCTCCAAGTCTGGGAACCTACTAAGGAACTGGGGGAATTAAGAGAAGATTTAGCACAGCAGATTGCATTAGTTGCCAGAAAAGTTTCCTGGAAACCACAAGACATCACTTTACTTCAAAATCATTACAAAAACCTCAAAGCCATCAACTCCACTCACGCTGATACAGTGAAGTCGGTGATAGATAATCTAGAATTTTGGAAGTACTTTTTCCAAGCACGAAACACCATCCTCATTCATGCTACCTTTTGGCTTGCCCTCATTTTTGCTTACCCTAAATTTCCCCAAGTCCAAGCAATCTTTTTCTGGAACCCGTGGGTACGGCGTATTCTGGGTGTGGGCTACGTCGGCTTTCTCCTCACTTGGGTTCCCTTCCTGCGGCGCAAACTGTTTGAGCCGTTTAAGTTTTCGCTGCTAGCAGATGCGGGATTAGATAATTTCAACGAAAAAACCTATTTCCCAGAATCTCTTGTGAAGCTTCCGCCGAGTAGCACCCCACCCCTAGCCCCTCCCCGCAAGCGAGGAGAGGAAGAAAACCAAAATAACATACCACCAGAGATTCAACCAATTACTCAAGCACTACCCAATACCAACGGGCAAATTGTCTTAGTAGGAAATTCTGGCTTAGGCAAGTCAATGTTTCTGCGCCATCTGGTGAAAACCTCTCAGCAAATTGTCGTCTACTTACCCGCCCAAAAATGTGAAAAAGGTGTCATTGAAGCCATTCAAGCAAAGCTGCACGGACAAGCACAAGATGCAGAGTTTTTAAAAAGCCTGATTTACAGTGGCGCAATAGATATCTGCATCGATGGACTCAATGAAGTCACGGCTGACACGCGGGCAAAAATCACCCAGTTTGTCGAGTGCTATTTCCGGGGTAACATCATTATGACTACCCAGCCGTTAGAATGGATACCTCCTTCAACAGCAAAGATGTATGAATTGCAGTCTCTGGAACGCCAGCAAATTGAGCAATTTCTAATTTCGCGTCAGTTGCGACTCCCCAAAGATGCTAAAGTTCAAGGTGATGAATATCAGCAAGCTTGCAGGAACTACTTAGCAGAAGCTCTCAACACACAGCAATCTCGCGAAGAGTTAGACGCTGCACAGAGAATTCTTTCCAACCCAATGGATTTATCGCTGGTTGCTCTTATGCTATCACAAGGTAAATATCCCAATCTGTTTTACCTGCAAGAACAGCAGTATAAATTGATGGCAACAGAATACCTGCGAGAATGGAATCAGGAATTTCCATTAAAGAAATTTTCCGAAGCAGTGTATGAAATGCGACTGAACGATAAACAAGCGCTCCCGCCGGATGAATTTTATCAAGCTTTAGTCTCTTTAGAAGACGAGAAATATAAAATGGTAGTCAGCCGTCAATGGCAAGATGAAAAAGGAGAAGCAAAGAAAGAATGGTACTTCCGCCACGACAAAATCATGGATTTCTTCCTTGTACAGAACTTTATTGGCGGAGGTGAAGACGTAGAAGGACGTTTAATTGACCACATGGGTGACCCGCGTTTTCGCGGAGTTTACTTTTTACTCGCAACCTTGCTTCCTTTGGATGCTGCTAAAGAACTGCGGGAGAAGTTGATACAATATGCGGCGGATACTAAAGATCATACGGTGAGTGATACGTTCGTGCAGTTGTTGCGGTCTAGATGATATCTCGTGAGCGAGTGTTTGATATTCGTGGATGAGTGTTGGATACTCGTGGGAGAGTGTTGGATACTCGTGGATGAGTGTTTGATACTCGTGGGAGAGTGTTTGATATTCGTGGATGAGTGTTTATAACTCGCCGATGAGTGTTTGATATTCGCGGGAGAGTGTGGGATATTCGTGAGTAAGTGTTTGAGGCTCGTGAATGAGTGTGGGATATTCGTGAGTAAGTGTTTGAGGCTCGTGAGCGAGTATGAGAACTTCGTTTTCACCACTGCATCTATTGCTGTCCCAAAATTTCTGTTACCCACGCGACCTCTTCTAGTGACAATGGTGGCTTAACAGGTTGTGAATAATCAATTGCCAAGTCGAATCTTGCCCTTTCATACACTTCGTTCAGTAATCTCTGCAAGTCTACCACAGGTTCAGGGTCTTGCTGTCGTAAGGGCACCCCAAATGCAGGGATTGGGTCTTTCAGTCCAAAAATGTAGAGATCTGCATCAGGTCTCTTGTCGCCTCGACTCACCAAGATGCGGTAGCCAGTATCAGCATTCCCCTGAATAGGCATTGGTTGACCTCCCCGGAGCAGGTCAATTTCTACTAAACTGGTAGTTGAGCCAAGAATTTTTTGCCGTTTACTCTCATACGCCTCTCGACCTTCTTTGGAGCGTTTGTTTTTGGGTGAGAGAACTTCAATGACACAGACGACTACGCCTGTTTGAGTTGATTTCACCTCTAAAAATCGTTCAATGACTTGTTCGGGTATGGGAACTTTAACTTTGACTGGCTGGACTAGTCTGGAAGCAGTCAATGTCGTTTCAGTGGTAGAATTCCTGTGGGAGACAGCAACATCCGCAATCCCAACAAGTAACGAGTCTTCTATACTAGAGTACACGCGCTCTTCAATTGAAACTCGGTATTTAGGAGCAACTTGAGGGGTGATTTCATCAGCGATCGCGACTATCAGTCTATTGTGAACTTGATGCCATAAGTCCGGTTGTTCCAAATATGGATTCATCCCTGGAAATAGATTATGCATTGCTCTGTTCCTTGTTCCTCGTCCCGCCTCAATTTTCTTATAGCGCGTTCTATAGCAATCCGGAATCATTTGTAAGAAAATACTGAGCCTTAGAAACCCGGTATCTCCCAGATACCGGGTTTCTTTATCTCACGAATGATTTAGGATTGCTATATCACAACAAAATTTTGCTACAATGCATTCAACTCATTGAAGAGGAAAGACCCCTCTGAGAGGTTCACCTGAAAAGGAAATCTGCAATCAGATGATAAACTGATTTGGATAGGCATTAGTAAGGTGAAACGTATCTGCAACGAAACTGCAGTAATTGAGTGCCACATTCTTGTGCTAACAAGCAAAAAAATCGAGTCTGTGGAAGCTGGATGGCACCGCCGTTGATATGGTTCCAGTATTTGAACAATAGTAGTTGTTTACGAACCGTAGCATATGGTGAGTCCCACACGTACACTTATCGGCTCCCTTCATTCATCACTTTCAGAACCAGTTCTCATTCGGGGATGGATATATCGTCTGCGAGAACTCGCTAAAACAACGTTTATTATCGTTAAGGACTGTAGCGGCGAAGTTCAATGTGTTGCTGATTCAGCTTCAGTTCGAGAAATGTCTCTCAAGCTGGATGAGCCAGTTGAAATCACAGGTAAGGTCAAACCTGACTCTCGCTCACGCAGTGGTTTTGAGATAGAAGTTATTGATATTTCTATATTAAATCGCGTTACTCATCTTCTTCCTTTTAATTCTTGTTCAGACATTTCAGAAATTGGAATTGACACTATTTTGGCTTATCGTCCGCTCTCACTTCGTAATGATAGCGTTGGCGATATCTTCAGGATACAAGCTGCAATTCTACATAACTTCCGTCAATTCCTGAGACAGCAACATTTCACCGAGATAGTGACATCCAAAATCGTCTCCAGCGGAACGGAAGGAGGAACAAATCTCTTTGAAATTAAGTACTTTGAACGCTGTGCATACCTTGCTCAAAGTCCTCAGTTTTATAAAGAGCAAGGCGTAGCGGGATTGGAGAGGGTGTTTGAAACAGGTCACGTTTACCGTGCTGAACCGCACGCGAGCAGTCGTCACCTCACAGAATATTACTCGCTAGACTTGGAAATAGGATTTATACATGATTCTGAAGAAGTTATTCAGTTGGAGAAAGAACTCCTTTCCTTTGTATTCGAGCGACTTAACCAAGAGTACGCCGATGTACTCAAAAGGTATCGAAACAAGCCTCTTCCGGAGATAACTAACGCCCCAATATGGGAATTTGAAGAATGTCTTGAGCGACTGCATCTGCACTTTGGTCGTACTGACCTTGTAGACGACTTAGACCCAGAAGCGGAACGCCAGCTTTGTCAACTCGTAGAATCAGAAACTGGAATTCCAGCTGTTTTTGTTATAGGTTACCCACTTTCAGCACGACCCTTCTACACACATCATCGGGGTAACAATGGGGCTTCGCAAAGCTTTGACTTTCTGTTTGAGGGCGTTGAAATTACGACGGGTGGACAAAGACTCCATAAACGAGAGGATTTAGAACAAGCACTCACAAACCGTGGTATTGCTCCAGCTTCTTTTGAAAATCATCTTCAGATGTTTGAAATGGGTATGCCTCCACATGGTGGGTTGGCTATTGGTTTGGAAAGACTGACTACACGAATATTGTATCTTCCCAACGTGAGGCAAGCAACGCTTTACCCACGAGATAGGTATCGGATATCTCCGTAGATAGGGAACAGGGAACAAAACAATTCAAAGTTCAAAATTCAAAGTTCAAAAAAAAAGAATAATTCCTGTTCCCTGTCCTTATGAAGCGATTTACAACTCAAATAGGACTCAATACTGCTCGGATAAGCAAAAATTAGAAACCCGGTTTCTTTAAGAAACCGGGTTTCTGGCACCTCAACTATTCTTAACCGAGCAGTATTGAAATAGGACTGCTATATTAAGTTTTATAAAAAAATACATAATGACTGGCTCAATACGTGGAGTCACAATGACAGGATCATAATTCGAGCTTACAACGTACCTTGGTTCACCAAACAAAATCCGATTATCAAAGGACTGGGAACAAGGAAAGTGTGTAGGACACAAGACGCGCGCAGCAAAGACAGCCACATGGATAAGCGACTCGAACAACTAGTAGCACAGATGCAACAGCACGCTCCCCAAACTGAGGAGCGACAGTTAGTCTTGGCACAGTTGGTTGATGAAATCCTGCGATCGCGCTCTCTTTGTCGTCCGCTAGGAAATCAACCTCTAGTTGGCGTTTATCAACAAATTTACCAGCAAGTGCGACAGCAACTGTTGCTTTATGTTAATGAACAACTCAACCAGTACAATCCAAAACAGATGACTGTGAGGGTATGGACTCATAACCTACGGAATCAAGCTTTTAGAAAAATTCTAGATGATGTTCAACTGAAAAGTCTAGCACTAGAGGCTCAACGTCACCCACCTCATACTGAGTTGCGTCAGTATGCTCTAGGAGAACTGGTTGAGGCAATTCGGCTGTCGCTTAGGCTTTGCCATCCTCATAGAGAAAGCTTTTCTCCTCAGTTTTATGAACTACTTTATGACGAAGCAGTTAATAAAACTTTGACTTATGTCTGCCAAAAAATTGACAATTATGACCCAGGAAGAGGTGATGGAAAATTTATGAACTGGGTTAATTTTAGATTAGATAGAGTCTTATTACAATCCTATCATGAATTTAAAAAACATAATACTATGAGCTTACCTTCACTTACAAATTTAGAAGCCTTTGCGCAGCCAGAAGAAACACATTTCATGTTTGAAAATCTTCACGATTATCTAGAGCAAGATTATGACAATGTTTTTAAAAAAGCACATATCAAAAATAGACCAGATGCAAACTTTTCTACCATAGCATTGGCAAGATTATCTGGAGAAAGTTGGCAAGATATTTCCAGAGATTTGGGAATTCCACTGCCAACTTTGAGTAGTTTCTTTCAACGTTGCTGCAAAAATTTTCGCCAGAAATTCCGGCAATATATATAGCAATCCTATCTGAATTCTGGGTTCTGTATTCTTCTCAAGAAATTTATCAAATCTATTTGAGGCAATATACATGAACGTTGCTCAACCAACCATGAACCATAACATTGAGTGCTGGACTTTCACTATTCCGCTTGCCTTATCAGCGCATTCACGAGCAGAACAGTTTCGAGGTTACCAATCCAATCCTCAAAAAGCTAAACAGGTTTATTTAAATACTCTGGCAGTATATGCTGTGAATGTTTACTTACAATGCCGGGGATTTGAAACAGATTGGGAGAAAAGCGACAGTTGCAACCCTGCAATGCAGGCGCTGATGGATGTTGCCGATTTGATGGTGGAAAATCGCGGCAAGTTGGAATGCAGACCAGTTTTACCTAATGCAGAGATTGTCTGTATTCCGGCAGAAGTATGGGAACAACGGATTGGTTATGTTGCAGTGCAGCTTTCTGAATCTTTGCGAGAAGCAACATTACTGGGATTTGTGAAAAAGGTGACTTCAGAGGAGTTACCTTTAAACCAGTTGCGATCGCTCGAAGAGTTGCCAAGACACTTGAATCAAATTAGAAGCGCGATCGACCTAAGCAAATGGTTTGAGAATATCTTTGCAGCGCCTTGGCAAGCCTTGGATGCCGTTTTAAATCCAAAAGCAACTCAGCTAGCTTTCAGCTTTAGAAAAGCTCAGGAAGTTAAGCGGTGCAAGCTGATTGAATTGGGAACGCCAAATCAAGCAGTAGCTATGATTGTAGCAATTAGCCAAGCATCTGAGGTAGAAATAGATATAAGCGTAGAGGTGCAACCTCCACAAGGTCAAACCTATCTACCCTCGAATTTGCAGCTCATGGTGCTGGATGAGAATGCAGAAACGGTCATCGATACCCATGCAGGAAGCGACAATCAAAGTATTCAATTAGAGTTTAGTGGAGAGCCAGGAGACCATTTTAGTGTGAAAGTGGTTTTGGGCAGTTTCAGCATCGCCGAGAATTTTGTCATTTAGTTCTCTTTTCATTCTTTCTAAATAATGACTAATGACCAATGACTAATGACCAATGACCAATGACCAATGACTAATGACTAATGACCAATGACCAATGACCAATGACTAATGACTAAGTTAATTGTCCTCAAATTAGATGGTGATTTCCAACAGGGCTTTCGAGTAACGTTAGAAATTGGCGCAGAAGGTGAGCGTCCTGAAACAGAAATCACTGGCAAGTTGCCAAGTGCAACCGAACTTGTCAAACAGTATAGTGGTTGGCAGGAAACCTATCGCAGCTTGGGAAAGGTGACTCGTGAGATGAAAGCTAAACGAGTTAGAATTGATGGTTGCCTAAGAAAGCTGAGGGAGGAGTGTCGCACCCAAGCTAAGGAGTTAAGCGATCGCCTGAATAGTTGGCTCAAAACTGAGTCTTTTTCTTCCATTCGCGAGAATTGGCTAGAAAAAGTCACCACATCGGACCAGGTGCGGGTGTTGATTTGTACCGAAGACCATCAGGTATGGAAATTGCCTTGGCATCATTGGGATTTATTAGAGCGCTACAAATTCGCCGAAATTGGACTTGCTACTCTGGAGTACGCACGACAGAAGCAGAGGTCTGTTCGTGGAGATCAAGTGAGAATCCTAGCAATTCTGGGCAATAGCGAAGGCATTAACGTTGAGGAAGACAAGCAACAGTTAGAGAATTTACTTGGCGCAGAAACTACCTTTCTGGTAGAACCACAACGCCAAGAGTTCAACGACAAGCTTTGGGAACAACATTGGGATATTTTATTTTTCGCCGGTCACAGTCGGACTGAAGATAAAGAGGGGCAGATTGATCTTAACCAGACTGATAGCTTATCTCTTGACGAACTCAAATATGCCTTACAAACATCAGTTGCAGGTGGGTTGCAGTTAGCGATTTTCAATTCCTGTGATGGTTTAGGATTAGCGTGGGAGCTACTACATCTGCACATCCCACAAATGATAGTCATGCGGGAGCCAGTACCAGACCAGGTAGCACAAGCATTTTTGAAGTATTTTCTGCAAGCATTTGCCAGTGGTAAGCCTCTGTATCAGGCGGTGCAAGAAGCACGACAACGACTGCAAGGTCTAGAAGATGAATTTCCCTGTGCTAGCTGGTTACCAGTGATTTGCCAATATCCGTCAGCTGTACCTCTGACATGGGCAGATTTACGCACATCTAGAACACCAGTTCCCCTGACACAACCCTCTCGCCCAAGAGTGTCCTTGTGGCGTCGTGCTCAAACGGTTTTGGCAACAAGTTTGGTTGTTACCAGCTTAGTTATAGGAGCGCGATCGCAGGGGATACTGCAAAATTGGGAGCTAAAAACTTATGACACAGTGATGCAACGACGACCAGATCTCGGTTTGCAGGACAAGCGTGTTTTGCTCGTCACCGTCAATGATAACGATGTGAAACAATTTGGCAAGCCACTTAGCGATCGCACAGTAGAACGGCTTTTGACAAAACTTGAGACTTATCAACCAAAAGCGATCGGTCTGGATATTTATCGAGATATCCCTCAGAAAGAAGGTTGGGATGACTTAGTTGAACGTTTACGAAAGAGCGATCGCATTATTGCCATATGTAAAGTTGGTGAGTCCAACGGTTCGATTCCAATTGCCCCTCCTCCTCAAGTTCCCCCAGAACGTTTGGGCTTCAGCGATGCTTTTGTAAGCGATCCAGATGATACTATACGTCGCTATACTTTGGTTATGGATCGAACGGCGGAATCACCTTGCACGACACCCTACGCTTTCAGCTTTGACCTCATACGCCATTACCTTCCCGCCGATACGCGCTATGAGTTTAACCCAGGTAAAAACCTATGGATTAATTCTGCGGTCTTTGAGGTGTTGAAACCTAATTCTGGGGGATACCAACTACCCCACACTGATATGTTAGGTTATCAATTACTAATCGATTATCGTCCAGCTGATCGGTTTTCCCAAGTCTCGCTGACACAAGTTCTGAATGGTCAAGACTCTGATTTGCTCAAATTGGTTAAGGATCGCATTGTCCTAATTGGTTATGTCGGTGCAAGTACCAAAGACCAGCACCTGACACCCTTGGGGAAAATGCCAGGAGTCATTGTTCACACTCAAATGGTCAGTCAAATTCTCAGTGTTGTCTTAGATCATAGACCTTTGTTGTCGCCTTGGTCACCATTGGGTAACATACTGTGGGTTTGGGGCTGGTCGATGATTGGAGGCGTTCTCGCTCTTGCATTCCGTTCACGACGAAATCGGGCAATCTCAATCGGAGTTGCACTTGCGGCTAATGGTTGCATTTGCTTTGGCTTTTTTATCCAAGCTGTTTGGGTTCCTTTGATTCCATCAACACTAGCTTTGGTGATAGCTGGTGTTCTAATGGCTTATATTGTTAGGATTTACGCACGAACAGCGCAACTCTAGTCCACAGCGACTGGACGGAAGCGATCGCTGTTTTTAGTAGCGCAATTGTGTCAAAAAATCATAAAAATTATTAAAATTCGTTACTTACAACTATGTTTCGACGCATATTTATTTCTTTAACTTGGATACTGATGAGTTTTGCAACTGGCTTTTTACCAATCCAAGCTCAAACTCAAAGAAACTCGAATCCACCCAGAAGTGGGAGACCCCCGAACCGTGTAGATGGGGGCGATCGCGGTGGTATGTGTTCGGCAACAAAAACATCCGCAAACAAGAATTTAATCGCTTTAGTACCTACTACTGGCGAAGCTTTGAGTACTGCTGAATCTCCCACAATCTTGTTTTATGTACCCTATGCATCTAATTCATCCCTTGCTGCGAGATTGGCGTTAAAGGACGAAAACGACTATGAGGCGATTGAGCCGATTCAGATGATACTGTCGCAAACACCGGGGATTGTCAGCTTGCGCTTGCCAAAACAATTAGAGAAAAACAAGCCGTATCACTGGTATTTTACAATTATTTGTGACACAAAAAACGAAACTAATAATGCTGTTGTGGATGGATGGATACGACGGGTAGAACCAAGTCCTACTCTTGCACGTCAGTTAAAAGAAAAAAAATCACAACGGGAGCGTGCAGAGTTATATGTCAAAGAAGGCTTGTGGCTTGATGCTTTGGCGCTGCTGTTGGAGATGCGCTACACCAACTTGCAAGCTAATACTGGCTGGACTCATTTGTTGCAATCTCTGGATTTGAAAGCGATCGCTCCTGAGAAAATTGTCCCATGCTGCACTCTTAAATAATAAGTAGTTGGACAAAATTAAATTCATTCGTGGAGACTCTTAACAGAGAACTTTTAACAGGAAAACAATGTGTGTAATTAATTCTGTTTAAGTATTTAAAAGGGATCATTATTAATTTTTATTGCTTTTTGCGTTAAATTCTATTTTCCTAGCTGAGTAGCTGTGAAGTGATGCACTTCTACAAACAAGCGTCCTTTTGTAAATCAACAATCATCAAGAAAACGTGGAGAATTGTATGCAAAAACTGAAGCAATTTCGCTGGTTTTGGTGGCTCATCTTATTATGTATTACCTTCGCACTTTCCATTACACCACAGATTGGTCTATCTCAAAACACTAGACCTCATTTCGAGGTTAACAGTACTCTGGATGAACCCGACACCTATGTTGGCGATGGTAACTGTAGTTCCAATCCTTCAGGTCTATGCACACTACGAGCCGCTGTCCAGGAAGGACAGGCTGTCAACCGCGCTATCACTGTACCAGAGGGTTTGTATGAACTCAGCCTTGGACATCTAGTGGTTTCCAAAAACTTGACTCTGAGTGGTGCAGGTTCAGGAAAAACGAAACTCGACGGAATGCGGAAAAGTCGGGTGTTCGATATTGCTGATACAGGCTTTGCGTATATTAGCGATGTCACAGTGCAGTGGGGCAGAGGAACCCCTGGTTTTGCAAACCACTCTCATGGAGCAGGTATTCACAATCACGGTACATTGATCTTAGTAGACAGTACAGTCAGAGCTAGTTCGACAGATCGTAACTATGGTGATGGATGGGGTGGTGGCGGAATCACTAATGCTGGTACTGGTAAAGCTACCCTTGTGAACGTCACGATCGCTGGTAACTCTACATCTGGTGGTGGAGGTGGGATCGAGAATTTGGGGACAATGGATGTATATAATTCTACAGTCATCAACAATCAGTCGTTCAATTCGGAAACTAGCGGCGGTGGAATTGCTAACACTGGCACCATCTCGTTAAAGAATACACTTGTAGCAGACAATTTCTACGGGAAAAATTGTGATGGCAACATCATCGATCTGGGCTTCAATTTATCAAGCGATACTACCTGTGGCTTTCCTGAAGATAGAAGCAACGTCAATCTCATTTTGGGTGGACGCGACGATAATGATACTTATCCCCTTTATGCCGGTAGTCCAGCAATTGATGGGGGTACGAACGATCAATGTCAGAACGTGGATCAGCGGGGCGTGACCAGACCACAAGATGGCAATGGAGATGGCATTGCTGTCTGTGATGTGGGGGCATACGAGTTTGTGCCAAGTCCTTAAGGTCTTGGATTTATACCTTTTCGTCATTAGTAATTGCTGCCCGCGCTTTGGTAAGCTGGAGAATCCAACGTAGGGTGGGTGGGCACTGTCAGCCCTTTCAACGCGTTCATTTGTACTAGATTTTCTGCTCCTCTATGTGCAACTTATAGGTGCGACAGCTTAACATCATAGCCAATCACCTATCAGCACAAAAGGTGACCAATAAAATGGATGCCTATACTCACCTCTTCCATTCTGCAATAGGTCAAGTTGAGCTTGTCTGAGTGCTTCAGCTTTCGTTACCTGTTGTTTGACAAGATGCTCGTAGAACTGACCCATAAACAAAGCAGTGGATTTATCATTTACTGACCACAGCGATGCAAGTGTACTAAATGCTCCTGCTCTTACTGCTACGCCAGCCAGCCCCAAAGCAGCCCGTTTATCCCCTGTGGCTGTCTCGCAAGCACTGAGGACAAGTAATTGAATCGGGTCAGGTCTACTTTGTTTCCTAGTTTGAAGTAATTCCTGTAACTCATTGACCTTAATAGGAGCATCCGATGCACTGATAAATGTCTCCTGCGGATTGGAACTGAAGTTACCATGAGTTGCAAGGTGGACTATGGGATAAGGAGACGAGTAGAGCTTACTCTGTAAATTCTTGCTTTTGAATTGCTCATCTAAGATTTCTTCAGAATTAGGCAAAATTTGTTTTATTTTCTCTACCTCATTTCTGACATTTGGCAGTGGCTCAAAATTAAAGGTATTCCCCTCAATAGAAAATGTACTACCTCTGGTCAAGCCTCCAATGAGAGCTTTAAACTGTTTTTTTTCCAAAGGGTTGGGACTTAATAGTTGCAGTGCTGGAGTGATGGCGACTGCATATTTCTGCGCAAGGTACTGTTTACCGTCCCACAAAGCTGACATTGGAATATCTCGTAAGGAACCATCCAGTACAAAGACTAAGGTTTTAATTTGCTCTGAGTTCAAGTATTTCTCGGCTGGTCGAATTAGCCAGTCATAAAGCTGACCAGATAAAGGCTCATATTTGTTGCGACCAGAATCCCTTTGTGTCAGATATCTTCGCAGTTGATTGAGCGTAAGTTCTAACTGACTCCTGTTGATAGAAGTTGTGTATTTAATCCATTTTTGCTGATTGGGTAACGAGAGTATGACTTCTAATCTATCTTCTAGAATGATTGGATAAATAAATGCTGTATTCGGATCTAACTTGTTCAATGTTGCTTTCAGGTCTAACTTGTCATCGTCCAGCTTCAACTGCACTATTTGGCTCAGGTTACAATTGAGAAAATTTTCCAGCTCAGCTAGCTGGAGGGAGTCAATCGCATTAATGGCATCTTTAAAAATTTCTGAGTTCAGTTTAGGATTATCCCCAGTCGGCAATAGCAAATCAACTAGCTGGCGGTAAATAGGTTCGACATTTTCCCGAAAGGAGAATTGTACATCTGGATCGATGGTGAGCAAATCATTACGAACGAACTTGAGGGAGTTAAACGCATCTTTATAAGCAGCGATCGCTCTTTTTTTATCCCCTTGTTTTTCCCACAAACGCCCCAACTGCCATTCCCAACGGTAGCGAACATCAGGAGCTTGGATTTCCTCTGCTAACAAAAGAGCTTGCTGAGTCAGGTTTTGAGCTTTTGACGACTTTTCGGTTAACTCGTAAAGCTCACCCAGTTGTCCCAAGGCATAGGATTCGGCTTTGCGGTCTTTCAAACTACGAGTCTGTTGAATCGCAGTGGCTATCATCTGTTCGATTTCCTGCGATGAGGGAGGAGGTGTGATTTCGCTTCGCTCTGAGGGGTGTTTTTTGAGCTGGTTTAGGCGATCACAATTTAACCATAAAGCTTGTTTTTTGTACCATGAAAATGAACTATTGTCAATATCAGGTAAAAGACAATTCAGACTCCGGGCAAAGTTGAGTCTAGCATAGATATTTGTTGTACTGGCAGGTAAGCTGGTTAGCGATCGCTGAATTTGAGGTCGCAGTTTGGCAGCTTCTAACCATTCCCCAGTTTCCACCCAGAGGCTAAATAGATTTAGTTGAGCTTGGAGTTGGAAATGAGGAGATGCGGCAGCCTGTTGATAATAATTGATAGCAGCACGAATATAATTTTTAGCGTCTTCTTGTTTATTAATTGCGATCGCTCTGTTAGCTAAGGCGCGTTTGGTATTACCCAACTCTAACCGTGCAGAGTTAGCAGCTTTCTTCAGTTGAAATTCTTGAGCCACTTGCAAACTCTTCTGCAAAGACTTCTCAGACATTGAAAGATTGCCAATGCGTCTAAGAGTTTCACCAAGGCTCTGCCATTGGGATGCTTTGAGGTTGGGATCTGATTCCTGTTGTATAATCTGCTCTATCCGCTTTATCACTTGCTCGACGTTTTGGAATTCCACTAGCGACTGATGGCTTAACTCTGCAAGTGTTTGACGGCTTAACCCTAACCATTGTAGTGCTACGATTTCGTTAATTAAGCTACCAACAACACCCGCATGATTACCAGCTTTTTCGTAGGTAGCCTCTGCTTGCTTCCAGCTTTCTAGAGCAAGAGACCAATGTCCCCTTGCCCATTGCAAACGACCTTGGGTGTTCCAAGTTTTCGCAAGAACATCTAAGTAAGCCTGGGTATGAGTTGTGTTATTCTGATGTTCCAGCAACTGACGACTTTGCGCGATCGCCTTCTCTGCTTCTTCCCACCGCCCCAGGTGCTGATAAGCCAAGGAAAGATAGCGCAGCACCAGCGCTTGATTGAGATTATCTCCTTGGCTCTTGGCAAATGCTTGCTCAAAGATCCCTATTGCTTCGGAAAACTGTTCGGCATTGTAAAGCTCTATACCCTGTTGTAGTAATGTTTGGGTGTTGGAAGTCGGAGCGATCGCCTCAGAGGGACGGGCACTTTGCGCCGTTGCGTAATTATTTCCTGCAACCCCTTGAGCTAGCAGAACTGGGACAGATAAAGTTGTAATTAATCCCAAAATTGTTAGAAAGATTAATCTCAGTATCCGGCGGTACACCCTAAGTAGATTATGGTGTGGGAGGATGTCACTGCAGACTACAGCGACTGTCTTCAGCCACGAGAAAAACTTCCCCTTTTTCATTTATCACCCACCCTTGCGCCTCTAGAATTTTGTCAGGCACAGTTGCTACGGTTTTTCTTTGTCTACTTGTCCCCGTCTGTGTTGACGCTGGCACATCTTCCCAAATATTACTGCTGCTCAGCGGTTCGTAAGGATTAACAGCTAATCCCCCTTTACCAGTAAAAGCCAACGATGACCGTTTTCCAGCCGTTTGTGTTCCAGTTGCTTGACAACCCTGTGCCACTTGCACGTTGACTGGCTCTGCAGGTAACTGGACTAACCCTTGACTGGGGTCAACATCTGGTGTGTTAATAGTCACCACACCACTTAAGGAAGGGTTAGTTTGCGAGATGGCAGTGATATCATTAGTTGTCAGTAGACTGGGTTTGAGTTCAGTTGGATCAGTTGTTCCCAACAGCTGTTGAAGTTCTTCTCGACTGCGTGGTACCATCCCAAAGATACCAGTAGCATTGATAGTAATCTTACCTCCTTGACCACTGAATGCATTGGCAGTGATATCGCTATTTTCACCAGGGGCAGCAACAATGAAGCCATCTAGGGCGTTAATGGTGATGTTGCCGCCATTGCCGCTACCTTCGGCAGTGCCAGCTGAAGTTGAAATTTGACTATTGCGACGCAGAAGCAACAAATCCTTTAGATTTAGAGTAATATTGCCACCATCAGACGAGGTGGTTTCACCAAAGAGCTTGCCTTTGTTATCCAATTTGATGGAACGAGCTGTTATTTCCAGGTCACCTGCCTGTCCTGAGCCTTTACTGCTCACATAGATTCCACTATCACCACCAACAGTACCTAATTTTTCCTGTGCGCTTTGTATACCAGAACGAGAACGAGAACGAGACCTTTTAGCTACTTCGTTAAATATTTCATCAAAATTGGGGTTAGTGCCTGAGATGGTGATGCGATCAGAGACGTTGAGGGTGATATTACCTGCATTACCTTTGTCTGAGGCACTACTGAGTAGTTTGCCGCCACCAGTCAACTCAACGATACGGGCCTTTACAGTAATTTTTCCTCCTGGAAAAGCTCCTTGAGTTTCTGCCTTTAAACTCCCCCCATCCGCTACACGCAAAATATCAGTATTAACAACGATGTTACCAGCGGGACCTTCGGCTTTTGGAGCAGTAGTCGTCACTAATGTGCTGTATACTGCCTGGGGACGGATGTTCTTAAATAATGAGTCATTAGAAAATAATGGATTTTTGCCGGAAATTTCAACTATATCTGTAGCGTCGATTTGAATGCTACCGCCAAAACCGCCACCAAACTTGCCCTCCGGGTCATCGGACGTTTTAGCTGCTATTTCTGAACCATCAGTGATAAAAACTGACCGCCCGAATATAGAGATATTTCCAACATCGGATTTTGGCTCTTTGGTGCGGATATCAGTTGTGACCAAGCTAGATTGCAATGACACCGGACCATTGGATCGCAATGTGATATTTCCAGGATTCCTCTGTTTGTCATAATTTGTGGCAGCGAGTTGACTATTGTTAGCTAAAGACACAGAGGCATCACCTTGTAATAGTATGTCTCCGGCACCACCATTTTGGGTGATGCTGGTGGTAACAAGATTAGCATTTGATAAAGAGATAGAACCTTTGGCTTTCAGTGAGATATTTCCGCCACCCATTCCCCTACCCCCGCTGTACGTGGAGATCACCTTATTGTCACGGTCTACCTCCCCTACTACACCCTCCCCAATTAAAGAGATAGAGCCATTAGCTTCCAATGATATGTTGCCGCTACGTCCTCGGCCAAAACCATTATCACCACCGTCATATTTATAATTACTAGCATCCAGTGCAGGCTTATCTTCTAGAGTCGGATCACCACCTGGCAGCTTGTAAGCTGGATTACTAATATAAATATCTCCTGCCTTGATATTAATGTCACCAGCATTACTCGTTGTTCTGCCCAAGGTACGGGTGCGAAGACGTCCGCCACCAGTCAGTTCAAATCTATTTGCATAAATGTTAATATCACCTCCTTCACCCCTAGCATTAATAGCAACTACATTCTCTACCAAGCTGTTCTGATTGATTGTCATTAGCCCAGTAGCATTAAGGTTAATATCTCCAGGAACAAAACTGTTGGCTATGGTTATCACGCTCGGTTTGATACCAGCAGAAATGCGACTTTCTCTTTCTATCTTTAAGTTCCTGGCGGTAATTCCCACACTACCGCTACCTCTATCAGCTACATCAACCTTAGCTGCATTAGTCAGCAATACATCCGCTCTTTCAACATCTAGTGGATAACTCAAGGAAAAATTGTTGCCATTAAGCTGAAGCCCCACTGTTCCTGCTCCTGCCAATCCTCCCAACTCAACCCGACCATTTGCAGCCTGCAAAGAGCCGCCATCTAACCTCACATGACCACCCACGAGCGCTAAAGTTTTACCGGGCTGCACCAGTAAACCAACAACTTGACCACTGCTATTTTTTGCTTGGGATTGATTTTGGATGCTTCCCGCATTTCCTCCATATTGTAAGCCAATCGGAACGCTGATAGTCAGTAGGGGTGTGGTTTGAGGACTGCTAGCACTAAACTCCGTACCATCAGCAAATTTCAGGCTACTCGCCGTACTTGCGAGGAAAGAACCACCGATATTCAGTGAAGCATTGGGACCAAAAATAATGCCATTGGGATTGAGTAAAAACAGGTTGGACCGTCCGTTGGCGCGAATTAACCCATCAATATTAGAAATAGACTTACCTGTGACACGGCTGATGATATTCTCAACTGTCAAAGCATTGTTGAAATAAGCCGTACCGCCTGTAGGAATGGAAAATTGCTTAAAGCTATGAAAAAGATTGTTGCCTACTGTGGTACCACCTGTAATCTCGCAGTTACTGCAATTGGGTGGAACGATGGAGTTATTGGGTAGGGTAGCATCTGGAACAATCTGTGCCGCACATGGTTTGGTGGTTAACAGATAAACTAAGACGCCCCCACTGAGTAGCCAGTATGTGATGGGAAAGCGTTGCATAAAATCGAGGGCTTTTACTTTGGGGTAGCTTACTTTCATACTACTCTCCGTGAGAATTTAACGCAGACTACAGCGACTGTCTTCAGCCACGAGAAAAACTTCCCCTTTTTCATTTCTCACCCATCCTTGCGCCTCTACAATCTTGTCAGGCACAGTTGCTACGGTTTTTATTTGTTTACTTGTCCCCGTCTGTGTTGACGCTGGCACATCTTCCCAGATGTTACTGCTGCTCAGCGGTTCGTAAGGATTAACTGCTAATCCCCCTTTGCCAGTGAAAGCTAAAGATGACTGTTTTCTCGCCGTTTGTGTTCCAGTTGCTTGACAGCCTTGTGCTACTTGCACATTGACTGGCTCTGCGGGTAACTGGACTAACCCTCGGTTGAGATCTACATCTGGTGTGTTAATAGTCACTACGCCATTCAAGGAAGGGTTAGTTTGCGAGATGGCAGTGATATCATTAGTTGTCAGTCGATTGGGATTGAGTTCAGTTGTTCCCAACAGCTGCTGAAGTTCTTCACGAGTGCGTGGTACCATGCCAAAGATACCAGTAGCGTTGATAGTAACCTTACCACCTTGACCGCTGAATGCATTGGCAGTGATATCGTTATTTTCACCCGGAGTAGCAACAATGAAGCCATTAGGAGCATTGATGATGATGTTGCCGCCATTACCGCTACCTTGGGTAATACCAGCCGAAGTAGAAATTTGACTGTTGCGACGCAGAAGCAATAAGTCTTTAAGGTTCAGCGTAATATTGCCACCATCAGACGAGGTGGTTTCACCAATGAGCTTACCATTATCCAATTTGATAGAACGAGTTGTCACTTCCAAGTTACCTGCTTGTCCAGAACCTTCAGCGGAAATAGACAAGGCGCTGGGAAATTCTTCCGAGCCAATGCTTCCTTTTCCACTAACCTCTACAGAATCAGCAGCGTTGACTATCAAATTCCCGCCAGGACCAGAAGCAAAAGCTCTAGCCCTAACCTCTCCTCCGTTACGAACAAGCAACTGTCCGACATTTAAGGTTGCAGTTCCTCCCTTACCAGGACCAAAATTGTTGGCGGAGATTTCAGCCCCATTTTCGACAGTTAGTTTGCCAGTGTTAATTCTTAATTCTCCAGCGTCATTAGTAGATCCCCTTTCGGCTGAAACAAATATACCACTTCTACTGTTATCCCGAGTTGCTGCTGGTGCAAAACCACTCAGTTGGATAGAATCTGAGGCATTGATAGTCACAGTTCCGCTTTTGCCTCCTTTAAAAGTAGCACTAGATATCTGTCCTCCCCCGAAAGCGGTAAGGAATTTAGTTTCGATAGTTATATTGCCTGCATCACCTGCATTGGGTATCGCTCTCTCTGCAACTTGAGTAAAAATGCCGCTAGTATTCCGACCATTTGGACCTGCTCCCTTGAGTTCTATTAAATCGGAAGCTCTTACTAGTACATTCCCTCCTCGACCAGCTCCAAATGTAGAAGCGTCTACCCGTGCTCCTTCTGTAATCGAAAGTCGTCTAGTTTCAAGGGTTATATTTCCACCATTGCCCATAGCTGACTCTAGGACTTGAGAACCCAGACCACTGGAAATAATCTCACCGCTGGGTATAGACGTTGTTCCCACCAATTCTATAGAATCCAAAGCTTTCACCAAAACATCCCCAGCTCGACCTGTACCCAGAGCAAAGGTTCCAATGTTTGAACCTCCGCTTAATTTCAGAGACTCAGTAGCATTAATCAACAAATTTTCTCCTGTTCTTGTCCCTAAAGTGGCAGAAATAATTTGCGAATTATTAGTGAGGGTTATATTTCTGCCCTGTAGTTGAACAGTACCACCGCTAATTCCACTGATATTAATGACCGCCCCTTGAGACAGTTGAATATCTTGGAACTTTTCAACGCCTCCATAATCCAGAGCGTAGCCTGTTGGAATCTCGCGTAAATTGACCAAGCTATTTCCAGCAACGCTACCTAGCTCAATTCTTCCCCCTACTGCTCTCAAATTGCCACCCATAAGGGAAACATTACCCCCCACCAGCGCTAGAGTTTTACTACTGGGAACTTGCAGACTTGCTTGAGATTGCTTCACAATCTCTCCAGGATTAGCTCCGAATTGCAAACCAATAGGAACACTCACCGTTAAGAGCGGAGAGTTTTGAGGAGTCGTTGCACTAAACTCTTTGCCATCAGCAAACTTCAGGCTGTTCGCTGTACTTCCTACGAACGAACCCCCAATCTGCAAACTGGCATTTCGTCCAAAAATGATGCCATTGGGATTGATAAAAAACAGATTTGCAGTGCCGTTAGCTCGAATAGTGCCATCTATATTAGAGCGTGATCCACCTGTTACACGCGTAATGATATTTCTCACTGCTAAATCATTATTAAAAAAGGCAGTGTCTCCAGTAGTTCCACGAGTGAGTACAGAAAACGAAAACTCCCGAAAACTATGAAACAAATTGTTACCCTGTCGAGAGCCTCCTTCAATGACTCTGGTGTTGCCTTGGGGTGTAACGGTAGAATTGACAGGGAGAGTATTATCTGGGACTATTTGCGCTACAGTTGGCTTGGAGACTAACAGCCAGAATAAAATACTCCCGCTCAAGAAGCAAAATCGCGAAATAGATGCTTCCATAAGCTGAAGCCTCCTTTGATAAGGATGGTTTTACATTTCATCGTATCTTTTATTCGGAGCGAGTAAGTTTGTTTTCAAAAATTCTTATCGAACGTCTATTGCGTTTGAGGAGTAATAATGCACCTAAAGTGCCAACACCCAATAGGGGAGTTGTTGCATTAGGTTCGGGAACTTTGATTGCTGTAAAACGGCTAACAACACCAGTAAAAAATCCATTTTGAGAATTCAGATCGCGAACTCCTACATAAAATGAAGAGGTATCATCAATAATTACGCTTTTTAAATTTGATAAAGAATTGATGAGATCCAAGTTGCCACTAGGTTTAACTAAAATGCCAAGCTCAATAAAATCAGGAGAGTTTACGCTGTTCAACCTAGCCTCATACTTCACTCCATCAATAAATCCTTCTCCAGCTAAATAATTTGTAACATTATCCGAAGTTATTAGAGAAGCTGTAAGTTCCCCTGGTTCAAACAAAAAAACTTTACCTGCTGTATCGCAGCCGGGAAGAAAATTTTTAGTTATGCATGTATATTTAGCGTCTCGAATAGCTCCCGGAAATTTTCCTAGATTAGGATCTGTATCTGAATCAGTTACAGAAGTCTTGAGAATAAACTCAAAGTCAGTTGCTCCTGCATTTGGACTTCCACTATACCTGAAAAGGTTTTCTAGTTGATCTAGATTTACTTCTTCTCCAGCTTGAGCTTGAGCAGACTCTGCAATAAAACAAGCTGCGACTGTCAAAACTGTGCCTACCGCTAAAACCTTCTTTAAGTTATTTAAACTCATTAAATAACCCATTGCTTTACCTCCAAAATTTCACAATCGAATACGCATCTCTCACAAATGACCTAACACGATGTACCTGATGCTGTACCTTCAATCTCATCCAGCAGACTGTTTAGGAGAAAACACTTATTTATATCCCTGCTTTTCCAGTAGGTGGAGGAATTATTGCCAACGAAAGCACTCCTAGCCAAACCGGACTGTCGGCGTAACTTATTCTCGACCTTAATTTTCTGGTGTATCTGGGAATAATACATATCATCAAAACACAAATAACCGTAATTTCACTATTGTCTAAATTATTTTCATGAAAAAAATAAGATTTTTCCACAAAAGCTTTACATATTTTCCGTATTCCTGGTTAGACAACGGAGATAAAGTTACTAAAGGCTGTGCTGAATGCTGAGAAAGTGCCGATAGTGCGATGGGCAAAGCCCCGCCTTCGCCCAAAGGGCAACGCCAGAGGCGTTGGCGCAAGCCTGTCCGCAGGACTTACGCACAGCGTGTCGCAGACAAGAGCGATCGCTCTTAAATTCTCAGCTTTGTCAAATAGGTAGTTCACTTGCATAATTGTTTAAATTGAGAGCAAAATTTATTACAACAACGCTGATAAAAAACACTTAGAGTTGATATTGAAATTTGAAATTCGGCTGAAATCTCGTCCCAGGTTTTTCCAGAGAGTCTCGCTAAAGCTATAGCTTGAAAGTTAGCATCTGGTCGATTTTTGATATGAGCTTGCTGAAAAAGATGTTCAGTATCTTCTTCTATTTGTTCACGAACCATCTCAAATAATGAAGGTGGTTCTTCTTGTTGTACTATCATCTCTAAATCAGAAAGTGAAGGTAATTCGCTGAGCCTCGGGTCTCTGAATTCATAATAAGACTCTATAATATACCTATCTAATCGGAAATTTACCCAGTTCATAAATTTTTTTCTTTCACCTCTATTCGGGTCATAAGTATTAATTTTTCGACAAACATAAGTCAGTGTTTTGTTAATCGCTTCCTCATAAATTAAGTCATAAAACTGAGGCGAGAATCTTTCTCGATGCGGGTGAGCAAGCTTGCCCGATCGCCGAATCGCTTCAATCAGTTCTCCTAAAGCATACTGCCGTAACTCAGTATTAGGTGGATACTGTTGAGCTTCTATTGCCAGTTTTTTAAGTTGTTCATCCTTCAGGACTTCTTGATAAGTCCGATTTTGCAAATCGTTGACTAATAACCCTACGGGGGTAAGTGTTGGGTTGTAATTGTCAAGTTTCTCATCAATGTCATGCAAAAGTTTCTGTCGTACTTGTTCGTAAGTATCCTTATAAATACCAAATAAAGGTTGATATCTAGGTAGACGAGCAACTTTGCGCGATCGCAGTATTTCATCAACTAGCCGAGTTAACGCAAACTGCCGTTCTTCAGACTGAGGAACGTGCTGTTGCGCCTGTTGGACTAGCTGTTTTAGTCGCTCATCTATAGTTGTGAAGGTATCACTTTTGTTGCAACTCGTTACTAAAGCATTCACGATTGTTTTTCATTCTCCAAACAACCAGATGAAGCACCTATCTGATGCTCCAAATTGATGAACTAAGGGTATTGCGCTGAGTGACTATTCACTGCGCTTTGTATGAGTAATTTCTCAAGTGTTACTTCAGCTAGACTGCCAGAAATTATTGTTTTTTTTACAGAAATTAATATTTGGAGTTTTGCAGAAAACTATCGCTTTTTACTTGAGTTATAGACAGAAGGAGGGAAAGGAAGCTTAACCTCACTTCAAACAGTAACGAGAAACATCTTTTTGGAAAATAAGGAGAAACTAAAATGACTACGACTAACTACTCAATAGGTAATTTAACAAGCACCCCCGTCAGCAGAAGTACTTTCCTTGATAATTTTTACACTGATGACGTCTATTCTTTCAGTACCAATGCGACTACTAGCATCAATTTGAATCTGCATAACATTTCAATTGGTGATGATGCTGATCTGTATCTGTATAGGGATAGCAATGGCAATGGTGTGTGGGATTCTGGCGATCAACAGCTTGCCAGCTCCCGTCGTACCAGTAACAATGATGATTCCATTAACTATCAAACTGGCGCAGGCACTTATTTTGCTCGTGTTGAACGCTATGCTCCCGGTAGCAACGGTCGTTTAGACTACGCACTGGACTTATCCGCCACCCAAACCAATCCCACCCCTGCTACTACTGCACCCCCGAACCTCATTCCTAACGAGTTCGATGGCGGTGTTTTGCGCCAAGGGGGAGTTTTTACCCGCTCCGACCGGGTCGGGAACTCTGACACGTCTGATATCTACAGATTAAGTCTTGATCGTGCTAGCAATGTCAATGTTAGTCTCACGGGACTGAGTAGTGATGCTGATGTTCGACTCATTTCTGATTTAAACAACAATCACATTGTTGACGATGGCGAGGTGCAATCTTTCGGTTTTTCTAATCGTGGTGGTACCGCAGACGATAGTTTTAGCTTCTTCGCTCACAGTGGTAATCCCTTCTACATCCAGGTCTATCAGTACAGTGGTGATACCAACTATCAGTTGCAAGCGAGTGCATCTTCGGCAATTTGATAGATCAGTTGCGCTTAGAAGTGTGAGCTAATACTAAATCGCGTTCTGCATAATTGCGGAATGATTCATCAATATCAGGCATAGAACCTGTAGAGACGTTGCATTGCAACGTCTTTACATCATGGGGTTATTAGTCTGGGCATAAGATTATTTTCTGGAAATTTTTATTAAAAACCACACAGATATGACAACAATTTTACAATTTGGGAACCGAACAATTACAACTGAGGAAGTTATTCCACTGCTGAGCAGTTACCAAATGCTGCCCCAATTATTGCGTGAGAGTATTATTGACCAAGCGATCGCATCTATCGAGTGTAGCTCTGAGGAGCTTGCCAATGCTTACCAGCAGTTTTATCAGCAAAATCAACTAACCTCAGAAACTCAACAACAAGCTTGGTTGGAGCGTTATTGCAACAGCCAAAATGACTTAGGAGAAGCCTTGATTGTGCGGATGCTGAAAATTGAGAAATTTAAGCGCGCGACTTGGGGTAATAAACTAGAATCTTACTTTTTGAAACGCAAAGGGCAATTAGACCAAGTTGTCTATTTTTTGATTCGGACTAAAGATAAAGGTATTGCTGAAGAAGTTTACTTTCGCCTTCAAGAACGAGAGCAGACGTTTGCCGAACTTGCTTACGAATACTCACAAGGTCCAGAAGCTCAAACTGGTGGAATTATTGGTCCAGTTGAACTAGGCACTATCCACCCAAATCTGGCTCAATTGCTTTCAATCAGCCAACCAGATCAACTTTGGTCACCCACGCCCTTGGGAGAATGGCTGCTGATTGTGCGCCTTGAAAAATTGATTCCAGCACAGTTGAATGACTCTATGCGTCGAAGATTACTTCGTGAACTTTTTGAGACTTGGTTACAAGAACAGTTGAGTTAATTAAGTAGCTATGGCAATTCTAAATCATTCATGTACAATAAGATTCCCGACTTATTGAAGAAGTCGGGAATCTGAACATGCTCGATTTATGCGCAAAGCGCAGGCACTTTCACACACATCAAATAGGATTGCTATAAGCGTAAATTAAAATGAATTATTCGGGAGCATCCCAATGCATGCAAAAAAACGATAGTGGGAGCCTAGGATTGCTCCCTAGTTTATAACCGAAGCAGGCTTCTAGCCCGCACTACAAAATCAAATAAATTTACACATTTGAGATACTCCCAATTATTCTCACTCAACGACAGGATAAATACATTTTTTAAATGTATTTATCCTGTTAAACATACTTGCCAAGTACAAATTCCGACAGAATTATCTTATAGACTTCATATTATCAACTTCTTTCGCAAATAAATCAGTAAAAATGCTAATAACAGTGCGCGATCGCACTTTAATATTCGCGCTGACTGACATTCCAGATTGCAAAGGTAATTCCCGATGATTAACTATCAAATATTGGCGTTCTAAACGGATTTTGGCAGGAAAAGTGTAAGTTTTACGGATTTCGTCTGGTGGTAGCGCATCAGAGCCAATCGAGACTAATTCACCTTTTATATCACCAAATTCACTAAAGGGAAAAGAGTCGATTCTCACATCTACTTTCATCCCCTCTTTCACAAAACCGATGTCTTTATTGGTAATAAACACCTTTGCCATCAGAGCATCATTCGGCACAATTTTGAGAACTGGTTGATTGGAATTAGCGACAAAACCCGGAAAACGAGCTTGCAAATCAAAAACAATTCCATCGGCAGGAGAGCGGATTTCTTGATATTGTAAAGTTAACTGTGATTGACTCATCTGACTGTCAATTTCTGCTATCTTTTTTTCATTTTCGATAATTGCCTTATTCAACTCGCTATCGATTTGGGCAATTTGTTTTTCATTGTCAGCAATATTAGTTAACAAATCCTTTTTAGCCGCAACAATTGTATTTTGCAGCTTTTCTTTTGATTGAGCGATCGCAAACCGTAAACGCGCTTGTTCTTGCATTAACCGTTCCACATCTGCTTGGTGTGTGCGTACTTCTTGTTGTTGCTTAACGAGTTGCACACGGGAAATTGCCCCTTCTTTCACAACAGGTTCAAGATTATTGAGAATAGTCTGATTCATAGCCCGAATGTCTTTAGCAGAAGATAGCTGAGCTTGATTTTCGCCTAGTTGTTTTTCTGATTGTTCAATTGCTAATTTGTCAGCTGCAATCCGAGATTTTAGTTCCGCTTGGCTAAATTGCAAGCGAGCTTGTTCCTCTGGCGTCAGGTTTATGCTTTGAGATATACCATCCAGTTGAAGTCGGTAAAGCCGATTTTCTGCACTAAGTGCGGCTCGGCTTTTGGCGAGAGATTCTAATCCTAAAGGTAGTTTGAGTTGGGTGAGTGATTGCTCGGTAACAGAAGGAGCATTCTCTCTACTTATTTGAGCACGATAAAATTGATTTTCCTGAGTTAATGCAGTCCGAATTTTTTTGAAAGATTTCAGTTGAGCTTGCGCTGCTGTTGGATCTAGCCTCAAAAGCAAATCGCCACGGCTGACTTTTTGCCCATCCTTGACATAGACTGTTTTGACTACTCCATTTACAGGAGCCTGTACTTCCTTCACAGTTTCTTGCGGTTCTAGCTTACCTTGGGTAGGAATTGCTTCCTCAATTTTCGCGACATTTGCCCAAATGACTGCAGAGGTTGTCACCGCCATCAGTCCCCAAACAATAGCTCGTGACCAAAAAGGTGACTGTTGTAAGACAACAGATGAAGTAAATTTGCTACTATCAACAGGGAATTTTATAGATACTTTAACTTCATTTGGAAGCCCTCTCGGCTCAGATATGGGTTTTTGCTCAAGCTTGGTTCCGTTATATTCACTCATAATTATTGTCCTGTTTGAAATTAGTCATTAGTCAAAAACAAAAAGAATTTCTTTTGACTTTTGACTTTTAACTTTTAACTTTTAACTTTTTAGAGTTGCGTTTCTTGCTGCTGATAAAGGCAGTAATAACGACCTCTTTGAGCCATCAGTCGTGTGTGGGTTCCTTGTTCCACAGCTGCTCCTTTATCGAGCAGCAAAATGACATCGGCATGTTTGACGGTGCTTAAACGATGGGTAATGAAAAAGACTGTACGCCCCCGGAACGCCTCTGCTAGATTCATGCATACCTGCCGTTCAGAATGGTAATCTAAGGCACTGGTGGCTTCGTCGAGAATGAGCAAGTGGGGGTTTTGTAAAACCGTACGAGCGATCGCAATTCGTTGCCTTTGTCCTCCAGATAAGGCTGAACCTCTCTCTCCAACTCTGGTGTTATAGCCATTCGGCAAAGACATAATAAAATCATGGGCAGCAGCAATCTTGGCAGCCTCAATAATTTCTTCTATAGTGGCATCTGGATTTGTCAGGGCAATATTCTCCTGCACAGTGCCATCAAACAAGAGTGAGTCCTGAAGCACCATCCCTATCTGACGGCGCAGGGAATAAAGTTCTACCTTAGCAATGTCATAGTCATCGATGAGAATTCTGCCGGACTCAATGTCATAAAGTCGAGGTAAAAGCTTTGTCAAGGTGCTTTTACCAGAACCACTCTGTCCAACAATGCCAACAAACTGTCCGGGTGTAAAATCCAGGTTAACATTCACAAGCTGAAGCGGACCACTGGGATTGAAGCGAAACGAGACATTTTCATACTTGACAGCGCCTTTGATGGTAGGCATAGGAATATTGTTGCGGTCTGTTTCGTCAGCTTCAATGGGAGTATCCACAATATCCGCAAGGCGTTCTAGAGAGAGAGCAGTTTCTTGGAAGTTCTGCCACAGTTGCGTCAATCGTAGTAAAGGAGCAGTGACATAGCTGGCGATAATACGGAAGGCGATGAGCTGTCCTAGGCTTAGTTGTCCCTGAAGTACCAGGTATGAACCCATCCACAGAACTAATAAGCCAGAAACTTGGTTGAGAAAATTGCTAGTCGCACTAGCAGTTGTGGAAGTGATAACAGTTTGAAAACCAGCACTCACATAATTACTATAGTGCTCTTGCCATTGCCAGCGCGATCGCAACTCAATATTTTGCGCTTTCACGGTTTGGATACCTGAGAGCACCTCCACCAAATAGGACTGAGTTTGGGCATTACGCACAGCTTTCTCTCGCAATTGTCGTCGCACAATCGGGGAAACCAACGCCGTGAGCAGTGCAAACAAGGGGACAGTTGCCAAAGCAACCAGAGTCATCAGCCAACTGTAAACCATCATCACCAAAATGTAGATGAGGGAAAAAACCGCATCTAACACCACAGTTAAAGCAGTTCCAGTGAGGAAGGAGCGAATATTTTCTAGTTCATTCGCTCTGGTTGCTAGTTCTCCTACAGGTCGTCTTTCGAAGTAGCGTAAGGGTAGACGCAACAGATGGTCAATAATTTCTGAGCCTAAAGTCAGGTCAATTCGGTTAGTCGTATCGACAAATAAATAAGTACGGAGACTTGTTAAAAGCCCTTCAAAAACAGCTAGGATTAACAGCAAAATCCCCATAACATGCAAAGTGTCAAAGCTGTTTTGAATAATGACTTTATCAATAATGACCTGGATAACTAAAGGATTCGCCAAGCTAAAGATTTGGACAAAAAATGAAGCAATCAGAACTTCCAAGAGAACTTTGCGGTATTTAAAAAGAGAAGGGATAAACCAACGTAAACTAAACCGCTGTTGAGGAGTAGATTTGGTAGGTTTAAGCAGCAATACTTGACCTTCATCACCCCAATTTTCAATAAACTTGGCTGGCTTTTGCTGGACAATGCCAACTTCCGGAACTGCTAGTATCAGCTTTTGTTCACTAATTTCGTAAAGAATTGCGAAAGTATCCTGCCAGCGAATTATGGCTGGAGCTTGCAATCTTGTCACAGCTGATGCTCGAATATGGATTAATTGGGCATTTAAGCCCATTAATTCAGCCACAGCACCGCAGAGTTGTAATGAAAGGCTCTGAGTACGCTGAATCTGATTGTTGACGACTTTGCGAATCACATCTCGGCGAAAGGGAATGTGCCAGTACTGGCTCAGCATCTGGAAGCAAGCCAAAGTTGCCTCTACTGGACCTTTGCCATGAATGTAAGGATATTTGTGCGATCGGTATTCTGGTTCCAGCTTGGGAGGACGATTAGGTCCATAGGGTATATCTTCCACTGAGAGATTTTTCTCTGTAGATTCTTCTGTACTGGCAGAAGCTTTTGGAGAAAGGGTTGCCTTTGGGATACCCACCAAGCGAACCGCACTCTTATCAGATACTTCTAATTGGGTTGCTTCATCCCTTAGTTGTAAGCGACTTCCCAAAGGAAAATTCTTCAGCTTTCCACCGCTGACAAACCAAACTAGATTGGAGTCTAGCTGTTTTAGAAGAGTTTTGCTCTGTGGAAGGGTGAAAACAACTGCTTCCTTTAAGACTTTCAAAGTCAGTTCTTTAATATCAGACGCACCAGAGGAAAGCAGTACCGCTTTGCTATCAGCTTGCTGCGCTAGTTCAGCACTTAATAGCTCAAAAATTTCGCTCACACTACAGCGGTTCTCAAAGCCTTTTGCAAAACCAGAGTTATGTTCTAGCAAGTTTAAAAACTCTGTCGCTTCTAGAGTGAAACAAATTGTTTCCATCGAAGCAATGACTGTCTCACAAGGAATTCCTCGTAGCAAACTAGCCCAACCCAGAATTTCTCCTTTTTTAAGTAATTGCAATGTTACAGGCATCTGGGTGTGAGAATCGTAACTTAATAGGCGAGCCTGTCCTTCGTAGAGAATGGATATTTGAGCTGGCATGTGTTCCCGCAAGAGAATTGCCTGACCCATGCGGTAGCGCACAAGTTGAAGTTTTTCGCCTAATTTTGTCAGTGTTGCTGCTGGCAATTGATTGAATGGGAATGATTCAATCAAAAAATCTTGAATATTAGCTTTGGTATAAGTCATATCATTACCATTAGTAACAAAATTTATTAGCGTATTTTCTACAAAAAATCACGCTGGAAAAGAGTTTTTTTCTGTAAAAAACAGCAAAAAACAGCTAAATGAGTCTGATGTAGTGCTTTCGTATTAATGACAAACGGTCGTCGTACCAGAATCAAAATTTAGTGTTACTTCCACTTGCTCAATTTGTTGTTTAAGCCATTTAGAAAATAACTCTGAAAGGATTTGAGCACGCATTTTCTCATCCAATTGTAGTTGAACCAGTTCCTCTACTAAAATCAGGTGAACTCCTTTAGCAGTGACAATAGGTTTGAGAATTTGTGGCGGCTTAGAAGCAAAGACAGCAGCGGAAATGTCAGGCTTCAAATCCTTACGAAGTACCATCCCCCGATATCCTCCAGAACGACGTAATTCTGGTTCTTGGATGTATTGGTGGGCAATTTCAGGAAAGCTAATCTCTCCTTCAGTCAGTGCATAAAAAAGTTCCATTGCCAAATCTTCATCGTTCAACACGATTTCATAAATAAAAGCACTCAGATAATCTAATTTTTTTTCAATAAAAAAGGGTTCTATTTTATCTGCGAAAAGATGCTCAGATAACTTGGTAGAAATGATATTTGTACAAATTAATTCCTCAAATTCATCTAGAGACAGACTATGTTTTTGTAGCCAACTCCAGGTTTGCTCTGCACTTTTAAGTTTGTTTATCAATCGGAAGTTATCTGCTGCCTGTTGAAGTTCTACTGGTTCTACCTTGATATTTAAAATTTCGGCTGTGGACACAAGAATTTTACGAGTCATAAACCCCTTTATGACAGAGGGAATTTGGCAAGATAATTTTAATTGATGAAAAATATCTTCACGGGAAATAGAAATTGCTGTTGACATGATGGAATTATCACAATTGTGTTAAATTTAAAGTCTTCAAGTGCTTAGAGTTGCAAACCACCTTTTTGTAACTTCTTAAAGGGGTCAAGAATCAAGTCAATCACACGACGCTGCCGAACAATAACCTCTGCGATCGCTGTTTGTCCTGGAGTTAAGGTAATACACTCCTTGGCAGACGGAATACAAGTTTGATTGAGCATAATTTCCAAGTCATAGGTAGCTATTTGACCCTGAGTTGTGTCTGTTACCTTAGAGCTAGGTGCTATTCTGCTGACATAACCAGTCACTATGCCGTAATCTTGGAAAGGATAAGCATCAAACTTCATCTTCACAGACATACCCTGATGCAAAGAGCCACTTTCGCTGGTAGCCATTTGTGCCCTAAGTACGAGAGGTAGCCCCTGCGGTGCAATTTCAGCTACCATCTGACTGGGTTGTACGACAGCTCCAGCCTGTTGGATTGGTAATTGAAAAATAATACCACTTACTGAGGTACGAATCACTCGTTGCCTTAACTGCAATTTCAAGGATTGAATCTGACTTTTGCTTTGAAAAATTTCTACTTTTAGAGAACTGATTTGTCCTTCCAAGTCTTTGAGCTGTTGTTCGCTTTTCAGGACAGCTAGTTTACCAGCTTGCACTAAGCTTTGATAACCGCTCTGCTGTTCTTTTAGCCGAGATTCTGCTTGCTTAATGTCAGCTAGGGCTTGATGAATAATTTTCTGATAACTGCCTTGTTGCTCTTTTAAGCGAGATTCAGCTTGGAGAATTTCAGCTTGAGCTGCACTCAGTAAGCGTTGGCTTTCGTCTGCTAGTTTTTGCTTTTCAACAACTTGAGTTTCTGGAACGACACCTTTTTGCCAAAGTTGACGGTAGCGTTGAACTTCTATCATGTCTCTGGCAAAACGACTATCTGCTAAGGAATAGGAAGTCTTGCTTGCAGATAGGCTCGCCTTGGCTTGCTCAATTTGGGCTAGTTTGTCTTGTTGTAAGGTATATGCAGTCTTGCTTGCAGAGAGCACTTGCTGCGCCTGCTGTATTTGAGCTTGTTTTTCCAATTCTTGAGCTTGATTCTGTTGCTGCTGGGCGCGAGTCGCGATAAGCAGTTGGTTTTTCATCAATTCTTGTTGCGCTAGCCTATTTAATTGACCTTCCAGTTTTGTTTGTACTCCCTGAAGATCCGTGCGAACTAAATCAGACTCCAATTCCAACAAAACTTGCCCTGCTTTTACAGTTTGTCCTTCCTTGACACGTACATGAATGACGGTTCCAGAAACAGGAGCATCTAATCTTTGCGTTGCACCTAAAGGCTCAAGTCGTCCTTTGGCAATACCTGTCTCATCAACCTTAGACAACATAGCCCAAGGGAGGACTGTCGCTGCAAAAGCAACTAAAAAATAGAGAAATCCTCGCGTCCACACCTGTGGCAAAATATCAAGAAGTTCTTGGGTGGTGTAAGACCAATCTTCACTGGATGCAGCTGATATTGCTACGGGTGTTTTCCCATTATTAACGTTAGGAAAGTTGTAGTCATGATATTCATCAAAGTTCTGTCGGGACAGAACATGGAAATTATTAGATGTCTGAGGCATGATTTCCCAGTTATTAAAGTCAAAATTCAGCTAGTAACTTGTAACTGTTGTTGATTAAGATAGAAATAATGTCCGCGCTTTGCCATTAATTGGTGGTGAGTCCCACTTTCGACCAAAACACCTTTGTCTAACACTAAAATTAGGTCTGCATTGCGGATTGTTGAAAGGCGATGGGCAATGATGAATGTCGTGCGACCATTGAGAATTGTGTTCAAATTAGTCTGAATAATTCGCTCAGATTCAGCATCTAAATGACTAGTGGCTTCATCTAAAATTAGTAAGCGAGGATTTCCCAAGAGTGCACGAGCAATGGCTAAACGCTGTCTTTGTCCACCAGATAGCATTCCTCCACCTTCACCAATTTGAGTTTCATACCCCATTGGTAGTTTCTGAATAAATTCATCTGCGCCTGCGAGTTGAGCTGCTTCCGTAATTTCTTCTAGGCTTGCTGATGGGTAAGCAATGCTGATGTTTTCGCGAATGGTACCGCCAAAAAGAAAGGTATCTTGGTCAACAACGCCAATCTGAGAACGGAGCGATCGCAATAACAAACTGGTGACATCATAACCATCAATTAAAATTCTCCCTTCTGTGGGTGGATAAAGTCCCAAAATCAGCTTGGAAATCGTCGTCTTCCCAGAACCACTGCGTCCCACTAGCGCCACCATTTGCCCTGGCTGCACTTCAAAACTGATATTTTCTAAAACGTTAGTATCGCTTTCTGGGTGGTAACGAAAAGTCACTTGTTCAAAACAAATGTGACCACGAATGAATGATAGAAATTGGCGATTTTGATATTGTAAGTTTTCTTCTGGCTCAGTGTCAATCACGTCATTGATGCGCTCAACAGAAATCATCACTTCCTGCAACTGATTCCACAATACTGTCAATCTTTGGAAAGGACTAATGACGTTGCCCAGCAACATATTAAAAGCAACTAATTGCCCAATTGTGAGTTCATTTTGAATCACTTGCCACGCTCCAAACCATAGCAGTGCCGTTGTCATCACAGCTTGAATAGTTGAGCTAAATATTTGGAGATTGTTGCCAATTAACTGTCCAGAAAAAGTCTTTTTAATCTCCTTGCCAAAGAGTTCTTCCCAATGCCAGCGTACTGTTTGCTCAACTGCCATTGATTTGATAGTGCGGATGCCAGTGAGGGATTGGATTAAGTATCCATTTTCTTCATTAGCAGCAGCAAATATTTCCCGTGAAACTCGCTTCAAAAAAGGTGTCGCAATTAATGCTAATAATATGAATGGTGGTACAATTATTAACACAAGCAGTGCCATTTTCCAACTGTACCAAAACATCAATCCGAGGTAAATAAACACTGTCAATAAATCCAGGACAATTGACAGTGCATCACCCGTAAGGAAGCGTTGAATTTTGCGATTTTCCTGCACACGGGAGATAATGTCTCCCACAAAACGAGACTCGAAGAACGAGAGTGGCAACTGGAAAGTATGGCTAATAAAACCGATAATGAGCGCTAAATCAATTTTGTTAGCAGTATGGCTCAGAAGGTATTGCCGCAGTCCGCTCATTGCGACTCGAAATAGACTAAAGATGAGCAGTCCTAACCCTACAGCATTTAAAGTCAAACTGCTGCGCTGCACAACCACTTTGTCTAACAGCACCTGGGTAAACAGAGGCGTTATCAATCCAAAAATCTGAATCAGAACTGAAGCGACAAATACCTCTAATAGTACCAGCCAGTGAGGTTTCACTAACTCCAAAAACTGCCAGAAAGGAATACTGGCTTCCTCTGCCTCTTTGAGTAGAGCAGTGGGTTGCAATAACAAGGTATAACCAGTCCAACCCGCTTTAAATTCTGTATAGGAAAGGGTCAGTTGTCCTTTCGCAGGATCTGCCACAACAACATGCTTGCGTGTTACTTCGTAAACAACAATGTAGTGTTTCCCTTTCCAATGGACAATGGCTGGCAGGGTTTGTTGTGCAAGTTTATCCAAGCTGGCTTTTACAGGACGAGTTGCAAACCCAATGCTTTCTGCTGCTGCTGCTAAACCTCGCAACGATGACCCATTGCGGTCAACATTGGCAATATCTCGCAGCCTATTGACACTAAAATGCTTACCCCAGTAGCGACCAACCATCACTAAGCAAGCTGCACCACAGTCAGAAGCACTATGCTGTTGAAAGAATGGATAGCGCTTGGTTAGACGCCGCCACCAGTGACCGATTTTTAGAGTAGGACTAGGGAAGTAAGCTTTACTGATTTTTTTCTGATGTTCTCGGGATGGTAAATAATGAACTGTAAGTTTTGAATGGTCAATTTGTTCCCCATCTCTCCCTTTCTCCTCTACAGGAGTACCAGGCAAAATGGAAATCTTGCCAGATACTTGCGCATTCCAAGTAACTGCTTGATGATAAAGGTGCTCCAGGACGACAGGATATTTGCGCATGAGAGCGTGTACAACCTCCCCTCTGAGATAGCCAACTTGGAGATTGACTGAAGCTCTGGCAGAGTAAGGCTGAAACTGCTCCTCTGGAAACAGAGTTAGCTCACCGAATGTCGCTCCCACTCCCACTGAAGCAATTAAAGTATCCGTGCGATTAAGCAGTCTGACTTTACCAGCCAATACTATATAAATACCAGCATTCTCTTCTGCTGCTTGCCAGAATCGCTTTCCTGGGGTCGGCTCTAGAATCTCTAGGTGTTTACAGCAGTTTAAAAGTTCCTGCTCTGAAAGAGACTGTCCTAAAGCTTGGGCGAGTTGTTGATTGAGATTTTGCGTGGAGACAACCATTTTACAAGTTAAAAGTAAGCACAGATTCAAAATTTTTAGGTGTGGATTGGGTCATTGATAATGACCATTTCTTCGTATTCATTTGCCAAATAGCACAGTGCTCGGAAGCGCAAACCAACTAATTGCTCATAGAGTGGATTCAGCTTGCATAAAGGTGGCAGATGAAAGAAGGTATGACCAAAGAGTTTAATGTCGCGCTCAAATGGACATTGGGCTGGAATCAATTTGCAGAGGAAGTGAGCAATTTTTGGATGGCGCACTTCGATTGAGTCCAGCGATCGACGTATTCTGTTTAGTGAAACAATTCCCGCAAGAGTGGTTTTCATTGTTGGTTTACCTCCTGGTGACTCAACTGGATAAGATTGAAATGCCAAAGGAAATCAGGTGATAACTCAGATTGCAAGTCATGAATAGTAATGCCAGAGTTCTCTGTGCTCATCTGTTCAGCTGCTGTTGGTGCTGCATCGCCTCTGTGACGGGTAGAAAGTCCCATTGACTTAAGCAGACGGGTGATGTGAAAATTGCTCACCTTAATTCCGAATTCTTTTGCTAGATGCTTGCTTAGCCATTGCGCTGTCCAACGTTGGAAAGGATAGCCGTATTCGCGAGGGCTATGACTTGCCAATTCTTTCAAACGCTCAAGATATTGCTCGTTCACAAGTTTGGGGCGTCCCATCGGGCGATCACACCAGTGGTGCGCCTCACCTGACTTTGCCATACCAATCCAATATCGCGCTGTTTCTTGAGAACACCCCAGCGCTTCACAGATTTGGGTCTGAGACTGACCTGCATCTGCAAGCAGCATAATTTCAATGCGACGGCGGTATTCTGAACGCAAGTCGGTTTCTAGGTTCTTTAACAGCAACTTGCGTTGAAAAGGTGTTAAGTAAAGATCCTGCTTTGCGTTCACTTCTGTATGTAGAAGTTTATGTTCGTTGTTTTCCAAAGCCTTACTCTGCATAATTTTCAGTACCTCAGCTTAAGTTCGTGTTGGGTAAATTGGGTTCAACTGCAAAAGGAAACTTGTAAACCTTTGCTATTACTCCGAACCTAAGTCGAGGAATTATGCAAAATTACAAAACTTTACACTAGCAGGCGAACTTTAGAAGTGTCGTTATGGAGGTATGGTGCCGTGACAAGGTAGAAACAGCACTATCTGTGATTATGAGTTTTGTTTACAGTATTTCAGTACATTACTGCACTTTTATATGGTAGACAAAAGTATTTTTTTGAATATGAAAGATTTGATTCATGACAACATAACTCATTGATATATGTAGCAAAAATAAACTTTAAAACCTTGAAATTATCAATTTAATTTCAGAGAATTGAATCAGGATAACTTAATCCAAAAAAAGAATTTGCAAACAAATAGCATTAAAAATTAGCAAATTCACAATTTAATTGCCACAGAAAAAGGTTGAATTGGAAGAAATCCAAAAAGGGGAAAATAATGCTCAAGATTATCGATATTGAAGAAAACTCGCTGTTCACTGAACTTACTCCCGAAGAAGCTGCTTATATCAATGGAGAGGGTCTATTTGGGAGAATTATTGGAACAGTTGTAGGAGCCGCCGTAGGAGGTTATGTAGGAGCCACTGCGGGTGTCAGTGTAGGAATTTTAGGAGGTCCTTCAGCGGTCGTTACCGGTATTGTTGGAGGTGTGGTTGGAGCTGCCGCTGGAGGTTACATTGGAGGTGAATTAGGAGATGACCTTGGAGATACACTGGGGTAGTTTTGGGATTGGTTGTGAGATACAGATCTTAAAGAGTGACGTGGAATAAGGCAGAAAGCAACTCACTCAATCCCACTCCAGTAACTTCATCTAAAAGGAAAACCAAAATAACAATTGAATAGCCTTGAAGAAGGATTACGTAATCGAAACTCTAATCTCATTCAGGGCTATTTCAACTCTAATTAGATAGCTAAAACCGCTAATCTAGATCCAGTCCAATCCTTGAATGCAAGAGTATGGCGGGCGCTACTATAGCTTACGCTGTTGCAAAATCTGTGGTTAATCGGCAGGAGTTTTTGAAATGGAAAGGGAAAATTTGCTTGTTTACAACAATACAAAGATTCCTTTATATGTTATTTGTAAATGTTTTTTACATAACTGTAATTACCAAAATTTTTCAAGGTGATAACTTTGATAGTTGCTTCTTCCTATTATTCTCGCAGTCTAGATGCATGTTCATGAATGAATTCTATTGCTGCATCTAGTTGTTGCTGATGATGTGCTGCTGCAAGAATCTTCTGTGCACAACACAAGTAAGCCTGCTGAGTTTTTGGGTCTATGATGCGATGGTTACGAGGATACGCGATGGAATGGAGAAGTCGTTTTGCAAAGAAAAAGGGTAATAGTTTCGCGTTATCATTTTTCTCTAATGCAAGAATGAGCCGCTTTGCCTCAACATAATAACCATAAATCAATAATGAGTGAATCCAAGCACTCCAATCAACAAATGGGTGATTATATCCGCTAGCCTCCCAGTCGATTAACCTTATATTATTGGTATCTATAATTAAATGCTCTAAAATGCATTCACCATGACAAAACGAGAACTGCTCAATATGAGCTAACCGTGTTAGCCATACACTTATAGCTTTATCTTCAAGAACAATCCCTACTCTCTTGAGCACCCCCAAAAGCTGATTTACTTCAAAACTGCTATATGAGTGGCGGCATTTTCCAAAAGGACCCCAGTCAGTTGAAAAGTGAGAATGCAAAGTTTGCACAGCTTGCTCGACCATAAGTAACTGCCCTAAGCTCAAATTGAGTAAATTTCCTTGACAACCATTCATCCTTTGGGTGACAAGATAGAAATAGTTACGCGAGTCGAAACAAAGAACTTTAGGAGCCAGTGAAAAACCACCTTGGCTATGTCGAAAAGTGTTCACAATTTCGCCAGGATTGGAAACTAATTTACCCTTTCGTAAAAAGATTTTCAGGTATGCTTCAGGTTTAAGATTGTCATGCGGATAGAATTCTATGACTTGATTGTTATAAGTTTTCTGTTGAACATGTAGCGTAATGTAGTTGCTATAGGGGTACAGTGTCTTAATGATATCGTTGAGATCTGAGTTAGGGAGAACACATTCCCGTTGTCCTATAAATAGAATCTTTGGCATATTTAGGATTAATTATTGAGAGGGTAAAAATGCCATTTTTAGTTGCAAATTCTTGGTATCTATAGCTTGAAATTGTGGTATTCAAGAGTAAGGTTAAGTGGGTGGACAAAATTAAATTCATGGTGGGCATTGCATATCAAAAGATTGTAATCTTTGCAGAGCAACTGTTTTAAGCAATGCCCAACGCCAGATGCTTCTCCCAAGGGGAGACGCAATCATGCGAACAAGTCGGGGAACCCGCCCAACGCACTGGCTCCCCTACTGGCATATTGCATTTATTTATGTCCATCTACTTAGCTAAAAATTTCACTGACTCTGGAGTATCTTTTTGCGTCGTAAAATAAATTTGCTCACATCCTCCAAGTCGAGCTGATAGAACTTATCCAAGCCACGACGCTTTAGAGCTTGCAAACTAGCTTTGTAAGCCCATTGGGCTATTTCTTGCTGCTGGTTGGTCATGTTCGTTGTATGCCGACGGTAGTAATAGAGCGGCTTTTGCAGGTGCTGCACAGTTGTTACTTCTGAAAGTTTCAAACAAAGGTCGTAGTCCACAACTCCTTCGAGAGACTCGTCGATGCCACCAACTTGGTCATAGACACTGCGGCGAAGCAGCCGAAAATGGAAAGTCATAAAGTCAACCAGCAGGCGGTTTTTAGAATATGGGATGCGGCAGCGACTTCCAAGTCCTTTATCTTGTCCATTCTCGTCAATCACTCGATGGTCAGTGTAGACCATACCAACTTCTGGATGTGCATCCAAAATAGCTGCTGTCTCCTCAACAGCTGTAGGTGCAAGTAAGTCATCACTGTCTATCGTGCCAATGTATTTTCCTGTTGTAGCGGCAAACGCTGCTTTTAGAGAGAGTGCAAATCCTTGATGCTCTGCTGCAATTACATGCACCCGTTGGTCAAGTTTGGCGTAGTGAGAAGCAATATCTAGCGAACGATCAGTAGAACCGTCATCCCAAACTAGAAGTTCAAAGTCGGCCATTGTCTGGTTCAAGATGCTCTTGATCGCACTATCAATATAGTGCTCCCGATTGTAAACTGGTATAACGATAGAAATCATGGATGTCATATTACTTTCAAGAAACACAGGGGTGTAGACAGGGGTGTAGGGGTGTAAGGGAAAGAGGTGTTTCTTTCATTCATAACGGGTGGTGCGCCGTCCGTGGGGTTGCTCCTAGCAAACTAATGGACAAATAGAGCGATCGCCATAGGAGCGACGATCGCCTTTTACCCACATTTTTCTCAAACAATACGATTGCCTAAGAATGGGATTCTAAATCTGTGATTCTTCCGTTGTGATTCTCAATAATTTTCCTTTAATGAGAAGCAAAATCAAAGTTTATCCCACCATTCAGAAATCCCGTCCCCAATCCAATCCCCTGCAACAGCTCCAACAACAGCACCTTCAACATTGCCGACGAGGAACCCTATTATTGCTCCAATAGCTGCCCCAAAATAGCCACTTCCAACAGCTACCACTTCAGGATCATCAAGGTCAAGCAGTTCCATTTCAAGCTCTAGATCAGATGGCTGCATCTCTACACCTTCTTTTAAGTTATAAATTGAGATAGAAGTCATTTGCAAATCTCCTTTTGAATTTCTAATTGTTCAGTATTATCTGTGTAAACCTAATTCTATATATTCATAGGAATTATTTAATTTCAAGCTATTCCTCGAACATAATTCTCTGAATTATGTGTCAAAAATTTTTGATATTCAATTTCAAAATTATAAAACTCTTTTTATCGATTTATTAATGTTGATATAACTATAGCCAAAGCTTGTATCCGAAGAAAAATATTAGTATTTGCACCCTCTTCCAAAGTAACGTCTATACTTCAGGAGCTTTATACTGTGATAACTGAGAGCTAAATGAGTACTTCTATTGCCCATCTTTATACTTGCTTATTATACGAACATAATTGCTGGAGTTATGTGTTAAAAACAATCAGTTAAAATTATTATGAAAGCAAAATTCAGCAAACGAACTATGCAGACTATTACCGACATTGGTACGCTGATTGTCCGCACGCCAGGAACTTGCGGTGGTCGTCCCCGCATCGCCGAAACTCGCATTACGGTTCAGTACATCATAAATGAGATTAAAGCCGGTGTTACGCCTGAAGAAATTTTGGAAGATAAAACGCACTTGACACTTGCAGGGATTTATAGCGCTTTGGCATACTATTATGCCAACAAAGAATCGTTGGATGCCGAATTTGCTGCCTATGATGAAGAATGCTGTCGCCTTGAAGCCAAATATAAAGCAGGAAATCTGTCGTGAGCCGAATTCGCTTGTACTTGGATGAAGACACGATGAAAGGGGCGCTGATCCAAGCACTACGAAATGCAGATTTGGATGTCGTTACAGTCGCAGATGTTGGTAGATTAGGATACTCCGATGAAGAACAACTGATTTGGGCAGCAGAACAAGAGCGAGTCATTTATAGCTTCAACATTGGTGACTTTTGCCGATTGCATGGTGACTTTATAGCTATAGTCAACCTCCTTCACAGGGCAAACGCATCTTAATTTAAGGTGATGACGATTGAGGCTTGGTAGTATCAGTAAATTCGAGGTATTTTAATAGGAAAGATGTCTGCCCAATTGTCAGTAGACCGAAAAGTTTTGTCAGTTAACGTAAGAATCAGGGTTTGAGCCTAAGTTTGGTGAAACTGACCAGAGCGATCGCCCCAGAGATGATTCATAATTCTATAGTCAGTAGATCACAAAGTTTCTGAAACTTTGTGATCTACTGATAGTTAATACTTGATGGATGAGATGAAAAAGAAAACTGACAAATTTACTGCTAAACGTAACGTTCGTTCAGCTAACCATCCTTATAAAAATCTTCTTTGTACTTTACCCGATAAAGAATCGGTGCAGATTGACTGCACCGATCGCATTTAACCCGAATTGAACGTGCCATTGCTTTCATGCAAATGCCGAAGCTTGAGGTTTAGCAAAAATCATCCTTCCTGCGGAAGTTTGCAAAGCACTGGTGACGACTACCCGGAGTTCACCTCCTACATATTTGCGACCTTCCTCAACGACAACCATTGTGCCATCATCTAAATAGCCAATGCCTTGACTAGGTTCTTTACCCTCTTTAAGAATCTTGAGGTCAATGTTGTCGCCAGGTAGATAGGTAGGACGAACTGCGTGAACTAAATCGTTAACATTCAATACAGGCACTTTTTGAACGCTAGCAACTTTGGATAAGTTGTAGTCGTTGGTTAGCAATGTAGCGTTGATTTCTTGAGCGAAACGCACTAATTTAGCGTCAACTGTGGTAATATCCTCATAATCAACTGAATTGATCAGGATACGCTCAGGATATGCTGCTTTAATCCGATTGAGAATCTCTAGTCCTCGCCTTCCTCGAACCCGCTTTTGGTCTTTGCTAGCATCAGCGACTTGCTGCAACTCTTGTAAGATAAACTGTGGTATGATAATCTGTCCTTCCAGAAACCCCGTTTCTAACAGTGTTTCAATACGACCATCGATAATGCAGCTGGTGTCTACAACTTTGGTGCTGGCGGGTTTGAGAGTCCCTTCCACGACCATTGTTTCCACGGTGTTTGGATTAATAAGTCTTAATAATCCGCGTCCGTGGGCATCTGCTAAATTCATACCAGTGTAGGACAGTATTATGCTACCAACAACAGCTACCAGTGGTTTTATAAAGCTAAAATCTGCTGGAATTGGTAGCAAAAATAGAGGAGCAAGCATTAAGTTTGCTATCAATAGTCCAATGACCAATCCGATCGCACGAGTTAAGATAACTTCAAGTGGTAGTTCTCTGACTTGAGCCTCCAAGCGACGATATCCTGTTTGGAAACTCAATCCAAGAACACCTCCAAACAGAGCAGCAAAAACAGCGACAACCATGCGTAAAGCTTCCAGGTTAGAAACTCTAGCTAGTGCCCCTGTTGGTAACAGATCCGTGCTGTAGTAACCTATCCCCGCTCCTGCCAGGACGAATGAGAAAATAATAATGGCGTCAAGCATTGTTGTATGATTTCCCTGCAACTGTGTTACCCGAGAAAGTAAAGTATTTTTTATTTCCTCGGCAAGATAGATTTAAAAACATTTATGATCATACTAAGAGGCTTAGTGTGATAACATCTGCAATCATTATAACCAAAGAGTTTTATGCTTTATCTTTTTCATGTTTTTATTGTAAAACGCTCAAAAAATCTAAATAACACAGTCTTTTCATAAGTTTGTAATTATGTAAATGATAATTTGAATTTTTATCAACAAAATGATTCAAAGAGTTTCTGCTTGCAATATTCCAAATTCCGCTTATATTCATATTCCCTTTTGCAGAAGGCGATGCTTTTACTGTGATTTTCCTGTATCAGTTGTGGGGGAGCGCTTGCGGGGTGAAACATCTGGCACTATCTCCCAATACGTTAATATGCTATGTCAAGAAATTGCCATCACGCCAGCCCTCGGTCAACCATTGATAACAATTTTCCTTGGTGGCGGGACTCCTTCTCTTGTGTCTACAGAACAGTTACAACGGATATTGGAAGCACTTGACAAACGCTTTTGTGTATCTCCTGGGGTAGAAATTTCCATGGAAATAGACCCAGGTACGTTTGATTTGGTACATTTACAAGGTTACTGTAGTGCAGGTGTGAATCGGATAAGCTTAGGTATACAAGCGTTTCAAGAAGATTTATTGCAAGTTTGCGGGCGATCGCACTCTGTCTGTGATATAATTACAGCCGTAGACCTGATTCGACAAGTTAGGATTCCCGAATTCAGCATAGACTTAATTTCAGGATTACCGCATCAGACTTTAGATAGGTGGCAAGAGTCTTTAGAAAAAGCGGTTGCTATAGCACCCACACATATCTCAATTTACGACCTTACCATTGAGCCTGGAACTGCTTTTGGTCGTTACTATAAACCTGGGGATCAACCTTTGCCGACGGATGAAACCACAGTCAAAATGTACCGCATGGCACAGGAAATTTTGACGGGTGCAGGTTATGAGCATTATGAAATCTCCAACTACGCACAGCCAGGACATCAGTGTCGCCATAATCGAGTTTATTGGGAAAATCGCCCATATTATGGCTTTGGTATGGGTGCGGCGAGTTACGTAGAAGGGAAACGGTTCACTCGTCCGCGTAAAACGAAGGAGTACTATCAGTGGGTGCAAGATGGTGGTGTGATTGATTGCGAAGTGACATCACCAGATGAAGTTTTGTTAGAAACTTTAATGCTGGGGTTGCGTTTAGCAGAGGGTGTGAGTTTGGTGGTATTGGTGGAACGGTTTGGGGAAGAGAAGGTAGAGAAGATTCATGAGTGTTTGCAACCGTACTTTGAGAAAGGTTGGGTGGAAGTTGTGCAAGGAAAGTTGCGGTTGAGCGATCCCGATGGGTTTTTGTTTTCTAATGTGGTGTTGGCGGGATTGTTTCAGGAGTTGGGGGAATGAACCGCAAAGGCGCACCAGGACGCAGAGGAAAGAGTTACGCACTTTACAAAGATGCAGCTATATGCATTAACAACACGGTGCACTCGCAATGCAATTGTGTAGACGATGCACGCTGTTTGTGTAGTCTAACCGTCTAGTCTGTGGGCGATCATGAAGCGGATGTTTTCCCATATCGAGCAGCAATTGTGCATAAGTTGATTTTACTTACATATATAAGATACCAGAGCGAAAGCAAACAAGATTATCTGAGATGAGAGCAAACTGCTAGGGTTGTGCGTATCACACAATCATCTTTTTGTCAATGCGTAAGTCCTAAAGGAGAATTTCATGACGAAATATGACTACATTGTGATTGGTGCAGGTTCGGCAGGCTGCGTTGTCACTAACCGTCTGACACAAGACACTAAAACAACAGTGTTATTACTCGAAGCTGGCAACCCAGATACTAAACCGGAGATTCAAATCCCAGCGGAATGCGTAAACCTACCAGGCTCCGAGGTGGACTGGGAATATTTTTCGGAACCAGAACCGTACCTCAATAATCGCAAAATCTTTTGTCCCCGTGGTAAAGTCTTGGGTGGTTGCAGTTCAATTAATTTCCTGCTTTATGTCCGAGGTAATCATCACGATTATGACCACTGGCAGGAATTGGGGAATCCCGGTTGGAGTTACCAAGATGTACTGCCCTATTTCAAGAAATCTGAGAACCAGCAACGCGGTGCCTCCCAATACCATAGTATTGATGGTGAGTTGAGCGTTACCGATCTCCAAGCCCCGACTGTGGCATCTCAACGATTTGTAGACGCATGTGTGGCAATGGGATATGACTACAATCCTGATTTCAACGGAATGCAGCAGGAAGGTGCCGGACCTTATCAGTTTACAATTAAAGATGGTAAACGGCACAGTGCAGCTGCTGCATTCCTCCTACCAATTCTCAAGCGTCCCAATTTGACAACGATGACAGGAGCGCTGGTAACTCGATTGTTGTTTGAGGGAACTCGCACTGTTGGGGTGGAATATATGCACCATGGTCAGCTGCACCAAGCCAGAGTCAACCAGGAAGTGATTTTAAGTGCTGGCGCGTTCGATTCGCCCAAGCTGCTGATGCTTTCCGGCATTGGTGATGCAGAACAATTACAAGCATTGGGGATTCCTGTAGTTGTTGATTTGCCTAGTGTCGGTCAAAACCTCCAAGACCACGTTTTGGTTCCTGTGCCATATGAGGCAACTGGTGATTTACAACCTGCAATCACCAGTACTGGTATAAGTGAAACCGGATTGTTTTTGCATAGCGAGGGTAATCTGGATGTTGCGCCAGATTTACAGTTTTTCTTCGGTCCCATTCTGTGGACACCTCCTGGTTATGCTCGTTCTGGTCCAGGATTCATTGGTACAGTCAGTTTGACTCATCCCCAAAACATTGGGAGTGTCAGTTTGCGTTCGCCTGACCCCAAAGACGCACCAATCCTTCGGATGAACTTTCTCCAAAGTCAATCCGATGTGCAAAAGCTAGTTGCCGGGATTAAATTAATGCGTAAATTGTTTCATACAAGTGCCTTTGATGAATTTCGAGGCGAGGAAGTCGCTCCTGGTGCTGAGGTTCAAAGTGATGAAGCACTCGAAGCGTACATCCGGGAAACTTGTGGTACTGTGTTTCATCCTGTCGGTACCTGCAAAATGGGAACTGACCCAATGGCGGTTGTAGACCCCAAACTACGGGTATATGGGGTTGAGGGCTTGCGTATAGTCGATGCATCAATTATGCCAACTCTGACCACGGGAAATACTAACGCACCCACAATTATGATCGGCGAAAAAGCAGCCGATTTAATTAAAGCCGCAGGTTGCGTTTCACAGCAAGCACTTTCAGCAATTGCAAACTAACTCGCTCAAGCGATCGCCTTTGGCAGCGCCAAAGGCAATCACCATGAAAGCAAACCCTTGGGATAGACGCTCCCATGCTCCCGATGAAGTAAGAAGTAAATGTCTAATTTGTCGAGATTTTATATAGCAGTTAAACTATGGTAAGGTCAGTTGCTATTGGGGAAAATATCACCAGTCTCAATGAAGTACACGCTAGGTTCAATCTGAGAACTGTGGATGATGAGCAGTTCTTTGGGGAATGGTTAGATGAGTTACCTGAAATCAGTGATCAGGAAAAGAATTCGCTGGATAAGGTAAAAGAGAGATATCTCTACCATAGAGCTGCTGGTCCAGTGGCGGAAGGTGCAGTTAAGATGATTGTCGTCTCCCCGTTGTTGGAATTGGCGGGTTTTTATGACTCTCCCTTTCGCATTCGCGCCGAGGAGTCTGTACAAATAGCTGTTGAAGATAGGGACGAAGTTTTACGTGGGCGTATTGATGCTTTGATTGTACAAGATAGGTTTTGGGTGTTAGTTGTTGAGTCGAAGCGGACAACTTTCAATATGGATATTGCAATTCCCCAAGCTCTGACTTACATGATGGCAAATCCCTATCCCGATAAAGCTGTTTTTGGGTTAGCTACCAATGGAAGCAATTTCATGTTTATCAAGCTGGTGAAAGACGACTCACCACAATATGCTTTGTCAGATGAGTTTTCGGTTTATCGTCGTCGTAATGAACTTTATGATGTGTTACGGGTATTGAAGCGAATTGCAGGAGCGATCGCACCTTAAAGCACTGCGCTCTGGGGAATCGCTCTAGCAAGGAGCCGCGCAGGAGCATTGCTCTATGAGACTTTCCACCAACGCGTATTAAAAATTATAGTAATTCTCAGAAAATCTGGAAAATGCGTTGTAGAAACTGTATGAAGGGTTAATGCAATCTTCTTATTTATATAATTATTATGCCGCCAGACTTCTCCGATCAAAATCTTAGAGGGCGTTCGTTCAAAGGTCGAGATTTGACAGGGGCGAACTTTAGCTCTGCAAATATTCGAGGTTGCGATTTTACTGGTGCAAATCTTATCGGTGCAAACTTCAGCCATGCGAAGGCGGGACTGCGAAAGCGCTGGGCTATTTTCCTGGTTGTTGTTTCGTGGTTACTGTCGGGAGTATCAGGAATTCTCTCTGCTTTTGCTGGCTATTTGGTGGCGTTCCTACTATTTTATTCAAGTAAAGACCTTCAAGAGCAAATAGCTTATCAAATTGCGGGCTGCATTATTATAGTTACACTTGCTATTTTCATTTTCATCACAATTCGCCAAGGAATACAAGCAGGTTTAGGAGCCATCGCCTTCGCCGGAGTCATCGCCGTCGCCGTCGCCGTCGCCGGAGCCTTCGCCTTCGCCGTCGCCTTCGCCGTCGCCGGAGTCGTCGCCGGAGCCGTCGCCTTCGCCGTCGCCATCGCCATCGCCATCGCCATCGCCATCGCCGTCGCCGGAGCCGGAGCCGGAGCCGGAGCCGTCGCCGTCGCCGTCGCCTTCGCCGGAGCCGTCGCCTTCGCCGGAGCCGTCGCCTTCGCCGGAGCCGTCGCCTTCGCCGTCGTCGTCGCCGTCGCCATCGCCATCGCCGTCGCCGTCGTATTATTAAGTATTTATATTAGTTGGCGAGCAATAAAGGGAGACGAAAAGCACGCCGTGATTCGGAACACCGCTGTTGCTTTTGCCGCTTTTCTTGCCGCTTTTCGCGGTACAAGTTTTCGCAAAGCTAACTTAACTGATGCTAATTTTACAGGAGCGACACTCAAAAGTACAGATTTTAGAGAAGCGATTCTGACTCGTACCTGCTTCCGCAAAACTAAAAAGCTTGACTTTGCTCGTGCTGGTGTAACATATCTTCAAAAAGCCCAAGTGCGTCAGGTACTGGTAACAGGACAAGGAGCGGACATAAATTTCGACCGTCAAAACTTGCGGGGGATTAACTTGCATGGAGCTTACTTAATAGATGCAAGTTTTGTGAGCACAGATTTAAGTGAGGCGAATTTGCAAGATGCTGATTTATCGAGAGCCAAGTTAGTACAAGCACAGTTAGACAGAACTGATTTTACAGGTGCGACTCTCACCGGAGCATATATTAAAAATTGGGGTATTACCAGCGACACGAAATTTGATGGGGTGCGATGCTCTTACGTTTATATGCGCCTCCCCACAAAAGAAAATCCTGACCCCTTGCGTAAACCGGATAACAGGGAAGAGGTTTTTGCTGATGGGGAGTTTGGTGATTTTATTAAACCGATTGTTGATACTCTTGACCTTTATCATAACCAAGGCGTTGACCCGAGAGCGATCGCTATTTCTTTTAAGCAGTTAGCAGAGAATCACCCAGAAGCAGAATTAGAAATTGTAGCAATGGAAAAACGGGGTAGAGATAAGTTTTTGCTTCGTGCTAAAACTGCAGAGAATATTGATAAATCTCAACTCAGTGCCGAATATTTTGATACTTATAATCAGATTAAAGGTTTGCCAGAACGTGAAACAAAGTTACTTTTGGCGGAAAAAGAAAACCAAATACGTAGATTAGAAAATATGGTAATGACGGCGCTAGAGCGTCCTGGCTTTTATTCAAATGTTGAACAGGTAGGTTCTATGACTAACAATCCAGGTGGAATTTCTCAAAATATGAGCGGTGGTACAATGCATGGTGGGATGCAAGCTGTACAGGGCAATCAAAATCAGCAAAGTATGGAGACTAGTGTAACTGCATCAGGTGAAAAACAACTCACCCAAGAAGATGTCATCCGGATGCTAGCACAGATTCAGCAAATGGTTGAGGAATTCCCAGAACTTCCAGAAGCTACAAAAGAGAAGTCACTGAAGTATCTGGGAGCAGCCAAAGAAGAAGCTCAAGCAACAGAACCTGATAAACAGCTAGCTGCTGGAAATTTAAAACGTATGGCTGAAACGTTGAAGACGACAGGCGAAACTGTAGCGACAACTAAAACGCTTTGGCAAAATGTCAAACCTGTTTTAGAACAACTCCCAACCTGGTTTGGCGTTGCTAAACATTTCTTTGGTATCTAGTAGAAAGGTAAGAGATCAAAAGTCGAAACTTCGAGCTTGGAACTCGGAACTTCGAGCTTGGAACTCGGAACTTCGAGCTTGGAACTCGGAACTTCGAGCTTGGAACTCAGAATGTCGAGTTCGGAACTCGGAACTTCAAGCTTGGAACTCGGAATGTCGAGCTTGGAACTCGGAACGTCGAGCTTGGAACTCGGAACTTCGAGCTTGGAACTCGGAACTTCAAGCTTGGAACTCGGAACTTCGAGCTTGGAACTCGGAATGTCGAGTTCTACACTTAAACATCCAAGCTCAAAGCTTTAATTGTCATACCGTCTCACTTTAATTTTGATACAAATGGAAATTGGGAATTGGGCATGGGGCATTGAGAATTGGGAATTGGGCATTGGATTCTTAATTTTGACTTTTGACTTTTGACTTGTTTTGCCCATTTTTTCTACACCTGTGACTTCTGAGTCTCCACCTTCCGAGATTTACGAGTAAACCTGCGTCCCATGTCATCAACCACTGCATCTAAACCCGTACCTTTACCATTTGCTTTCGCGTAGTTGTAAACCATCAACCCCGCCGCATAAGCTTCACTACCAACTGCCATAACAGTATCATTCACAAGTTCTTGCAGTTGAGTTAATGACAGCAAAACTGGGTACAACGCTTCAAAGAGTTCCACATCTCGACGCATTTCAGACAAATCGAACGAGCGAGGTAGAAAGTCTGGATTCTGTGTCGCCACCTCCAACGCCTTAGCCACAAACGCCCGACTCTTGTCACCCAACTTTGGCAAGGATTTACGCTCCTCAATTGTCAAACCGATTAAAAACGGTAACTTTTCACGAATACTTGCGATCGCTTGCATGACTGCTTGTCGATCAGTTTGGGAAAGACTAGCACTGATTCGATTTTCTGCCATTTTTTATACTCCTGGTGGAACATTTAGAATCAGTGTTCCCCAAAGAAGAAAGGATGACTAGAACACCGATTCAGTATTCATACCCCAGTGCATGGTAGTTGGCTAAATATGGCAGAGACTGAACTCAGTGTCTTAGCACGGCAATGTCTCGATTGTCGTATTCCCGATCAACCTTCATTACAACGAGAAACGATGGCTTGGGAACAACGTAGAAATGCTCAATCGCGAACAATCGATTGGCGCTTTACCACTGAAGATGCACGCATTAAGCTTAAACGACTCTATCCCTCATTTCAACCCTGACAGACTACTAGTGGCGATCGGCGTAACAATTCTGATGGTAGGACAATCATTACTCCACATTGGTGTTACCACTGGTGCCCTGCCAACAACTGGTTTGCCATTGCCTATGTTTAGTTATGGCGGGAATTCGATGATTGCCAGTTTGATGGCAGCTGGGTTGCTCATTCGGGTTGCACGCCAGAGTAGCGAAGCTGAAGTGGTACCGTTGCAACAGGAGGGTGAGAAGAGGCGCAAACGGCGTCTTTTTCAAAAGAAATAAGGCTCATCTCACCAAAGAAGGCAAAAGTTAAAAGGCAAAAGGCAAAAGAAAGAGGATTTCTTTCTTTTTACTTTTTCATTGTGCATAAGTTAATTTTGGTTTCATCTATAGAATGCTATATAAGTATCAGCAAAAAATTTCACTGTGCTGACTTGGTGCATAAACCACAGATTATTCAATTTGTCAATTAGCAAGCTCTAATACTCTCTCTGTACTCGCACTATGAGTGAAAACACCCGTGTCAAAACAATTTTGCTCTTGGCGGCGAATCCAAGAAAGACTTCTGCGTTGCGACTGGATGAAGAGGTACGGGAAATTGATGAGGGATTGCGACGCGCAAATAAGCGAGAACTGTTCAAGTTAGAGCAAAAATGGGCAGTGCGATCGCGCGACTTTTATCGAGCAATCCTCGACAGCCAGCCCCAGATTGTTCACTTTTGCGGACACGGTACTGGAGAAGACGGAATTGTTCTGGAGGATGAAACGGGACAGATAGCGTTTGTGCAAGCAGATGCGCTCTCCGGTATGTTTAAGCTATTCGCCAGAAAGGGAGTTGAGTGTGTTCTGCTGAATGCTTGTTACTCAGAAGTGCAAGCAGAAGCGATTAGCCAACACATTGAGTATGTGATTGGGATGAATCGGCAAATAGGCGATAAAGCTGCTGTTAATTTTGCTGTAGCGTTTTACGATGCTTTAGCTGCTGGGGAAGAAGTTGAGTTTGCCTATGAGTTAGGTTGCTCTCAGCTTATTGGTTTGAAGGAAAATCAAACTCCTGTGCTGAAAAGAAAATCGCTGAATCATCCCGTTGTTGAGAAAACGACGCGCCAGCGTATCTTTATCAGCTATAAACGCGATGTTGAGCCAGATGAACCAGTTGCTTCACAAGTTTTTCAAGCGCTGTCGCAGCAGCACGAGGTTTTTATCGATCAACGAATGCTGGTTGGTACGCGCTGGGCTGAACGCATTGAAGGGGAAATTCGTCAAGCAGATTTTCTCATCGTTTTCCTTTCGTCTCGCTCAGTTTATAGCGAGATGGTGGAGCAAGAAATCCGGATGGCGCACGAGATGGCGCAAGTGCAGGGAGGACGTCCCGCTATTCTCCCAGTGCGTTTGGCGTATCGCGAACCGTTTCAGTATCCTTTGAGTGCTTACCTAAATGATATCAACTGGGTTTTTTGGCGAGGTGAGGAGGATACACCACGCTTAATAACAGAGTTGACTCAAGCTATATCGGGTGGCGAATTACCTATTGATGGGGCGCAAGCCAAAGCTGACTTACTTGAAGCGAGCGAACCTTCACCATTACCTCGACCTTTTTCTTCAGCACAGCCAGTGGTGTTGGAAATGCCAGAAGGGACGATGGACTCCCAATCTACATTTTATGTGGAACGTCCATCAGATGCGATCGCTATCAAAACAATTTCACAACGGGGAGTTACCATTGCGATTAAAGGACCAAGACAAGTTGGTAAAAGTTCGCTGTTGATTCGTATTATTGAGGCTGCAGTGAATGCGGGTAAGCGAGTTGCGTTTTTGGATTTTCAACTTTTTGATAAAGCCGCTTTAACAGATGCTGAACTTTTCTTTCAGCGGTTTTGCAGCTGGCTGAGTTATGAGTTGGAAATGGAAGATCGAGTGGAGGAATTTTGGAAAACGCCACTAGGAAACAGCCAACGTTGTACCCGTTACGTTCAACGCCATATTTTAAAAGAGTTGGGCAAGACGCCGCTGGTTTTGGCAATGGATGAAGTGGATAAGGTTTTTGACGCCGACTTTCGCAATGATTTTTTTGGGATGTTGCGGAGTTGGCACAATAGCCGTGCTACGATGCCTATCTGGAAGCAGCTTGATTTGACGCTTGTCACTTCCACCGAACCTTATCAGCTGATTGACGATCTCAATCAATCACCTTTTAATGTTGGACAGGTGATTGAACTACAAGACTTTACACCAGAACAGGTAGCTGATCTCAATCGCCATCACGGTTCAATCCTGAACTCCAGTGAGGAAAGGCAATTGGTAGTGTTATTGGGCGGACATCCTTACTTAGTGCGACGGGCACTTTATTTAGTCGCCAGTCAACAAATTTCCACTGCTGAGTTATTTGCCAATGCAACTGCTGGTAATGGTCCTTTTGGTGATCATCTGCGTCATCACATTTCACTATTGCATAAAAAGACGGAATTGATTCAAGGGCTGCTGCAAGTCATTCGCCAGAATACCTGCGAAGATAAGCGCGTCTTCTGGCGATTGCGGGGTGCGGGTTTGGTGCGTGAGCAAGGACGAGCAGTTATGTCACGCTGTCAGCTTTATGCCGAGTATTTCCGGGAGAACTTGCGTGAGTAACCCAAGCATTTACACCGTTGGCGGTACTGTGCAAGCCAACCAAAATGGTGTCTACATTCCCCGCAAAGCAGATGAGGAATTGCTGGCGCTGTGTCGAGAACGTAAGTTTGTGTATATCCTGACTTCGCGCCAGATGGGTAAGTCTAGCTTAATGGTGCGGACTGCTGAACAATTGGCAGATGAAGGAATTCAGACGGTTGTGATTGATTTAACGCAGGTGGGTGTGCAGGTGACTGCTGAACAATGGTATCTGGGGTTACTCACAATTATTGAAGGAACTCTGATGCTGGATACAGATGTGGTGCAGTGGTGGCAGGAACGCTCACATCTGGGTTTTACACAGCGGTTGACTTCATTTTTTCAGGATGTGTTGCTGAAAGAAGTTGCCTCACCGATAGTGATTTTTGTTGATGAAATTGATACGACACTCAGCTTAGATTTTACTGACGATTTTTTTGCTGCTATTCGCTATCTCTATGTTGTTCGCGCTTCAGATTCAGAGTTTCAGCGTCTTTCCTTTGTCTTGATTGGTGTGGCGACTCCGGGCGATTTGATACGTGACTCCAAGCGTACACCGTTTAATATCGGTCAGCGTCTGGATGTGACTGATTTCACTTTTGAGGAGGCAAAACCACTGGCACAAGGACTAGGGCTGTCAACTCAGTCGGAACAGGTGTTGAAATGGATGTTGGAGTGGACAGGAGGACATCCATATTTATCGCAGCGCCTTTGTTCTATTATTAGCCAGCAGGACAAGAAAAGTTTGTCAAAAGCTGATGTTGATGGCTTGGTGAGTAGTACTTTCTTGGGTGCAATGAGTGAGCAAGATAATAACTTGCAGTTTGTCCGCGATATGCTGACTAAACGCGCACCAGACAAAGAAGGTGTTTTGAGTACTTATCGAGAAATTCGTCGGGGTAAGTCGGTTCTGGATGAGGAACAGTCGATAGTGAAATCTCACCTCAAGCTATCGGGTGTGGTGCGGCGCGAGCAAAATGTTTTGCAGGTGCGGAATAGAATTTATCGGCAAGTGTTTGATTTCAAGTGGGTGAATCAACATTTGCCGTTGAACTTGCGGGATGCTTGGGAGCGCCTCAAGCCGACACTGCCCTACCTAGTGGGAGTATTTTCAGTTTTAATGGGGACGATGGCGCTGTATGCTAACGAGCAACGTCAAGCAGCAGTCAATCAGCAACAAGAGGCAGAAACACAACGCAATGAGGCACGCAATCAGACAGAAAATGCTCACAAACAACGGAAATTAGCTCAACAAAGCGCAAAGAAAGCACAGGAAGCTCAAAAGCGAGCAGAAGCATCTCAACAGGCTGAAGCAAAACAACGTCAACTTTCTGAACAACGTGGAGTACAGTTAGCTGTTGCTCTGAAAAACACCCAAGTCGCTCAACAAGCTGAAACAAAACAACGTCAACTTGCTGAACAACGTCAATTAGAAATAGCTGATGCTCTGAAAAAAACCCAAGCTGCTGAAAAATTAGCTGTGCAACGTGAGCAAGAAGCGCAAACACAGCGAAATGTTGCCCAACAACGAGAAAAGGAAGCAAATAATGCAAAAGCAGAAGCAAAGAGGCAACAAGTCAATGCAGTAATCCTCGCGCAGACTCTAACTTCAGAAAACCTGTTTACGTCAAATTTAAATTTTGAGGCTTTAGTAGAAAGTTTGAAGTTAGGCAAACGAGTCAAACTTCCAGACAAGGATATAGAACCAGGTAACCGCATGAAAGCAGTCGCCACTCTCCAGCAGGTTGTTTATGGGATAAAGGAACACAACCGACTGGAAGGGCATAGCAGTTCTGTCTGGAGTGTGGCATTCAGTCCGGATGGTAAAACTCTAGCTTCTTCTGGTGATGACAACACGGTACGGTTGTGGAATCTCAACGGGCAGCTACTCAAAACTTTGAGTGGGCATAGCAGTTTTGTCTGGAGTGTGGCATTCAGTCCGGATGGTAAAACTCTAGCTTCTTCTGGTGCTGACAACACGGTACGGTTGTGGAATCTCAACGGGCAGCTACTCAAAACTTTGAGTGGGCATAGCAGTTCTGTCAGGAGTGTGGCATTCAGTCCGGATGGTAAAACTCTAGCTTCTTCTGGTGCTGACAAGACGGTACGGTTGTGGAATCTCAACGGGCAGCTACTCAAAACTTTGACTGGGCATAGCAGTATTGTCTTGAGTGTGGCATTCAGTCCGGATGGTAAAACTCTAGCTTCTGGCAGTTGGGACGAGGTACGGTTGTGGAATCTCAACGGGCAGCTACTCAAAACTTTGACTGGGCATAGCAGTATTGTCTGGAGTGTGGCATTCAGTCCGGATGGTAAAACTCTAGCTTCTTCTGGTGATGACGAGGTACGGTTGTGGAATCTCAACGGGCAGCTACTCAAAACTTTGACTGGGCATAGCAGTATTGTCAGGAGTGTGGCATTCAGTCCGGATGGTAAAACTCTAGCTTCTTCTGGTGATGACAAGACGGTACGGTTGTGGAATCTCAACGGGCAGCTACTCAAAACTTTGAGTGGGCATAGCAGTGAAGTTTATAGTGTGGCATTCAGTCCGGATGGTAAAACTCTAGCTTCTTCTGGTGCTGACAAGACGGTACGGTTGTGGAATCTCAACGGGCAGCTACTCAAAACTTTGAGTGGGCATAGCAGTGATGTCTCGAGTGTGGCATTCAGTCCGGATGGTAAAACTCTAGCTTCTTCTGGTGATGACAACACGGTACGGTTGTGGAATCTCAACGGGCAGCTACTCAAAACTTTGAGTGGGCATAGCAGTGATGTCTCGAGTGTGGCATTCAGTCCGGATGGTAAAACTCTAGCTTCTTCTGGTTATGAAGAGGTACGGTTGTGGAATCTCAACGGGCAGCTTCTCAAAACTTTGAGTGGGCATAGCAGTGATGTCTGGAGTGTGGCATTCAGTCCGGATGGTAAAACTCTAGCTTCTTCTGGTTATGACAACACGGTACGGTTGTGGAATCTCAACGGGCAGCTACTCAAAACTTTGAGTGGGCATAGCAGTTCTGTCAAGAGTGTGGCATTCAGTCCGGATGGTAAAACTCTAGCTTCTTCTGGTAATGACAACACGGTACGGTTGTGGAATCTCAACGGGCAGCTACTCAAAACTTTGAGTGGGCATAGCAGTTCTGTCAAGAGTGTGGCATTCAGTCCGGATGGTAAAACTCTAGCTTCTTCTGGTAATGACAACACGGTACGGTTGTGGAATCTCAACGGGCAGCTACTCAAAACTTTGAGTGGGCATAGCAGTTCTGTCAAGAGTGTGGCATTCAGTCCGGATGGTAAAACTCTAGCTTCTTCTGGTAATGACAACACGGTACGGTTGTGGAATCTCAACGGGCAGCTACTCAAAACTTTGAGTGGGCATAGCAGTTCTGTCAATAGTGTGGCATTCAGTCCGGATGGTAAAACTCTAGCTTCTTCTGGTGATGACAACACGGTACGGTTGTGGAATCTCAACGGGCAGCTTCTCAAAACTTTGACTGGGCATAGCAGTTCTGTCTTGAGTGTGGCATTCAGTCCGGATGGTAAAACTCTAGCTTCTTCTGGTGCTGACGAGGTACGGTTGTGGAATCTGGATTTGGATGACTTACTGGCACGCGGTTGTGCTTGGGCGCATGATTATTTGAAGTACAACTCTAGTGTTCAGGATGAGGATCGCAAGGTGTGTGATGATGTTGGCGATGCTCGTCCTTGAGTTGGGTTGTCGGATTGGTGGGTGTGTTGCATTCATACGTGTTACCTCACCCTGCCCTATCGGGCATCCCTCTCCTTATGCAACACCTAAAATGTCTAAAGAATTAATTAAATGAATTGATGAGACGAGGGGAGTTTCCAGAGTTAGAAATCGAAGAAATGGAATCAAGGAAACAAGAGTGACTGTTGAGGAGAGTTTAGAGGGTTTCTGACTACCATTTCAAATAAGCAGCTTCAATTCCTTGCTCTCGTCGAACTTTTCCATCTTTTTCAAACCAAGCAATCACTTGTTGTGCAGTCAAATCTTCAATCTTTACTTCATATTCTTCAGCAATTTGCTTCAAAAGTCTGAGTGACGAGATTGTTAATCTGGTTAAAAATTTTTCCGGTGAGGACAGCAAAGCAGCATCTACTTTTTCTGATTCTTCTAGAGTTAAAAATTGTGGTGTCGATTGCTGTAATGGTAACTCCATAACTTTTGTCTAAGATTCTCTAAAATTCACTTCATTATTTGTGGTTGTCACTGCTAAGAACTCACTGATTCGTAAAGCTGATTACTAATTACCCATAATCCATGACTTAGACTTAATGAAAGTCTCTATCAATGGGGACAATTTCTTGGCGGGAAACATCTAAAGTCTGTTTCTTCTAGCTTGTACCAAATAGCCGCAACGATGTTCGCCGTTGATAATCCAATGAGTACGTTCTACTGTACAATCTGGTAGAACTGCAGCAAACATTTCTAATTCATGACCACAAATGCTGGGGAAAGACTCTGCAACATCAGAAATCGCGCAGTTGTGTTCCATTAAGATAAATTGATCACCTTGCGATGACTCACTCGATTCTACAGGGTGACACTCAGCCATGTATCCTTCAGCTTTTCTCAGTTCTACCAAAGTCGCCACCCTCTGTGATAGCGAAGCGTCTCCCAAGCGATCGCGATATTCTTCTGCTTTGCGCTCCCATTGCTTTCGTAAAATCGAACTGACTTGGTCGCGTCCCACTGTTTGAGCTAATGTATCCAATAGAGAAACAGCAAATTGACCATAACCATCAGCACCATCTCGACGCAGGCGATCGCGTCCAGTACGAGTCAATTGATACATGTGCTGCGGACGTCCCATACCTCCCTGAACTGACACAGAAAAATAAATGAGTTCCTCCGCCTCTAGATCCTTAAGATGGCGACGAATTGCTTGCGGGCTAATATCGAGAGTTGCGGCTAACTCAAAAGCTGTAGCCTGCGGGTGTTTCAAAAGATATTCTAGAATATCTTGCTTTGTTGAGGACTGGTGGGTAGTCTCCATCGTCGTCCCATAAATTCATTGGATTTGCAGAAAAATAGAAAAATATGAGTTTGACAACAATCTTGTTGTTAATCTAGCGTAAAATAAAGATATGTTAAACAACATAATTGTTGTTTTAGTCCTTATACTTATTCTAGCAGTCTCGTAACCACTCGGTTACTAAATGTGGGAATCGGTGACAAAAACCCGTCTCCCGTCCTTAAAAAGATTCTACACAACGAACACAAGAGAAAACGACCGATGAGTGCTACTGTCAAAACCTTAGTCAACCAACCATACAAGTACGGCTTTATCACCAACATTGAAGCCGACATGATCCCACGTGGACTAAACGAGGACATTATCCGCCTCATCTGGACCAAGAAAAACGAGCCAGAGTTCATGTTGGATTTTCGCCTGAGAGCTTTTCGCCGGTGGCAAAAAATGACAGAACCAACTTGGCCCAGTGTTAAGTATCCTGCGATTGATTATCAGAATATCATTTACTATTCAGCTCCGAAACAAAAGAAACAAAAGCTTAACAGCTTGGACGAAGTTGATCCCGCTTTGTTGGAAACCTTTGAAAAACTAGGTCTTCCCCTGTCAGAACAGAAGCGATTGGCGAATGTCGCCGTCGATGCGATTTTCGATAGCGTTTCCATCGGAACTACCTTTAAAGAAAAGCTGGCGAAAGAAGGCGTCATCTTCTGCTCTATCTCCGAAGCATTACAAGAACATCCAGAACTGGTGCGGAAGTACTTGGGTAGCGTCGTCCCAACAGCAGATAATTACTTTGCAACTCTCAATTCCGCCGTATTCACTGATGGTTCCTTCGTCTACATCCCCAAGGGTGTGAAATGCCCAATGGAACTGTCTACCTACTTCCGCATCAACAACGGTGAAACAGGACAATTCGAGCGGACACTTATTATCGCTGATGAAGACAGCTATGTCTCCTACCTGGAAGGCTGTACTGCACCAATGTACGACAGCAACCAGCTACATGCTGCTGTCGTAGAACTCGTCACCCTCGACAACGCCGAGATTAAATATTCCACAGTCCAAAACTGGTATGCTGGAGATGCGAATGGCAGAGGCGGTATTTACAACTTCGTTACCAAGCGCGGTTTGTGTCAAGGTGTGAATTCTAAGATTTCTTGGACACAAGTAGAAACTGGTTCTTCTATCACCTGGAAGTATCCCAGCTGCGTGCTGGTGGGTGATAACTCTGTGGGTGAGTTCTACTCAGTGGCGCTGACAAATAATATGCAGCAAGCCGACACTGGCACCAAGATGATTCACGTTGGTAAGAACACCCGCAGCACAATTATTTCTAAGGGAATTTCTGCTGCTCACTCTAGCAATAGCTACCGTGGTTTGGTGAAAATCAATCCGAAAGCGCAAGGAGCGCGGAACTATTCCCAGTGCGACTCAATGCTGATTGGGGATAATGCTCACGCGAATACCTTCCCTTATATTCAGGTACAAAATAATACTGCGAAAGTGGAGCATGAAGCTTCTACTTCTAAGATAGGGGAAGACCAATTATTCTACTTCGCACAACGGGGTATTTCATCTGAAGATGCTGTTTCGATGATGATTAGCGGCTTCTGCAAGGATGTTTTTAATCAGCTACCGATGGAGTTTGCGGTGGAGGCTGATAAGCTGTTGAGTTTGAAGTTGGAAGGAAGTGTTGGGTAAATGGAACCGCAGATGGACGCGGATACACGCAGATAAAATATCCCAGTTTATCCGCGTTCGTCTGCGTACCCTCCGGGTTCGCCTTTAGGCGTTCTCGTAAGAGTAGCCGTCTCCGGGCGTCTACATCTGCGGTTTGAATAAAAAACCGCTCAGAAGCAAAAGAGAACATTTATGATTATTGAAAATAGTGAAGTTGTGCTGTCGGTACGGGATTTGACAGCTGAGGTTGATGCGACACCGATTCTTAAAGGTGTAAATCTTGAGGTGCGCTTGGGTGAAATCCATGCGATTATGGGACCGAATGGTTCTGGTAAGAGTACTCTTTCTAAGGTTCTGGCTGGACATCCGGCGTATGAAGTGACTAGCGGTGAGGTGATTTTCCACTCGGTAAACTTGCTGGAGATGGAACCGGAGGAACGTGCAAGGGCTGGCATATTTTTGGCGTTTCAGTATCCGTTGGAAATTCCAGGTGTGAGTAATTTGGATTTCCTGCGAGTGGCTTACAATTCCCGTCGCAAGGCGCAGGGTTTAGAGGAATTGGATGCGTTTGATTTTGATGATTTGATAGAGGAAAAGCTGGAAGTGGTGAAGATGAATCCTGCTTTCCTCAGTCGGAGTGTGAATGAAGGTTTCTCTGGTGGTGAGAAAAAGCGCAATGAGATTCTGCAAATGGCGCTTCTGGAACCAAAGCTGGCAATTTTGGATGAGACAGATTCGGGTTTGGATATTGATGCGCTGAAGGTTGTGGCGAGTGGGGTGAATCAGCTGACGAGTCCAGAAAATGCCACGATTATAATTACACACTATCAGCGGTTACTGAATTACATTGTACCAGACTTCGTTCATGTCATGGCAAACGGACGGATTATCACGAGTGGTGGTAAGGAACTGGCGTTGGAGTTAGAATCACGCGGTTATGACTGGGTGTTGGAAGAGAATGGAGTTGAGGTGGGTGTGTGATGAGCATTCTAGTTTCTCCCAGCCCGGTTCCTAATTCAAATCCAGTAGATTTGGCATCTGCTGTGTTGGATAGAGATGCTTATTTGACTGGATTATTAAATCAGGTGATGCACCATGACGCATCTGTACAAAGTGTTGATGCTTGGTTGCAGGAGTTACGTGATGTTTTCGACGGGCTTCGCCAACGCGCTACGCTTTGGGTACGTCAATCAGTTCTCCCCACCACCCACGATGAGGAATGGCGCTTTACCGATTTGTCGTCTTTACGGAAAGTGACATTTGAATCTGTTAGCAATCAGCCAACAGGTATCAGTTTATCGGATATTAATCCCATACCAGAAGCTGCAAACCGCTTGGTGTTTGTCAATGGGATTTATGCGCCTGAGTTATCAGTGGTTGCAGGTTTGCCAGATGGGGTTGTCGTTAGCAATTTAACTGGTTTGCCTCTAGGCTATCGTCAGCGTGTGCAGCAGTATTTTGCTCAAACTGAAGGAGCACATGAAGTTTTTACCGCCCTCAACACGAGTGGAATTCAAGATGTCGCTGTGATCTGGGTGGCGAAGAATGTGGTGGTGGAAACACCGATTCATTTGATATTTCTTGCTGCTGGTGAGTCTCCCACAATTTCTCTACCACGTTGTTTGGTGGTGGCGGAGACTGGTAGTAGTGTGACTTTGGTAGAAGAGTATAGGAACCGCAGAGGCGCAGAGAACACAGAGAATATCTATCTTACCAACGCGGTGACGGAGATTTGGATTGAGGAAAATGCTCAGGTTAATCACACTCGGCTTGAAGAGGAAGGTGGAGAAACTTTCCATATTGGGAAGACTGCTGTTTCTCAAGCTCGTTACAGTCGATATACTTGTCATGCAATAACTCTGGGTGGAAAGCTGTCGCGCCATAATCTAGAGATTTTACAAGCTGGAGAACAAACGGAAACAACCCTCAATGGGTTGACGATGATTGGGGGAAACCAGTTGGCGGATACTCATAGTGCGATCGCACTGAATTATCCTTATGGCAGAAGTCAGCAGTTGCACAAGTGTATTGTAGGCGATCGCGCTCATGCAGTGTTTAACGGTAAGATTTTTGTTCCAAAACCTGCACAGCAAACAGATGCAGTTCAGCTGAACCGGAACTTGCTATTATCTCCTAAAGCTAGAGTTGATACTAAGCCTCAATTGGAAATTACTGCAGATAATGTGAAATGCGCTCACGGTGCTACCGTTAGCCAGTTGGAAGATGATGAAGTCTTCTACTTGCAAAGTCGGGGTATCAATGAAGATGATGCTCGCAATTTATTAATTAACGCCTTCGCCGCCGAAATTATCAACCAAATACCTGTCCCCTCGTTACAAGAAAGACTCACACAAACTGTCAACAGTTATCAGTCAGTGACTAATGACTAATGACCAATGACTAATGACCAATGACCAATGACTAATGACCAATGACTAATGACTAATGACCAATGACCAATGACTAATGACCAATGACTAATGACCAATGACCAATGACTAATGACCAATGACTAATGACTAATGACTAATGACCAATGACTAATGACTAAAATGACTTATACTCAAGAAAGAACCCTTGCTGATAAAGTCCGTACTGACTTCCCAATCTTACACCAGGAAGTCAACGGCAAACCCTTAATTTACTTCGACAACGCCGCCACATCACAAAAACCCTTGCTCGTCCTCGACACTCTACGAGACTACTACGAGCAGTACAATTCCAACGTACATCGCGGCGTACATATCCTCAGCGCTAAAGCCACCGAAGCTTATGAAGTAGCCAGAGACAAAGTTGCTGCGTTCGTAAATGCTGCATCGCGTCAAGAAATTGTTTTCACTCGCAATGCATCTGAGGCGATCAATTTGGTTGCTTACAGTTGGGGAATGAGCAATTTGCAGCGAGGGGACGAAATCATCCTCTCGGTGATGGAACACCACAGTAATTTGGTACCTTGGCATTTTGTCGCGCAAAAGACGGGCGCGGTGCTGAAATTTGTTGAACTCGCTCCAGAAGAAACTTTTGATTTGGAACAGTTCAAAAAGCTGATTTCTGATAAAACAAAATTGGTGTCAGTGGTGCATGTTTCTAACACTTTGGGTTGTATCAACCCTGTGAAGGAAATTTGCGAAATTGCTCACCAATATGGGGCAAGAGTATTAATTGATGCTTGCCAAAGTGTCCCTCATATGCCGATCAATGTACAGCAAATTGGCTGTGACTGGTTGGTAGCATCAGGACATAAAATGTGCGCTCCAACAGGGATTGGCTTTTTCTATGGCAAGCTAGACTTGCTGCGAGAAATGCCTCCCTTCCTCGGTGGTGGTGAGATGATTGCGGAGGTCTTTTTAGACCATTCAACCTACGCAGATTTACCACATAAATTTGAAGCGGGTACACCAGCCATTGGGGAAACAATTGCTCTTGGTGCAGCAGTAGATTATCTCAGTAGTATAGGTATGGATAAAATCTATGCCTATGAAGCTGAGTTGACTGGCTATCTATTTGAGCAGCTAGAACAAATTCCTCAACTTCGCATTTACGGTCCTAAACCTAAAGTAGCAGGTTTGGGTAGAGCTGCTCTTGCTGCTTTCACTGCTGGGGAAGTTCATGCTAATGACATATCTACATTATTAGATCAAGAAGGTATTGCCATTCGTTCTGGACACCACTGTACACAACCACTGCACCGTCACTTAGCTCTTGCTGCGACTGCGCGAGCAAGTCTATCTTTCTACAATACCCGTGAAGAGATAGATGTTTTTGTGAAAGCGTTGAAGGAAACGTTAGATTTCTTTGGTGGTTTCTTAGCGTGAACACGAATGAACTCACACCCTTGGTTCAGTCCAATGGTGTGAAAATATCTTCCGAGTTAGGATTGAGGTAGGGACGCTCTATGTCAAGCCCCAACCGCTGAAAGTGTTGGATAATATATTTCATCCGAGCTTGTTTTGATTCATCACCGTTTTGATGAGCTTCAAGCATTGCATTGGCAACAATTTCGCAGCGGTTTTCTCCAAACTGTTGTTGATCTACAAACTTTAGTTCAGAAGCAGGATGTTCGGCTAACCCAATACCAGGTACGAGTACCTTAGTAAATATGGGAACCTGCTCCCGAAAATGAGATTTATTTTCTGTGTAAATCGTCTGTAAGACTGGCAAAAGAATTTCTTTATATCGGTAAGACTCATCTGGGTTATAAGGAAACTTGAGAAATCCTGAGTTATACAACCTGTAGTTCAAAGGGTTATGTAATACCTCGAAGGCGAAAGGGACTTTCACTTCATTCAATTTTGTCGTTAAATATTTCATAGCCCAAACAGCAGCTTCTGGACTGAAGTTGAAGTAAACAACTATTCCCTCACTGTGAAATTTCATAGGCGGTAAACCACCTATACCATCGCCATTTGCTCTATACCTATTTCCATGAATATAGCTGGAAGGCAACAAGACTGCTACTGGATCGTTTACAGTAGCAGATTGCAAAGATAAAGGAAGATGACGCTCTCGCTGGATGTGTAGAATCATCGTATCGAATTCTGCGGCAAGGCTACCATCAGCTTCCTGTCTAATGATGCGATATCCTGGATGAAAAAAACCTCTCCCATGATTGTTTCTGTCCAGTTGTTCATAAAATTCCCAATCTATTTCTCTGGAATCTATTTCTTGTAGAATTTGTTCGTTCGTCTTAATTTCTGAACTGACTTCTGTTGTACGCGAACCTTCAAAGTAAATGCTATATAAAAATTTTGATAATTGAGAATTTAAATATTTGTACTGGATTTCCTGAGGCATTTTTTGTAGTTGTGCCACAGTAGCAGCAGGAGTTTCTATAGGAGGATAGTGAGGATGACTGATGCGGATTTTTGAGGATTCTATTTGAATGTTGCCAGCAATATCGTGTAAAGTCTCTTGTAAGGTAGGTGGTAATTGCATGATAGATTCTCTTACATTTTGTTATTGACAGGGGATTGAATCAGGGAGTTTTTCCATTTTGCAAAAAATATCTCTTTTTGTCCAGGAAAAATGAAGCGCATTGACTCTAGAATAAAAAAACAGGCTTATTCAGTTTAGGTTATGAACCACACAGCAACGAGTGCTACCTACGAAGGAGATTTTTATGCCTGGCTGCTCAAAAGTGCTGAACTATTGCGACAAGGACAATTCTCAGAACTTGATTTAGAGCAGATTGCTGAGGAATTGGAAGGCATGGCCAGAAGCGATAAACGGCAGTTGATCAATCGCTTTGCTGTGCTGTTGTCACACTTGTTGAAATGGCAATATCAACCAGAACGGCGCTCAAAAAGTTGGGAACGAACCATTAGGGAGCAGCGCAAACGCATTTCATTATTGTTGGACGATAGCCCTAGCTTAAAGTATGAAATTGAGCAAAAGCTTGCGGATGCTTATGAAATTGCTGTGCTATCTGCGGCAAATGAAACTGGATTGGATGAAGACTGCTTCCCCGAAAGCTGTGAATATGCTTTAGATCAGGTGTTAGATGCAGGATTTTACCCCGATTAATCACAGTGCGATCGCTTTAAGCTTGCGCGATGCATTTGCCCTTTCTCATGCAGGGCATGACCTGCCCCTCAAGCTTCTTTTAGAAGCCCAACTGCCGCGCTCGCTCGCCGCCATGCGTCTTGAGACTGGAGTTCCGTTAAATTGACAGAAACTTTTCTGGCTTGCATAGAAATTGTGTAGCAATGAAAAAATATAGCCCCTGGTGACTTAAAGCCATCTCTGGCTGAAGTTGAAATTCTGTTAGGAGTTGATAAATTAAACCAAGTCCAGCAAACTGAACAACCCGCTTGAGAAATTCCGGATAATCTTCTAAAACCTTTGGATAAGTATTGATATAAGCTTTTGTCATGGCGACAATAGAAGGACGAACGACTTCTAGAGGGATTGTGGCTAGCTGTATAGATTTTTTGACTTCAATAGCAGGATGAACAATCATACTGTTGAGCCAGAAAAGAAAATAGCCAAGAATTGCTTTTCCTAAATCGCAAGCTGGATCGCCCCAACTACATGCTTCCCAATCAACAATCTTAATTAGACTTTGATCAGAATCCTGAATTTCCGTTACTAACTTCTCCCAATGTCTAGGTATGAAAATCTTCTGAAATTGAATATTATTGTGTGTTAAACAGCAGTAGCGATGATTCAACACCAGTTCTGTAACAATTTCCCTTACAGCTTCGGATTGTTGAAAAATACCAAGGAATCTCCAGGAAACAGCTTGAGTCTTCTTTAAACTCTCAGGTTCAATTCTGCTGATAAGATAGTCAGAAAGATAATCAGGATAAGGAAGTTGATAGTTAAGTTTACATTCTTCCAGTTCAGTCAGAAAAGTGTAGCATTTCTGAGAACTCATCGTCTGTGAATGTAGCTTTGCTAAAGTCGTTCCTACCAACTCTGCAAGCGCTATTGGCAAAATTGTCTGATTTTCATAAGAACTTTGTAAGGTAATATAATCATTTGGGCATTTGTATATTAGTATCGAACTGCTGTCATCAAAATGCAGGACTTCTGGAGTGAATGATGAGACGTAATCTAAATCTTTGTGAGACTGCAAAAAATTATAAAGCTTCCACTCTTTAGAAATCCTAACATCGTGCTCAAGGCTTTTATAATCAGGTGTCTGCTTAACGAATAGCTTCTCCTGCTTTTGAGGAATATCGATTACCCAATAAAAATTTTTGCTTTGGTTAACGTCAAACTTCAGATAGTCTAAGTCGTCTTTTTGGCATATACCAGCACTTATCAAGTAAGAAAATAAGTTTTGATAGTTAAGATGAATTGTCACAAACAACCTTTTTTAGCTGACGATTGAGTTTTTATAAAAATATTTAATTAAGTTAAAACTTTGAATTTCATCATAGAGTTTGGTGTAACTCTCTCTATGATGAAAATAGACCAAAAGAGTTTTACTGGCAAAGAAGTACGCTTAGGTTGCTAGGATCATTCTGATCATTCTGACAGCCCAATAAGCTCACCCCGCTATTTCCTCCTACTATTTGAACCAATTCACTATCAGTCAGTTCATTCAAAAAGTCTTCAGAATCAGCAAACAAGTCAGTTCCAGCGACTGGGACATCATTTGTAATGTTATTTATGATGTTGTTATTGTGGTCTTTAATCATTTGAGTATTCCTCTTAATGTGTGCTTAGAATAACTATTATAAAATTTTTTCTACAAAGTATTTCTAACAGTGGTAAATAAATTGTAAATTTTGTGTAAACACTGTTGAGTTTTGACTATTATTAATTGCTGAACACTCAACCGATGAAACGAACTATTCACAAATCAAGTAAAATTGCCATATCTCATATGAAATAATTTATGTTACAAATTCAACGGCGTATATATGTCAACAGAATTAGCATTGAGGTAGGAACGCAGCAATTCTACTCCCAAAAGTGAGAATTGCTTGAGGATAGAGGTCATCCGCCCCTCTGGAGAGTTATCAAGCGAGTGCCAAGCTTCCAACAAACCATTAGCAATAATTTGGCAGCGGTTCATCCCAAAGCTTTCTTGTTCTGCAAATTTGCGGTCTGGTTCCTCTGCTAGACTTAGCCCTGGTGCCAGAAACTTGGTGAATAAGGGGACATCTGTGTGAAAATGCGCTTTTGTTTGTGCGTAAATACTCTCAAGAACCTGCCGGACGGCTTCATAGTTACTTTTCTCGAAATAGAGAACTCCTGAGTCATAACGCTTGTAATCACCTGGGTTATATAGCACTTTAAAGGTAAAGGGAATTGAGATATCGTTTAACTCGCGCGTCAGACTGTCCATGACTGCTGCTGCACCTTCTGGGCTAAAATTGAAGTAAATTCGCACGATTTCTGGCTCGCGGTTTGAATGACTATAACTCCGTGGTCCTGCATTGCTCACTGCCATGTAGAACCCGCTTTGCACAAAATTTCTTGGCATTCGGATAGCCACCAAGTCACCTACAGCGGCAGATTGTTCGGCGAGTTGGAGATGCTTCTCTGGTTGAACGTGTAAAGTTAAATTATTCTTGGTTACAGCAAAAGTGCCATCACTTTCTTGCCTCACCACAGACCAACCTGGGTCGAAATAGCCACTACCCCGATTGCTCGAGTGCAATCGTTCGTAAAATGCTATATCTACTCCGAGGCGGGTGTTATTTTCTAAATCCTGGTGCAGTGGCAAATCAGCTGAATCAGCGTCTGGTGCCAGAGTTGCTCGCATAGAGCCATTGTAATAGATACCGTAGAGAAACGAGCGCAGTTGCAAGCCAAAATACTTATTCTGAATATCTGTAGGCATTCGCTGGAAGCGGGCGACGACCTCATCTGGTAATTCCAAAGGTTTGTAATTTGGATGGCTAATACAGAAGTTGGAGTGGATTTGCACATTGCTGACGATATCTTGCAAAGTATCGAGCAGCTGTTGTGAAGCAGAATCTGGCTGTTGAGTTTGAGAAGAATTTTCTAGTTGCATATAGTTTCGTCGCGATTAAACATCAATCTTGTGCAGAAGGTCTGAATTGAGTGAGTTCTGTAACTGCAGTTCCAAAAACAGTCGCCAAGGATTGTTCCGGGCGACATAACAAACTCTTGGCAACCTGAAGCATGCAAATCCCTTTATTGCCAAAGGATTTTTGGTACTGAATCATTGCCTGAATCTGTTGAATTAATGCCAACCCCGTAAATTGCACGACTCGCAGCAAAAAATTGGGACGATGCTCTAAAATCTCCGGGAAGTTATTGAAATAAGCGCTAGTCAGAGCAGCAATAGAAGGTTGAAGCTGTTCTAGGGGTGTCATAGCCAGACGCAGAGATTCTTCGATAGTCAGTGATTTACTGATAACTAAGCTACTCAGCCAGATTTGCAGGTAGCTGGCAATGAGCGTTCCCAAATCAAAGGCAGGATCTCCCCAACAAGAGCGCTCCCAATCAATCAGCCGTATGATATTGGGACTTTGTTGTTCCCATTCTTGCTCCCAATTGTTGTGTAGGAGAATGTTGTTGAGTTTGAGGTCATTGTGAGTCAGGCAACAGGGTTGGAAAACATCGGCAAGCTCTCTCATTGCTTGACCTAAGCTTTCGTATCGCTGATACAGCTTAAAGAATTTCAGCCCATCTGCAGGCACTATACCAAAAATTTCTGGTCCTATCCGTTCTATACTACGAATCCAGTTAGGCACATGAGCAGGGCTGAGATTATTAGGTTTTGCCGAGAAGAATTTCTGATAGTCTTGGCGGTTGAAAGTGGCTCGATGGATGGTAGCGAGGACGGTAGCGATCGCCTCGACGATTTGAGTTGGGAAAACATTCTCCTTGCCGTAGAAATCTGCTAAATCCCGATAGTCATCCAAGTAGCTGAAAACAATAATGGAATGCTCAGCCTCAAAATGAAGCACCTCCGGCATCCAAGGTCGAAAATAGCTCAGTTCTGGGAATGTTTGTAAAAACTCTTGAATTCGCCATTCACTCAAAAACTCGCCCGCTGTTTTGCCTTCTTGATTGTGTCGTTCTTGCTTAATCAGTAGTTGACGACTGTCTGGTAAAGTCAGTAATAAGTTAAAGTTTTTTGCTCTTATCGGCTCAACCTGATACAGAGCTTCCTCCAACTGAGTACAGAGTCTCTGCTCAACTAAGTAGTTGAAAATATTTTTATCACTTAATACAAATGTCATAAACTATCGTCATTCTATGTATTTATCCTGCTGGCTTTGAGAAATTGCCCAACTTCTCCTCTTACACAACTGGATTTATGGACTGTCTTACAGCGTATCATTTTGTACGTAAATCCGTCTTCCTGTTAAGAGTTCCCTAAAAATTCGTAGTGTGATACTTGAGGGTGCAGAAAGTGAATTATATGCCAGTCGAATAAGTGTCTACTTTAGAGAGAAGAGTTCCGGGTCAAAAAAAATATTCCTGTAAATATAAAGCTTTTATTTATACATAACTAAACACTTGATATATTCTGCATTTAGAGTGACAAATAAGGAAATTTTTTCTAAATTATCTGGAACATTTTAGTTAGTTTTTCGACATGAGATCTAAAATCAATACCTACAAGATTTGGTAAAGATTATGAAACGGTTTCTTAAGTCTTTTGTGACAATTTCTGCATTGTCTTCTGTTGTCGTTGCTCCTATTCTTCTCTCATCTAGTGAAGCTTCTGCTTTTCCTCGACCAACAAAAAACGGCACTGATGCTAGCTATATTGGTGCTGGTACTTCTGTTGGTGTAACCAATGGCGGACAAAGTGGTGATGCAGCGACATTTGGCGGAAATGCTACAGGTCGCTTGAAGTTGGGAGATACTCCTTTGTCTGCACGTGGTACAGTCACCTTTGGTGATCAGACAAGTGCTATCATTCCACACGTCTCTGCAGATGTGGGAATTGCTAAGAATACCAATGCTTACGTGGGTGTTGGTTACCAGTTTGTCGAGTCTAATGGTAAACCAACTCCAACTGGTAACAAAGACGGAGTTGCTGTCGTCGCTGGGGTAGAATCTGAAGTTGCTAAAAACTTCCTCATCTATAGCAACGCAACGGTAGGAGTCAATGCTTACAAAAATAGCCCAGCTTCTGCTGTCGGTATCAATAGTGGTGTTGGCTTTCGTTTTAAGTAAAGCTGTAGTTCATGTCGGGTGAACATACAGCTGAACTTAGTGCTCGTAAGAGCCATGTTGTCTTGAATTCATGAATTATAGACGAATCGTTTGCCTATTTTAAAGTGGCAAATGATAATTTATAACTCATAACTATAGTATAAGTAATATTGCTGGGTTTATCTAAGTGTTGCATCATTGAAAAACCCAGCTTTTTGCCGTGTTAAAATTATAAAATTGCTCTTAATTCCGACCGGATTATCGGTAATAAATAAGCCGATAGGGTGCTTCTAAGTACATGCTTCGGCACATTGAGATGATTTCTTGAAAAAACTTTGTACCACTCCAATGGTTAAATCTGCTCCTCCCGTAACGACAAGCCGTAAGCCTTCCAAAGTAGAAGCAATCAAGGAACGCAGCAATTCTTTGCGTGAACCTGTTGCAACTGAAATACTTCAGGATACAACCCACTTTAGTGAAGATGCTATACAAATACTAAAGTTTCATGGCTCTTACCAGCAAGATAACCGTGATAATCGGGTTAAGGGACAGGAAAAAGACTACCAGTTCATGCTGCGGACAAAAAATCCGGGTGGATTTGTCCCACCACAGTTGTATCTGACTTTAGACAAGCTGGCAAATGAATATGGTAACCATACCTTACGAGCAACCACCCGTCAAGGTTTTCAATTACACGGCATTTTAAAGAAAAATCTTAAGACAACAATTGCTGCCATTATCAATAATGTGGGTTCAACGCTGGGAGCTTGCGGTGACTTGAACCGCAACGTCATGGCACCTCCAGCGCCTTTCAAAAATAAACCTGAGTATCAGTATGCCTGGGAATACGCTGATAATATTGCCGGCTTGCTGACGCCCCAAACAGGTGCTTACTATGAAATTTGGCTAGATGGGGAAATGGCAATGAGCGCCGAAGAAAATCCACAGGTGAAGGCGGCGCGAGAGAAAAATGGCACTGGAACAATCTTCCATGACAAGGAAGAACCCCTCTACGGCACTTATTATATGCCGCGCAAGTTCAAAGTTTGTGTAACGGTTCCAGGAGATAATTCGATTGATTTGTATAGCCAAGACCTCACTTTGGTAGTCATAACTAATGACAAGGGAGAGTTAGAGGGATTTAACATCTTTGCTGGCGGAGGCTTAGGACGAACGCACAATAAAGAAGAAACCTTTGCCAGACTGGCTGATCCAATTTGCTATGTAGATAAAGATGACGTTTACGATATCGTCAAAGCGATTGTTGCAACTCAAAGAGATTATGGCGATCGCACAGACCGCCGTCATGCTAGATTAAAATATCTCATCAACGATTGGGGCGTTGACAAGTTCCAGTCGATGGTCGAGGAATACTTTGGCAAATCACTCGCACCTTTCAAGCCATTGCCCGAGTTTAAATATGATGACTTCCTTGGCTGGAATGAACAAGGCGATGGTAAGCTATTCTTGGGTATTTCTATCGATAACGGTCGAATCAAGGATGAAGGCAACTTCCAGCTCAAAACCGCTTTGCGCGAACTTGTCGAGCAGTTTAACTTGCCTATCCGCCTGACACCTCACCAAAACGTCATTCTCTACGATATTGAACCAAAAAACAAACAAGCTATTCAAAAAATTCTCAACCGTAACGGTGTCGTCTTTGAACCAGAGAAAATCGACCCCCTTGTACGGTATGCAATGGCTTGCCCAGCTTTGCCTACTTGCGGTTTGGCAATCACCGAATCGGAACGAGCAATACCAGGAATTTTAGAGCGAATTCGCACCCTTTTGGATCAAGTCGGTTTACACAATGAGCATTTCGTGGTAAGAATGACAGGTTGCCCGAACGGCTGCGCTCGTCCTTACATGGCAGAACTCGGCTTTGTGGGTAGCGCTCCGGAATCTTATCAAGTTTGGCTGGGAGGTTCGCCAAATCAAACACGGCTGGCGTTACCTTATATGGAGCGGCTGCACGATAATGACATAGAAACCCAGCTAGAACCGATTTTTGTCTACTTCAAGCAACAGCGCCAACCTGGAGAACAATTCGGTGATTTTTGCGATCGCGTTGGTTTTGATGCCATCCGCGAGTTCGCCGCCAAGTACGAATCTCAAACTGTTGCTCCGCCAGAAGTCACAGATGATGCTGATGGTTTAGTCGAGACAATGGCAGATTCTATCACAGCACCAATTACAGAAGAGAGTGATCATCAAGAAGTAGCAATTGCTAACACGACGACTGCGACAAGCAAAACACGCCATCGTGTCACTCTCCAGGATGAAGTTTACAGTAAACTGAAGGAAATCTCCCAGCGTCAAGGCAAGCCGATGACTTATTTGGTAAACGAGGCGCTTCTGGATTACTTGAAGAATCTGTAAGCACCACAAGGTAGGGGCACAGCATGCTGTATCCCTACAAAGAAACCTGTATTGCTTAATTGAAAACGGCTATATCCTTGGTCATTGCTCACAAAGACACTAGCCGTGATATTTGTAGGACTTACGCAACGAAGATACAAGACACTACATCATGTTAGGAGCATGCCAAATGTGTAAATTTATTTTATTGTGTAGTGCGAGCATCTTGCTCGCTTCGGTAATAAAGTAAGGAGTAAGATGCTCGCACTACCATCTTTTTTACAAAATTGGGATGCTCCCCATCATGTTTGCGTTTTAAGAAGATGCACTTAATGATTTATGAAGCGTAGCCGTTAGGCTATAGAGTTAACCGAAAACTGGTATGAAGTTCCAAGAAATTTGTCTCTTCACGTGGCTTGCAACTTCATACTGAAACATCTAAAACAGAAATTGGGATTGATGCACATTGATAGCTTTATCTCAAGCGTAAGTCCTACTTGTTTGAGAATAGTGTTTCGTTTACATTAGCACCACTCAGCTTAGCACCACTCAGCTTGGCACCTCTGAGATCGGCACCTCTAAGATCGGCACTATTCAAGTCTGCATCACTCAAGTGGGCATATTTTAAATCAGCACCTCTTAGGTTGACACTACTCAGATTGGCACCATTCAGGTTGACCATAATCAGGTTGGCATCACTCAAATTGGCATCTGTTAGGTCCGCACCACTCAGATTAGCACCATTGAGATTAGTATCACTTAAGTTTGCACCATTGAGATCGGCATGATTTAGGTAAGCACCAATCAGGTTCGCACTATTGAGGTCGGCATCTGTTAGGTTCGCACCACTTAGGTTCGCACCATTGAGATCGGCATCTGTTAGGTTCGCACCACTTAGGTTCGCACCACTTAGGTCGGTATCACTTAGGTCAGCACCAGTGAGGTCAGTACCACTTAAATCTGCAAGAGTCAGATTTCGACCTTTAGCTCCATAATTAATAATTTCTTGGACGAGATGAAATTTCTCATTGAATTTCATGTTGTCCTTTAAATCTGAAGTTGCGCGAGTCACAAAGGGAACAGTTTTTACGGGCATAAATACCTCTACAAACAGATTGATCAAAAGTTGATCAGGTGCATTTAACTCTACAGAGCTGATGCACTCATCATCATGACTCTAATTATATAACTATAATTTCCTCCTTAGGATAGATGTTGTCACAAAATTATACATTATTTTTCTTTTAAAGAAGTATAAATACTGTTAGCCATATCTGAGGAAAGTGGGCAGTAGCCACCCTTTCTTAAGGCTCCGCCACGCCAAAGACGTTAATCTAAGCTCCTGAGCAGGAAGCACGCTCTGCTCAGAATGACATCTTTCAGATTGCAATTTGGTATAAAATCTAAAACTCAAATGTCACAACTGCAACGAATCGCAATAGCACCATCCAATGATAATAGGAGCAAATATTACTCACATCCCAGCAACAAAATTTGGATTACTTGAAGAATCTGTAGCACGACAAGGTAAGGGACTTCCAAGAAATAAATTATCCCAGCATGCTGTGTTTCTACAAAACCTGAGTTCGGGATAAGGAAAGGGACAGGTATTAAGCTGAAATTAAAGAGGGAACTCTTAACAGGCAACAGGCAACAGACTGTTTCAAATGGGGATTTAGACCCCACTTGAAACGTACCACTTATAGAAATCGGGGTCTCCGGCTCCCAGAGGGAATAGGGAACAGGAAAACTGTTAAGAGTTCCCTGTTCCCTATTCCTTTCTTCGATAACATCACTTCAGCAACCTACCCTATGTTTAGTTTAGATGCCTACGTGTTTCAGAATAGTGTTTCGTTTACATTAGCACCGCTCAGCTTAGATCCTCTAAAATCAGCACCTCTGAGATCGGCACTATTCAAGTCTGCATTACTCAGATGGGCATATTTTAAATCAGCATCTCTTAAGTTGACACTACTTAGATTAGCACCACTCAAGTTGGACATAATGAGGTTTGCACCACTCAGATTTGCACCACTCAGATTTGCACCTCTGAGATCGGCACCATTGAGATTGGTATCACTTAAGTTTGCACTATTCAGGTTGGTATCACTTAGGTAAGCACCAATTAGGTCAGCACCGCTCAAGTTTGCACCACTCAGGTCAGCACCGCTCAGGTCTGCACCACTCAGGTCAGTACCACTCAGGTTTGCACTACTCAGGTTTGCACTACTCAGGTCAGTACCACTCAGGTTTGCACCACTTAAATCTGCAAGAGCCAAATTTCGACCTTTAGCTCCGTAAGTGATAATGTCTTGGACTAGATGAAATTTGTGATCAAATATCATGTTATCTCCCAAATCTGAACTTTCGCTAGTCACAGAATAGACATCAATAGTCATAGTCAATACCTCCGGGAACACAGAACAAAAAGTTGACCAAGTGCATTTACCTGAAAATAGCTGTAACTTACAGAGCTTATGCACTTATAACGCTGTTTCAAATAGAAAACAGTATTTTCTATATTTACTACCTAAGATAGATGATTAAGTTATATTTTTGTAGGTTCTAGTCAATCAACCTATCTTGAAAGTCTACTTCATAGTGTTGTCTGCGGTTCCAAATATCTCTAAACCGGATTTTTGCAAGAATTCGAATAATGGCGACATAGTTTCTACAAGAATGTTACAGTTAACTGCTGCGTAACAAGAGACATAAACAATTATGTAAATTTTTCAGATTTTTCCGGTTGTAGCTCGGAGTTCTCTTTAAAGGTTTGTAGTTTTACGATTTGTGTCACTTATTGGCAGACAACCAAATCAAACTCTGAATCAGATGTATATGACAATTTTGAAACATCCATCACTAGCTGTTTTTGCGGCTATCCTAACTACCTTAGGAACAGCACAATTAGCTAGAGCGATAGTAACTACAAATGATCCAGAACTACATCGAGTGGGGACAGGAGACTTTAGTGGTGTTGCATTGATTACTTCAGTCACAGATGATATAAAGTCTTCTTGTACTGGTTCCTTGTTAAAAGGAGGCTCCCATATTCTTACGGCAGCTCACTGTCTAACAGACACAAATGGTCAATTTCAAACCAACTACGTAAATACAACACAAGCGACTTTCAATTTGCCTACAGGTTCAGTCTCAATACCTGTTGTTGACTTTTTTGTGCATCCCGAGTATGACGGTGTGTACTATAAAGGCAACGACATTGCTGTTTTGCGATTAGAGACACCAGCGCCAAGCGAAGCTGAACAATATGACATTTATCGTGATGAAGATGAAGTTGGTCAAGTTTTCACACAAGTAGGATACGGCTATACAGGTACTGGATCTACAGGGTATGACTCACAAAGTTCTTTAGACACAGCATACTTTGGTCAGAATCAGTTTGATGCCTTGGTAGATGTTTTTGATTCGGTGTATAGGCAAGAATTTAAGGATTTTCCTGGAGTCGTTCTTGGAAGTCAATTATTTTTTGATTTCGATAACGCTCAAGCAGAAAATGATGCCTTTGGTGTTCACTTCAATATCAATGACTTAGGATTGGGAGTTTCTGAATCCAACTCAGCTCCGGGGGATTCAGGAGCACCAGCATTCATTGACAATTTGATTGCTGGTATTACTTCCTATAGTTTGAGCGGTTCGGGTATTTCTGCTAACGCAATCAGTACAGATATTGATACGCAAAACAACAGCAGTTTTGGCGAATTTTCCTCAAGAACGCGAATATCACATTATGCCCAATTTATTGATGATGCCATTGCAGGTAAAATCTCTGCTGTGGCTGCTCAACCGCAATCAGTGACAAAAAGAGCAAGGATGAAGTCGCTAAATATCAAAAGACAGCAAAGCTTGAAGGAGACTCCAAAAACAGTTCCAGAATCTACCTCCATACTTGGGATGTTAGCGTTTGGTGCTTGTTGTTTGCTTTCTCAAAAAAAGGTCAAAAGCCGTTGGTGCAAGGTAACCGTTAAGTAGTAAGTAGGGCGCGTTAACGCGGTGTAACCCACTACAGGCGATTTGCTTATTTTGATGCGTTACAGCAACTGCTTAGCGCACCCTACTACTTAGTTAGCTGTGGTAAAAGTAAATTTTTGTGACAATTACCCAAATTTTGTGTAAAATTGGTCCTCAGTAATTTGCAAACATCCTGCTGTAGTGCCAATGATTTGGTCAAAGTCCCAAAAGATGAAATTATCTGTGCAAAAGATTCAACTTTCCTTCGTCGCCATCAGTTTAACACTTCTTGGCTGTACACAAGTGCAGGCACAGCCTGAAAACCCCAAGAGACAATTAAACCAAAAGGATAATCAAATGATTGCTAATGTTGAGGGATACGTAAAACCAGAGCCGCTGAACTCAGCTTTGAAAACTCAATTGGAAAAAGCGACATCAAGCCAGCGCGTAACCCTTTCCCTTTATGCTGCTAATGGTATTTGGTATGAGGCACTAAGCGCTGTAGGTGCACTGCGTCGCACCAATCCACAAGATACGTCTTGGGTAACTCTATTGCAAACTGTTGGTTTGAATGATATCACAACTGGAGCAAAAGTGGAGTGCTGTAACCTAGTGCAATTTCAAGGAACCTTTTTTGCGACTGGTGGCGGCGGTGGCGGCGGTGGACAAGGCGGCGGAGGTGGCGGTGGTAGATACGGCGGTGGCGGCGGTGGACAAGGCGGCGGCGGAGGTGGCGGTGGTAGATACGGCGGTGGCGGCGGTGGACAAGGCGGCGGCGGAGGTGGCGGTGGTAGATACGGCGGTGGCGGCGGTGGACAAGGCGGCGGCGGAGGTGGCGGTGGTAGATACGGAGGCGGCGGCGGTGGACAAGGCGGTGGTGGTGGCGGTGGTAGATACGGCGGCGGCGGTGGCGGCGGTGGCGGTGGTGGTGGCGGTGGTGGACAAGGAGGATTAGGGGGACAAGACGGACAAGACGGACGAGGTGGACAAGGCGGACAAGGTGGCAAATAAACAGTGAATGTATTTTGCTACTGAGCTACTAAGTGTAAGACAAATGGTTTGTAAGGGCACAGCATGCTGTGCCCCTACGATGTAGTGCATGCAGCCCAAAACCGCTATAGTGTTACACCCAACTCCCTAGAAGACCGATTCACTAATCCCAAAAACCCGGTTTGGTGTTACCACCGAAGACCGAAATTTCGTTGACTCAACTAGAAGAAACCGGGTTTTTTATTGGACTTTGGACAAAAAAAGTGGTTAGCGAGTAGTGCTCGCGAAGCAAAAATTAAGCACTAAAAATTACCTCAGTTATGTTTCAAACTAAGAGAGAGAGAGTCAAATGGGTAAAGTCTACTCAGATCTTGCACCTCTGGGTAGAAGCCTGGACTTAGTCAAAAGCAGCGCAATAAAGTTACATCTCTTTTCTTGGCTTTTCTCGATAAAACAAGGGCTTCAAAGTTCATACTGAGTGTAAAATATATATAAAATTTTATGGTGCAAGATGTGAGCGCCCAAGGGGCGCGATTACACGCCCGCAACGAATGAAAGAAACACCTCTTTTCCTTCTTTCCTGTTAAGAGTTCCCTGTTAAGAGTTCCCTGTTCCCTGTGTTTCTTGAGAGTCTAAGGAGATTTACGCAACTTTTTTTGTATTCAGTGTAGATTTTGAGTGTTTTTTCACCACGGGATGTACAGAGCGCTTTGGTTGAATGTCGCCAGCCACCCTTCCAAGTGAATTTCCACGGGTTTTGGGAGAATGTCCCGGTTTACCAATCTGTGAAATAATTCTGTAAAAATCACTATACCTGTTACGCCGCCTACGCCATCAACGCCAGCAACAGAATCATCATTACCAGTCACATCACCACCCGCCGCCCCAGCAAATGCTAATGACACCCCGTCATTAGTTCCACCAGAAAAACCAGAAGCTATCCCAGAAGCTGCATCTTCTGAGACATCAGAGCCAATAGCTACAGCAGAAGAACAAAAACAAGAACCAGAGTCCTCCTGGAACAATCTTTCAAGCAGTGGGCGTTATCAAAGGGAATGTGACTTTTACAACTGTTGAGGAAAAGACAACAGCGACCATTGCGATCGCAGAACAATGGTCACCACTGGAACCACCGGGTGGTATAGCAATCTTACTCAATCTGTTTGAGAAATAACCTCAGTTTTTATACGGTGTCTAGTTCCTTTGGGCGCTACTACATATGGTTGGTATCCTAGCCCTTAGGCGACTGCCCTAAGGATATTGCGTTGTGCGCGACTGGGCTTTAGCCGACTACCCCTTAGGCAATCCTCATGTGCATAAGCTGAATTTGTTCACACCTAATAAAAAGAAGGATAAAGATAAACACAATTGTCCCGCTGAGTCGAACAAGCGGGTTTTTCATTTCAAATAAACCCCTTCCAGAAATACACTGTGAGGGGTTGTTTTTTGTCAACAGACACGTGGGAAACCTAGATTCGTCATAGAAAGTTGCCTCTGTACCTTACAAGTATAAATTACATTACCCCTTGCAGGATGCGCTGCGAGGGGCTTGTTTTTGGTTGCTACTCCGTACTTACTTGTTGTACCTAACAGGTGCATAAGTTGAATTTGCTCGCACCTAGTTAGAGGTACGAAACACACAGTTACCCCGCCTGCTCCGCCGAACAAGCGGGTTTTTCATACCTCTATCGTCTTCTATGGGGTGTGGTCAAAACCTGTTGGTAAAGGAATGGACATTGCCCATTGCCTATTGCCCAATGCCCAATGCCCAATGCCCAATGCTAACCAACTACTTATGACCACACCCTCTTCTATGTTCCCCTTGCAGAAAACGCTGTGAGGGGCTTGTTTTCGCGGTATACTCTATCACACCGCCGGTGCCCATAGGCGCGTTGCAGACGATTGCCTTCGGCAGTGCCCTTGGGCAATCGCTACGAGATTTGTCAAAAGCACAATCTTAAGTTTGAAGTCGAAGAGATTGAGTTAGACGACAGGGATGACGCGATAGATTGGATCATTAAAAATCAGCTTGGAAGACGGAATCTGACGCCAGAGCAAGTTAGTTAGGCACTTAAGCGTAATAAAATGTCCCGCCGTCAAACCCAGATCCTCTACACCAACCCGTTAACTTAATACACGGCGGGACATTTTATTTTTTGGATCTCCCTTATACCTTTTCTCTGTTAGCCGCCAGTGCGGTCCTTCTGACAATCAATCCCTGACTTATTGACAAATGAATTGTAATTGAGATCTTGCACCAGCTTCAAAAACCAGGTACGAGTGCAACTCATACAATCTAGAAATCTTGGTTTTTCGTTAAGAAACCCGGTTTTTTTGGTCTTGTTGGGAATGCTGCAAGATTTGAGGTAACCTTAATCTGTCAGCGATGAGCTACGCTCATAATCACATGATATTTCGGCTTGCGTATACCGTCGAGGAATTTCACGCTGCCAAAGGCAGTATCAACTATGCGAGAATGCTGCAAAGGAGACTTTTGGTTAAGTGTAAATGGTCACACATTCACGCTAAAAAGCCATTGTTGTCAGAATAAATCACCTGATAAATTAATGAGATAAATTCGCCCACATTGTTCCATCGCATGATCAAAAGTCAAGAGTCCGAAGTCTTAAGAAAATGAACAATGATTAAATCAGCTAAAAATGTATGGCAAGAAAACTTCGTCGCTCGCCCCAGATCGTCACTAAATCTTATAACGAAGGTAACTTCTATCACCAAAGCGGAACCATACCAGGAACCATAATTATTCCCGCAGATGCTTCACCACCAGAGATTACGTTGATTGACTATAATGCTAGCGATGTTATCAGAAAAGAAATAAAAACTCCGGAAGAATGCGCCTCCTATCTAGATACGGAATCTGTTTCTTGGGTGGAAGTCCAAGGTTTAGGAGATGAAAACATTTTGAGACGGCTGGGAAAGGTGTTTGATTTACATCCTTTGGTTTTGGAAGATATAGTCAATTTGCTAGAGCGTCCCAAAATAGAGGAATATGAAGACTATTTGGTGATTATTTGCCGAATGGTCGTACCAAAAGAAAGAAGATATGGATTTTATAGTGAGCAAGTGAGTTTTGTGTTAGGGAAATATTACTTGCTCACAGTACAAGAGGAACCAGAGCATGATTGTTTAGAGGGGGTAAGAACGCGCATTTGTAACAACAAAGGCATTATCCGTAAGCGTGGAGCAGATTATTTAGCCTATAGTTTATTGGATGCAATTATCGATGGTTTTTTTCCAGTTTTAGAGCGTTACGGAGATCGAATTGAGGAGTTAGAAGAAGAAGTTATAGTAAACCCTTCGCGACAAACACTACAAAAAATTTATCAAGTTCGTCGAGAATTACTACAGTTGCGTCGCTACATCTGGCCTCAACGGGATGCAATTAATTCTTTGATTCGCGATGGGAATGAACTTATTAGTGAAGAAGTGAGAATTTATCTGCGAGACTGTTACGACCATGCAGTGCAGGTTATGGATATGCTAGAAACTTACCGGGAACTTGCATCTGGGTTGATGGATGTTTATCTTTCAGCAGTCAGTAACAGGATGAATGAAGTTATGAAATTTTTGACAGTTATGTCTTCAATTTTTATTCCACTTACCTTTATTGCTGGAATTTATGGTATGAATTTCAACGCTGAAAAATCACCTTGGAATATGCCTGAATTGAATTGGTATTGGGGTTATCCGGCTTGTTTAGCATTTATGGCAGTAATTGCCTTTCTACTGGTCTTTATCTTCTGGCGAAGAGGCTGGTTTCAGAATTTCTCAAAAATTAATCCTGATTCCAAAAGTTGAAATTATCAGCAAGTTGAATCTTAATGAGTGCAAGGGAGTTCATACACTAAGTTATGAGAAACGGTGATAACAATTTACTTATTTTAACGCTTTATATAATTGGCATTACTTACACCATTAACCAAATGGTCGAATCAGTTGCTGAACAAGTAAAGATAGATTTCAATAAAGCATCTGTAGATGAACAACTGAAAAATCAAAATCTTCAAGACAAGATTGGGATTAGTTTTGGGGGACTGTTAGGTACATTCGACATTACAAAACCACAATCTTTGTCGATTAATATTCAAAATAAATCCGAGGATTTAGCAATATACGTTGATTGGGACAATTGTGCTTTTGAGGAATTTGACGGAACCTCAAAGCGAGTCATTCGGATGTCACCAGATATCACCCGTGACTTAGGCGTATTCCAAACTCCCAGTCTTATCGTCTTTGGTAAAACACTTAAAGAATCAGTTTCATCTGAAAGTGTTTTCCAGTTCGATAAGTTATCTGGAACGTACACAGCAACAAAAAACTCGATAGCCAACGTTCTCAAATGGAAAACAAGCCCCCTTAGGGCACAAAGACTTGAATTTAACAAATTTATGAGCAGGAAACGCAACTTTGATTTTTCACTAGATTTAGTGTTCCGGCTAGCTGAAACAAATGTGGGTGTAGCTCAAGGTAGTAATGCACCTCCCCTTTGCATTGTCAAGTGTCCCTTCACGGTGAGAAAACTACCTTGGACATATGCCTTGCCTTGGAATAAGATGCGACGATAAACTCAAACGACTGGTTCGGTCATTCAAAGACTACACTGGATATTAGGAGAGAGTAGGCGCAGGCGGTTGCAGACTAGTTTCGTTGAGACTGGTTTGAGGAAAGTCCGGACTCCCGAAAGACCAAACTTGCTGGATAACGTCCAGTGCGAGCGATCGCGAGGATAGTGCCACAGAAACATACCGCCAGAATCAATTCAAAATTCAAAATTCAAAGTTCAAAATGAATGATGTTTTTGAATTGATTCTGGTAAGGGTGCAAAGGTGCGGTAAGAGCGCACCAGCACGACTGAGAGGTCGTGGCTCGGTAAACCCCGGTTGGGAGCAAGGTAGAGGAACTATGGTTGATCTTTTACCAGTTCCGCTAAACAAGAGCCGCTAGAGGCGTTTGGTAACAAGCGTCCCAGATAGATAACCGCCCTCTTGGTATAGAAAGGTAGTATGCGTTTCTAGATAAGAGAACAGAACCCGGCTTACGTTCCGACTCTCTCCCTCTTTTTGTCCTTTATTATTTGTCCTTAGTCTTTTGTTTTTTACTAATGACTAATGACTAATGACTAATGACTAATGACTAATGACTAATGACTAATGACTAATGACTAATGACTAATGACTAATGACTAATAATTAATGAGCATTGCTTATCCACGCCGTCAACGACAGCTCGAAAGCTTAGTCAGAAAATTAGGTCTATCGGTAGATGCGCCTATAAAATGGCAACTGCTTGACTTAGCGCTGACTCATCCCACTGTCTCCGAGTCAGCAAATTATGAACATTTGGAGTTTGTTGGCGATGCAGTCGTGCGATTAGTGGCAGCGCTTGTCCTATGGGAAAATTATCCTGATTGTCCAGTGGGAGATTTTGCAGCTATTCGTTCGGTGTTGGTGAGCGATCGCATTCTCGCCCAATTAGCCAGAGAATACGGCTTGGAATTATATTTACTCGTTGCAGGCAGTGCGACTGCTGATAGAATTGGTCAGGAGTCAAGACTGGCTGATGCCTTTGAAGCAGTCTTAGGTGCTCTTTATTTGAGTACGCACAATCTCGAACTCATCCGCTCTTGGCTAGACCCTCACTTCAAACAACTTGCAGCAGAAATTCGCCTCGATCCGGCTAGATTTAACTATAAAGCCGCTCTGCAAGAATGGACTCAAGCAAAGTATAAAGTTTTACCTGAATATCGAGTCGTGGAAATTCATCAACCGCAGCACAATCAAGAGCGTTTTCTGGCTGAGGTATGGCTACACGAACAAAAGCTAGGTGAAGGAAAAGGACGCTCTATCAAAGCTGCTGAACAAGCTGCTGCAAAAGTTGCTTTTTTATCACTTGACAATCAGGAAAAGCCCTGAAATAAAACGGTAGATGATAAGCTGATAACTTGTTAGTTGTCCTTTATCCTTCGTCATTTGTGAATAGCCAGTGACCAATGACTAATGACCAATGACTAATGACCAATGACTAATGACTAATGACTAATGACCAATGACTAATGACCAATGACTAATGACTAATGACCAATGACTAATGACCAATGACTAATGACCAATGACCAATGACTAATGACCAATGACTAATGACCAATGACTAAGAAAATTAAAATTGCTGTAGTTGGTGTTGGGCGTTGGGGCGTTCATTTGCTAAGAAATTTTTTAGAACATCCGCAAGCGAGTGTAGTGGCGCTAGTAGATCCGAACCCAGAACGCTTAGCAGCAGTGAAACGGCAGTATAACTTAGATGACGAAATTCTACTGGCGACAGAGTGGCAAGTAATACAGCAAGTGCCAGGTTTAGAAGCAGTCGTCATTGCCACTCCCGCCAGCACGCATTACTCCATAATTACCGATGCCTTGCATTGGGATTACCACGTTTTAGCAGAAAAGCCTTTAACTCTCAACCCAGTAGAATGTCGAGAACTGTGTCAACTTGCCCAAAAACAGCAACGACAACTGATAGTTGACCACACCTACTTATTTCACCCAGCAGTTGAGCGAGGGAAAGCTGTCGTACAGGCGGCGAGTCAATTAGGTGATTTACGTTATGGTTACGCTACTCGCACTCATTTAGGACCAGTTCGCCAAGATGTTGATGTACTGTGGGACTTAGCCATTCACGATATTGCCATCTTTAATTCTTGGCTAAACCAAATTCCAGTGAAAGTGCAAGCAACGGGTACAGTGTGGCTACAACCAGGAGTCAAACAGATGAGGAAGCAGGAGAAGATAAGGGAGCAAGTAAACAATGATTATTCCCCCTCATCCTCCTCATCCTCCTCATCCCCCTCACCTCAAACCCAAGGATTATCCGACCTAGTCTGGGTGACACTCACATATCCGAACAACTTTCAAGCGTATATTCACTTATGTTGGCTCAATCCTGATAAACAACGACGACTAGGCATTGTTGGAAATCTTGGCAGTCTGATTTTTGATGAAATGTCTCCTACCTCACCTTTGACGGTACTACACGGCGAATTCGAACGGCAGGGAAACCAATTTGTTCCTGTGAATCAAAGGCAACAAGTGCTGGAAATAGAAACAGGTGAACCATTACGGCGAGTATGCAATCACTTTATCACTTGTGTCCTTGAGAATACTCCCTCAGAAATTTCCTCTGGCTTAATAGGTACGCAGTTAGTGCAAATTCTTGCTGCTTTAACAGAATCTCTTAATAAAGGTGGCAAGCCTGTTTTTCTTAATGCAAATGAAGACTGAAATTCTACAACTTTGCATTTTGCATACTCAATGTTGAATTCTGCAATTCCTTGTTCAGGGTAGATGGAAAGCGGTTTTTTTTCAAGGCAGCTTCTTCTGCTGTTTGCTTCATCCCTTTTACTGCTTGATCCCCAGAGGAAATACTGAGGTTTTCTGAATCTTCTTTGCCTTCTGCGCCTAGTAACAGTGAGGCATCAATTAAAGGCAAAGTTACTGTTATTGTCGTGCCTTGGTCAAGACCTGCACTCTCAAGAGTAATAGTACCTCCCATAAGTTCGATTAAATTTCGTGAAATGGCAAGTCCTAGTCCTGTACCACCAAACTTATGTGAATTTGAATCACCCACCATTACAAAAGGGCGAAATAGTTTTTGCTGTTGAGTGGGATCAATTCCTATACCTGTATCTGTCACAGAGACAATAACTTCAGATTTATCATCCCTACGTTGAATTTCTGTCGAGATTGTAATGCTTCCTTCTTCGGTAAACTTAGTTGCATTACCAATGACATTGATCAGCACTTGTTTAAGCTTTGCTGCATCAGCATTAACTGGAATTGTCTCATTCAATGGAGGAATATTTAACTGCAAGCCTTTTTGTTGAACATTAACTGATTGTATGTTAATAACCTCTTTAAGAACTTGCCGAAGGTCAATAGGTTGCAAGACGACCGAAAGCTTGCCTGCTTCTATTTTGGAAATGTCAAGTAAATCATTAATAATGCCTAATAAGTGAATGGCTGTGTCATCAGCACGTTTGAGAAACTCCAATTCTTCTTCTCGATCATCGCACATGCCATCTCGAACCAGACGAACGCAATTAATGATGATGTTTAGTGGGTTTCTCAACTCATGAGAAGTTGTCGCTAAAAACTGAGTTTTTACCTGATTGGCGGCTTTTGAATCTTTCCATGCTATTTCCAATTCTTCTGCCCAATCTTTCAATCGCTCAACCATTTGCTCAAGTGCTTGCGCTAATTGGTTAAACTCCCGAATTTTGAAGTTGTGAGGAATTGGTTTTGCTGATTGGTTTAAATGAAGATTTATAGCGTAGTCTCGCAATTGTTCTACAGGACGTGCCAAATAACGAGCTAAATACAGTGACGCCAAAACACTTGCACCAATTAAACCTACTGTTAAAACAATGAGGATGAGTTTGATTCCCTCAAGACCATATAAAGCATTGTCCAAATCTGTAACGGCTATAATAACCCATTTTTTCTGTTGCCCTTCTGTTAGAGGACTGGGTATAGCAGTGTAGCCAGCAAGTAATTCTTCACCTTCTTTTTCAAAAAAGAAATGCAGAAAATATTTCCTTCCTGCTAAAGCCGCTTTCACAATTTTTTTGAGTCGCGAAGCATCTGTATGTTGAGCTATGTTAGTCCCAACGCGATTAGCGATTGGGTGTGCCATAATTGTTCCATCATCAGCAATAACCATCGTTGAGCCTGTTAGCAAACCAGGCTTAGTTCTCGTTTTTTCTTGCAGTATTGTTGGACGAAGAATCAAGGCATAACGTAAATTTCCCATATTATCGTAGATGGGAGATGATAACAGTAATCGCAGTTGATTTGGTAAATCTCTTCTACCAGTTGTTCCTATCTTTGGTGGTAATGCTGCCTCAACATTGAGTCCATCATTGGATATGGGAAATTTTAATTCGCCAATTGGTTGATCGCCGCAAGTACTTGCAACAATGTTACCGCTTTGTGGTTCTGTCAGTTGAATGCACTCTACTTGCCTTGGTAGTTGTTGGGCTAGCTGGTTAAGAAATCGTTGTATTTCAATAGGCGAACCTGACTGAATAACCGTTGTTTGACTTGCACTTAGTAAGTTTGTTTTTAAGGCAGCGCTCGCCTCTACAATTTTTTCACCTTTGATAATGGCACTTTCTGTTAAATTTTGACGGGCAGTTTCCAGCAGGCTAGAACGTGCCTTTTTATAGGCTACAATCTCTCCTATCAATAAAACTGGAACCGACAGTAGCAAAATTTTCGATACTAAAATCCGACGAAAGGATGATTGACGGGATTTAGCCATCGGTAGTCTCTCTTAGTATGTGCCCACCACAACCGCAACCCTAGGTAATTAGAGCAGCTAGTGTTATTGAGTTATAAAAGTTTTCATTTCATAACCATATTAAAAATATAAAGTAATTTAATATCGAAAAGAAACCCAGGATACAAATACTCATAGAAACTAGCTGATAGAACGACTGTTGTTGCATATAAATATTAAAGATGAAATTGCCACCAGAGGAGGTTTCTAATATCACTATTTTTGAAAATCACACTTTGTATAGAAAACAAAAAACTATCAGACTAACCTCATGGTACAACATCGTCCACATACCACAGTGGTTTTGGCGATGAGTGCAGACGGCAAGATAGCGGATGTTAAGCGATCGCCTGCTCGGTTTGGCTCCAAGACTGACAAAGTACATTTGCAGGAACAAATCGCTTTAGCTGATGCTGTTTTATTCGGTGCTAGTACTCTGCGTGCCTACGGTACTACGCTAACCGTATCGCATCCACAACTGCTGCTACAACGGACTCAGGCAGGAAAGCCTCCCCAACCAGTCCATATAGTTATTACACATTCTGCTAACCTCAATCCGGAAATACGATTCTTTCAGCAGCCAGTCAAGCGTTGGTTATTCACTACAACAGCAGGAGCGCTTTTTTGGAAGGAACGCGTAGAATTTGAGCAAATTTTGACTTTTGAAACACCAACAACAAAATTTGACATTCAGGCAGCTTTACAACACTTAACAACTTTGGGTATAAAACGCTTAACTGTTTTGGGCGGCGGTGAATTAGTCGCCTCCATGCTGGAACTGGATTTGATTGATGAATTTTGGCTCACTATCTGTCCATTGATCATAGGCGGTTCTACTGCACCCACACCAGTGGAAGGTAGCGGATTTTCTTTTGAGCTTGCTCCCCATCTGCAACTTATCAAAGTTCAGACAGTTGAGCAGGAAGTCTTTCTACATTATCGGCTGCAACGACCGACAGATTAGATTACGCTAAATAAAGCTTGTGCTAAATTTTGTATCTTTAAAACCTCTAATGGTGGAACAACTAAAGCCTCGTTATTCTGTCGCCTGGATGAATAAAATTGCTGAAATTCCCCAAGAGGCGTGGGATGCTTTAGCATTACCGCTCAAAACTCCGTTTTTAGAGTGGGAATGGCTGAAAAATCTCGAAACTTCCCAAAGCGCTACAGCTAAGACTGGTTGGTTACCGAATCACTTAACTGTATGGCGAGACAGAACGCTCATTGCTGCTGCTCCACTCTACCTAAAAGGACACAGTTCTGGCGAATTTGTTTTTGACCACCAGTGGGCAGACTTAGCACAACGCATTGGTGTAGAATACTACCCAAAAATGCTGGGAATGGCTCCATTTACCCCAGCCGAAGGCTATCGGTTCTTGGTTGCGCCAGGGGAAGATGAAGATGAAATAACGGCAATGATGGTGCATGAGATTGATGCTTTCTGCACCAAATACCGAATCTCTGGCTGTCATTTTCTCTATGTCGATCCCAAATGGCGTCCTATTCTAGAACGCCATGGCTTTACACCTTGGCTGCACCACAGCTACATCTGGGAAAATTTTGGGTTTAACAATTTTGATGACTACTTGGCGGTGTTCAACGCCAACCAGCGCCGCAACATTAAGCGTGAACGTAAAGCAGTCCAAAAGGCTGGTTTGAAACTACAACCTCTTGCAGGAGATGAAATTCCCAAGTCGCTTTTTCCTTTGATGTATCAGTTCTATGCTGATACCTGTGATAAATTTGGCTGGTGGGGTAGTAAATACTTGACAAAGAGATTTTTTGAACAGCTACACGCCCATTATCACCATCGGGTTGTATTTTTCGCGGCATACAGTGAACAGGATGATCGTCAACCAGTGGGGATGTCTTTTTGTTTGTTTAAAGGTGACAGAATGTATGGACGCTACTGGGGTTGTTTTCAAGATATAGATTGCTTGCATTTTGATGCTTGCTATTATGCACCAGTAGAGTGGGCGATCGCCAACGGTATCCAAATTTTTGACCCAGGTGCTGGCGGACGCCACAAAAAACGTCGTGGTTTCCCTGCGGCTCCCAATTACAGTTTGCACCGCTTTTATAATGGTCGCTTAGCACAAATTTTGCGGCATTACATCAGCGAGGTGAATGAATTCGAACAGCAGGAGATTGAGGCAATAAATGCCGAGTTGCCGTTTAGCTTAAACCAAAATTCATCCCACATCTGACCTGAAAGGCAGTGTGGGATGAATTTTGGGATAATGACGAATTGACCGACGAGCGTCATTGAACGCAGTTCAATCAGCAATGTTGGTCGATGATAGCGAAGCGGTAGCGAGTCATCGAGCGTCGGAATTGCCATTCTCCGGTCGATCTTGCGATTCAATGTACTGCTTCAAGGTCGAGATAGTAACGCTGCCACAAGTAGCAAGGCTATAAACATTGAACGCATTGAGAAAAAATGGTTGTTCTTGACTTTTTCAAAGCTTAAAGGCTGGGTTAAGGTACGTTTGCACCGTCCTTTACCTGATGCTTTCAAACTAAAGAATGCACTTCTTACTGGTAAGGCAGACGGTTGGTATATCACAATTTGTCTAGAAGACCCAAACGTACCAGTTTTCAAACCAGATGATGTAACACCGACTTGGGACAATACTCTAGGTTTGGATGCCGTACTTCATGAAGAAAACTACTTGGCAACTTCAGAGAATGCGAAGCTACCAGCACTGAAGTCTTTCAGGAAGTCTGAAAAAAGCTTGGCTAAGGTTTCTAACCGAAAATCTACCAAGAAAAAAGGAAGTAAGTCACGTCGTAAACTTGCCCGTGCGGAAGCACGGCAACATCAACGTATTGCCAGAGCAAGGAAAGACCACGCTTTTAAGACGGTTCACGCACTGCTACGTACTAACAAAAAAGTTTTTGTACACGAAGATTTAAATTTGAAAGTTTTGTCTAAGCGGAACAAAGCGAAGCTTGATGAAAATGGTAAGTATTTACCCAATGGTCAGTCAGCTAAGTCTGGATTGAACAAATCCTGGAATGACGCTGCTTTAGGACAGTTTTTCACAATCCTAGAATACATAGCTGGAAAAGCTGGGGCTAGGGTAATTGCAGTCAATCCTGCATACACATCTCAATTACTTGCGTACCGTGACGAATTTATCTTTACTGACTGCGGTATTCGAGAGTATTGGGAGGACAAAGAATCGCTGCTTGTTGACCGCGATGTGAACGCATCTATCAACATAAAGCGCGTTGGGCTGGGACTGTTCCCAACGATAAAACGCCGTAAAGGGAATCCGGTTGTGGGTGACTCTACTACTAATAGTACCTCTAAGGAAGTTCTGGGAGTATTAAGAATGCACCAGAAGCCTACACCTTGTCTGTACTCAGACAGGTGTAGGTAGTTCACTCAAAAGAAATAATAAGGAAAATAAACCGCCAAAATGCTAAGAACACCAAGGAAGATAAGAATTACACTTGAGAAAAGGGGAAAAACCCTTAAGGTAAGTTGATTTATACGGTGATTATGAATTTGACTGTTGAAGGTTTAGCAGCAATTGACGAAAAACTTTCTCAGCGTCACATTGACCTTGATCCTGGTGGATATTTCATTATTTATTTAAATCGGGAGGAAGGATTAATTTGCGCCAGGCATTTCACGAATGTGATTGATGAGCGTGGTTTAGCCGTTGACCCAGAAACTGGGAAGGTCATTCCAGCACGGGGAAAGGTGGAACGCACTCACACAACTGTGTTTAGTGGGAGAACAGCAAAGGAACTGTGTGTGAAAATTTTTGAAGAAACTCAGCTCTTGTGTCCAGTGACTCAGTTAACCCATGCGGCTTATTTGGGTCGAGAGTTTGTCCGAGCGGAGATTTCCTTAGTGACAGGGCAAGATTATGTTCAGGATTAAAACAGTGAACAGTAAACAGTGAACAGTTATCAGTTATCAGTAAACAGTGAAGTTGATAACTGATAACTGATAATTATCCGTTGGAGGATGGCTGAAACACTTGGTAAATGTAGTAAGTCGCCATCGGAATAACGGTGGCGGCAATTAAAAGTCCTACTACCCAAGCAGTTGCATTACCTTTATCGGTGTCTTCTGCTTTCGTAAAGGTGCCTTCTACCTGCACTTTATCAACAATTTGGGGAGGTCCGGGATCGGGTTCGCCAGATAGGACAGCAACCAGGCGATCGCTAGCATCTAGAAACGCCTGATTGTATTTGTTGCCGTCCCGCAGTGGTACTGTCAAGGTTTGGGAAGCTACACTCAGAGCAATATCATCTGACATTAAAGATTTCACTTTATCGCCAGTAACAATTGCAGTACCGTTTGCTGCGGTGTCAATCATTAATATCGTCTGATTTGCTTGTGTTTCTTGCGTGGGAAACCATTTTTCAAACAGCGCTTTGGTGAAGCTCTCAGGAGTTTCACCATAGTCAAGACGACGAATTGTGACAATTCTTACTTCATTACCCGTTTGCTTTGCCAAATTCTCCAGGCTGCTGCTAATCTGACCTTCATTTGTCCGGCTGATGACGTCAGCTTGATCCACAACCCAAGTGCGATCGCCACTTGTAATAGTTGGCAGATCATACACACCAGTTGCCCAAGCAGATGTGGCAAACAGTAAAGAAGCTAGAATGACCGTTATTAGCGGCAGAAATAGCTGTTGGATGAGTTTTTCCCAGCTATATACTCGATTGAGGAGCTGTTTCATGGGATTTACCATACGTAAATCTATTCAAGACGAATTTTTAGATTTGTGTTATATCGACTTACCCTTTAACTATAAATGTAACTACAACCACACACACAGCAATAGTGCAGAATATAAAGCATAAATACTTGATGATTGAACTTCTTGCACTCATTCGCTCTTTTCGCGCTCTTCTTTGCGACGCCAGATACCTACACTCGGGAGACGTCGGTGCAGTACTGGCTCGCCTACTCTGCGAGAACGGCTCTTGCGCCAGCGCTCCCTTTCCTTCTCCTGTCGGAGACGCTCCGCGTTGGCGTAGCCTGTCCGCAGGACTTACGGAACGCCTAACGGCGAACGGGTACGCCGAATGCGTGAGACAAAAAAATATTTATGCAAGAGGTCTATTGAAGTGCGAGCTTTGCCATAACCGTATGGTCAAAATCTTTTCTACTTAAGTATTAACAAAATATTTGCAGAAATTATATCCCAATCTAAATAACGAGTTAATGAGAACTTTAAATATTAGCAGTTATGCTGGTAGCGATTTTAGCTAAAAGCTAATTTTGTATTTTATCAACCACATTTAGTCAAACACGCAAGTCATGAAATATCTACAGCACGTAGATCCTGTTTTTGACCAACTATTTGCTAAAATTCCCTCAGAAATCACTGATACCTTCACAAAGGAGCAACTAGAAGCCATCAAAAAGGTTTTCGGTTCTCGTAATTGGACTCGTCATCCTTTAGATTTACGAGTTTCACTTCCCATTCCAAGACAACGATTTTATCTGGTATTATTAGCTGGTCCAGAACGTCGCTCAAAACAGCGTTTGCAATCTGAAAAAAGTGTGTATCGTTTTCGGACTCCAGGTAATATCGTTTTCCTCGTAGGATTTTTCATCATTCTATTGACTTCTGGCTTGACTACTTTCTCTTTTATTTTGTCCTTACTTTCTTCTACATCTACTTCTTTCTACCCTACATCAATTCCTTGGCTTTACAGTAAATTTGAATGCGAACACACCGGCAGAATTTGGAGATATGAGAAGTGTTGGGATTATGAACATAATCCTATGTTCTAAGGTATACTTGCATTTACAGAAAAAACAATATGCCTCAAAATCGTTTCACCCAAGATTTTTCTAAAACTGACCCTTTTGTACAACAGTTTTTTGCTCGTATTTCTCCTAAAACAGCAACGACTTTTACCGATACCCAATTAGCAGCGTTAAAACAGGTATTTCAAAATCGCACTGCTAAGGATCATGTTGTGGACATCAAGCTTTCTATCCCATTTCCGAAACAAGGCTTTTATGTGGTGCTGTTACTGGGCAAGGAAAAGCGATCAAAAGAGCGTCTACAGACTTGCATTTCCACACTTGTAAACAACATTTTCCTAATGGTTTTTGGGTTGTTGGTAATAACTTCTTTATTTGGGACGCTCTATATTGTTAAAATGGTGTCAGGAACTAATTCTTTTCCAGAGCAAGAAACTCCAATAAAGAAATTTAAAAGTTCATCGAATATTTAAAAGCTTCTATGATCTACTTGGGTGAGTAAATACCTCTTTAGCTACTTTATCAAGTTAACATCAATGATGCGTTAAAACTCCTCTGGTGTAATGTTCAAACAAAGGAGTGAGTATATCCGTAGCAGCAGCATGAACCCAAGTATCTAGCCTTCCGTATTGTGCTACAGTTTTTTCTGCTTTGTCTGCGATCGCCCGAATGTCTAAGTTCAATACAGCCCTTTTGTAGAAGCGTTTTTGTTAGCGAACCACTACACCTATCAATGGCGATGGAACTGCTCTATTTTGTACCTTATTCAAATCAAGGCTGGCTGGATTCCATACTTTACAGGACTGTCATTCCACCCGCGTAAAACCTTCAAATCCACGCGAGTAAGGCACTTTTTCGGGTCAGTAAAGGGGCAAGTGAAAATTTCCACTTCAATCACTCCTGTAAGATCCCGAAAGTCTGCCCAATACTTAGAATTCTCATGGATGCAGTCTTCAACCCGTTTTCCTAAGTGGTCGTAGTAAGCAATCACGCTAACCCATCTGAAAGTACCTCGTTCCATGACTTGCATCTGGGATTCAAGCAACATAGCCTGAATCTCTGCATCCTGAAACAAGTTTACAAACTCCTTCAATAAAGCAGATTTCACCCAATATTCCGGCAATGGGAATGTGGCATATCTGTTTTTACTTGCTTCTAGTTGATGATTTAGCTCATTATCATGGTTAGCGTTAAGCATGGTTTTTTGATGCTCATAAGTAGAAATCGGTCGTTTTCTGACTTCATACTCCTGCAAAGCAGCTGCGGTAATGACAAGCCGTCTATTTAGTCTAAGAGTGGGAAGTTGTCCAAAGTGCAAAATTTGGTGCACTCTACACAGGTCTATGCCTAAATGTCAAGCTGCTTTCACCAGACATAATTTTGCGATTAAGGATAGTGTACCTTCCTCACGATTTTAGTAAGCTGATTGAACATAAAAATCTTTTTAAGAAAATACTCTAAAGAATGATAACACGAATTAGATATATATCTAATTCGGTAGTTGTCAGTAGAATACTTAAGTATTATTGAAAACCTTTTCAAGGAAAATCATCGGTCATAGATGTATTACTCCTAACAATTATGAAGAACCTGTAAAGATTGGTATAACATAAATTAGCCGTGAACGTTTTGTTGCAAGTATGCAACTAGCTGCTCTCCTGCTGTGTCAATGTGTCTTTTTAATAGCTTAACAGCAACTTTAGTATCGTGCTGTTGACAAGCTTCTAATAATTGATAATGTTCCTTTTGGGAGCGTTCTAGGTAATCCATCTGAGCCATTTGAAGCCGAACATAGCGGTCAATATTCAGGTGCAGGGTTTTAATCATTGTTAGTAGCCGAGGACGTTCAGCAGTCTCATAAAGCGTTTCATGGAATTTCCAGTTCAGTTGTGCTCTACAACCCGCGTCAGTTGTTTGGTCTGTCTGTTCTAAAATCACAGTGGCTTTTTCTAAATCTGATGGTGTCAGTTTAGGAATTGCTAGTTGAATCGCTTTTACCTCCAACGCGCTCCTAATCTCGAAGATTTCTTGTGCTTCTGCTGGAGAGAGTGCTGATACCGTTGCTCCGCGATTGAGATGGAGCGTCACTAATCCTTCTGCCTCAAGTTGACGTAGAGCTTCCCGCACAGGAATGCGGCTAACTCCAAACTGGGTGGCAATTTCATCCTGTCTGAGGGATTGTCCTTCCTGAAAAATTCCCTGCAAAATTGCTTCTCGCAAAGCGTCTGCAATCAAATCTGGAGTACTGCGTTGTTGTTGCAGCACATTGGCGGCGAGGTCATTTAAGTTCATAATTTATATTGTATACAAAAAAATGTATACAATATTCAAAAGATTTGTCTAACAATCCCTCTATTTATACCACGGGAGACAGTTATGAGCATTCGACCCCAACCAGACCAAGTCATTATCTTTGACACAACGCTACGAGATGGTGAACAATCACCAGGCGCAACGCTGCTGGTGGAAGAGAAACTAGCGATCGCTCATCAACTGGCTCTGTTGGGGGTTGATGTGATTGAAGCAGGATTTGCGGTAGCGAGTCCCGGAGATTTTGAAGCTGTCAGAACCATAGCTCAACAAGTCGGTGTACTTGGCGGACCAATTATTTGCTCTTTAGCAAGAGCAATTCGACAAGATATTCAAGCTGCTGCTGAAGCATTACAACCAGCGGCTCATACGAGAATTCACACCTTTATTTCAACCTCAGATATTCACCTGAAGTACCAGTTGAAAAAATCTCGCAGCGAAGTTCTGGCGATCGCTGAAGAAATGGTTAGCTATGCCAAGTCTTTTGTAGAGGATGTGGAATTCTCACCGATGGATGCTAGCCGGACTGATCCAGAATTCCTTTACCAGGTTTTGGAACGAGTAATTGCTGCAGGTGCAACTACCATCAATATTCCTGATACCGTCGGCTATTGCATACCCAAAGACATGGCGGCTCTGATTCAGGGTGTTCAAGAAAATGTGCCTAATATTCATCAAGTCATTCTTTCGGTTCACACTCAAAACGATTTGGGTTTAGCGACAGCGAATGCTTTGACGGCAATTGAAAATGGTGTGTGTCAAGTAGAGTGTACAGTGAATGGAATTGGTGAACGAGCCGGAAATGCAGCATTGGAAGAGATTGTCATGGCGTTGCAGGTTCGCAAACCTCATTTTAATCCCTACTTTGGTCGTCCGGTTGATTCCGATGCACCCCTGACAAACATCAAGACGCAAGAGATATACAAAACCTCTTGCTTGGTTTTGCAATTCACAGGAATTCTGGTTCAGCCCAATAAAGCCATTGTTGGCGCAAATGCTTTTGCTCATGAATCTGGAATTCACCAAGATGGAATTCTCAAACATCGGCAGACTTATGAGATTATGGAAGCTGCTGACATTGGTCTTTCTGAAAACAGAATTATTTTGGGTAAGCACTCTGGACGGAATGCTTTCCGAACCAGACTCCAGGAATTGGGGTTTGAGTTGAGCGAGGCAGATTTGAACAAAGCCTTTATGCGGTTCAAGGAAATTGCTGACAAGAAAAAAGAAATGTCCGATTGGGATTTAGAAGTGATCGTTCGGGATGAAACGCAAATTCAAGTAGACAAAGGCTATCAACTCGAACACGTCCAAGTCACCTGTGGAGATTGCACCTGTCCGACTGCAACCATCACAATTGTGACACCCAATGGAGAAATTTTAACCGATGCAGCAGTAGGAACTGGTCCTGTGGATGCTGTTTATAAAGCCATCAACAGAGTTGTGCAGATTCCCAACCAACTGATAGAGTTTTCCGTTCAGTCTGTGACTGGTGGAATTGATGCTCTGGGAACAGTCACAATTCGCTTACGGCATCAGGAACGCATTTTCTCTGGACAAGCTTCTGATACTGATATTGTAGTAGCAGCAGCTTACGCCCACATGAATGCACTGAATCGCCTTTATCGATTTTTGCAAAGACAGACAGAAAAGTCGCAATCTCCAACTCAAGACTCCGCACCAGTTCATAAGTAAGACTTACTTGGTGTTCTTGACAAGGTAGTTCAGAACACTGATTTCTAGCGCTCTGAACTGCCTTCAGACACGATGGGTTTCGACCAAGTATAGGGCTGAAACGCTTTATCGAGAGGCGTTTGAGCAATGTGATTGGTGTAGATGCACCCGTTCTTAATTATAGGCAAGTTTCCAGACTTATCTAATTCAATAAACAAACAGTTTGTGTTTCTCGATTCCTATAAATCTCAGTATTACAGTTAGCGATCGCTTTTTTGTGGTCTCATCTCACGCTCCGAAGCGTTGCTCCCAGTTACGGATGTTGCGCCATCTGTGGTTCTTCAATCATCGCCTGTACCTGCTTGATACAAGCTCTCAATCGTTCGGCTAAAACCTGGACGTGAGGTTCATTCAGCATTGTGATGTGATCACCTGGAACAAGGTGGATATCCAGAGGTTGAGCAGAAAACTTGTTCCAACCCAATCCTAATTCATCTAAAATCTCAGAGTTTGCATTACTCTCGCTAGCCTTAAAAAACGCAACCTGAGCCGGATAGATTGCCTGTGGCATATAAACAGAAACAGTTTGAAAGTTAGTTTTGTAAACCTGCATCAAACCACGAAGTTGCTTTATTCCAACATCAGGAGGCAGTAAATTGACTATTTGTAACTGCTCTTTGAAGTAGTTCAGTTGCTCCATAGGATCAAGAACTTTGAGAGCTTCTTCAGATAGGTTTAAGCTCTTTCCGTAGATCCTTTCAAATAAGCTGGCAATCCTGTTTAGCCATCTAGTATCATTAATGCCATCAAAATCTAGTTCATTAGTTCTATAACCTGGTGCACCAGAGTCTAAAATGGCAAGTAGAGCGACCTCATATCCCCGCTGATGTAACTGAGTCGCTATTTCAAAAGCTACCATACCGCCAAAGGAATGACCACCCAAAAGATACGGTCCTTCGGGTTGAATGGACTGTATTGCTTCAATGTAATAAGCTGCCATATCCTCAATTCGTGTGTGCGGCTTTGATTCCCCATCAAGACCGAGTGGTTGCAATCCATAAAATGGTTGGTCTTTACCTAAATGATGAGCCAGGTTGTATAAATAGATAGTATTACCACCCGCTCCTGGCACGCAGAAGAGAGGTCGCTTAGAACCATTAGGCTGAATAGGTACCAAAGGAGACCAATTTGAAGCATCTATCGGCTGGCGGAGAATAGTCGCTAGTTGTTCAATAGTTGAGTTTTGGAAGAGTGTTGCCAAGGGTAGATTTTTCTTGAATTGCTGCTCAATCCGAGCCATGAGTTGCACGGCTAAAAGAGAATGGCCACCGAGATCAAAGAAGTTATCTTTTACTCCAACAGGGTAGACTTTCAGAACTTCTGCCCAGATTTGTGCTAGTTGTTGTTCCACGATGTCAAGAGGTGGGACAAAGCTAGTTTCTACAGCGAGTCGGTTTGTATCAGGCGCTGGAAGGACACGGCAGTCTACTTTACCGTTGGGAGTCAACGGCAACGACTCCAGCATCACTATTGCATTTGGCACCATGTAATTTGGCAGCTTTGTTTTCAGGAATTGTCGCAACTCGCTGATTGTGGGTGCTGACTGGTTTTGTGGCACGATGTAGGCGACTAAGCGTTGATTCCCAGGAGTGTCAACTATTGCTGTGACCACAACGGAATGAACCGATGGGTGTTGACTCAGTACTGCTTCTATCTCGCCCAATTCGATGCGGAAGCCGCGAATTTTTACCTGATTGTCGATGCGTCCCAGGTATTCGATGTTGCCATCGGGCAAATAGCGTGCTAAGTCCCCAGTTTTATATAATTTGGAATTTGGAATTTGGAATTTGGAATTGTCAAAGGGGTTGGGGATGAATTTTTCGGTTGTCAATTCTGGGCGGTTGAGGTAGCCTCGTGCTAAACCAGCACCACCGATGTGCAACTCTCCTGGTACGCCAATCGGCACTGGTTGTAAGTGCGAGTCTAAGATGTAAACTTGCGTGTTGGCTATTGGGCGACCAATGGGGATTGACTGTATGATTGTCTCAAGTGGTCTGCCGATAGGGTGACAACAAGTAAAAGTCGTACTTTCTGTCGGACCGTATCCATTAATGATCTGCGTGGATGGCAGAGTTTCAGAAGCTCTCTGAACGTGAGCAACCGAAAGTGCTTCCCCGCCAATCAGTAGCTGCTCAATTCCTGACAACGTTTGGGAGGCGTCATCAATTATAGAGTTGAACAAAGCAGCTGTCAGCCATAAGGTAGTAATGCCATGTTTGTGGATTTCATGGCAAAGTTCCTTAGATGTAGGAATATTTCCTGGGTAAAGAACACATCGTGCACCATGCAACAAAGCTCCCCAAATCTCGAATGTCGAAGCATCAAAAGAAATTGGGGCCATCTGCAGAAATCTTTGTGTTGCATCTAAATGAGCGTAATCGACCCCAAACAACAAACGGTTAACGCCACGGTGAACAACTTCAACTCCCTTAGGCACTCCCGTAGAACCGGAGGTATAAATCACATAAGCCAAGTTAGTTGCTTGCACAGCAGTGATGAAATTGTCCTGAGGAGACTGGGAAATAAGCTGAGCGTCACTATCCAAGCAAACAAGCTGCGCCTCGTGCTGTGGTAGCCTCTCAACTAAGTGCTGTTGCGTCAGCAGCACCGACACAGCCGCATCTTCTAACATAAAACTTAAGCGTTCAGTTGGATACTCTGGGTCAAGCGGCACATAAGCTCCACCCGCCTTGAGAATTCCCAACAGTCCCACCACCATATCCAGTGAGCGTTCCACACAAATGCCCACTAGTACCTCACGACCAACACCCAAAGCCTGCAAGTAATGCGCCAATTGGTTCGCACGACAGTTCAACTCATTGTAGGTCAGTTGTTGATTTTCATACACCAGTGCTACCGCATCCGGGGTGCGCTCCACCTGTTCTTCAAATAAGGAATGGATACACTTATCGAAGGGATACTCCACCTGGGTATCGTTCCACTCCACAAGTAACTGTCGTTGCTCAACTTCACTCAGCAGGGGCAATTGGGAAATCGGTTGCTGTGGATTGGCAACAATACCTTCAAGCAATCTCTGGAAATGAGCCACCATCCGCTCGATAGTTTCTGGAGCAAACAAATCCGTCGCGTAAGCTACCATGACCCCAAGACCTTGGGGATGCTCCCATATGTGCCATTCTAGGTCAACACGCGTTGTGTTGTACTCCAACTCTAAGCGACTTAGTTCCAGCCCTTTTAGTTGTAACTCTTGGATTGGCGCATTCTGTACAGCAAATATCACCTGAAACAATGGGTTTTGACTAAGATTGCGCTGTGGCTGCAGTTCCTCCACCAACTTTTCAAAGGGGAAATCCTGATGAGCATAGGCTCCCAATGCCACCTCGCGAACCCTGGTGAGCAAATCGCTAAAGCTGGGATTGCCTGAGACATCAGTACGCAGTACCAGATTGTTGACAAAAAAGCCAATTAGTCCTTCGCAACTACTGCGGTTGCGGTTGGCGATGGGGGAACCCACCACAATATCTGTTTGACCTGTGTAGCGATGCAATAATACTTTGAAAGCAGCAAGCATGGTCATGAAAAGAGTCACTTCATGTTGCTGGCTGAGTTTCACTAGCGCCTGTTTCAGATTCAGGGGGAGTTCTAGAATTTGTGTGGCACCAGCAAAAGACTGCACTGCTCTTCGGGGGTAGTCGGTGGGCAACTGCAGTACTGTAGTATCTGCCAACTGTTGCTGCCAGTACTGTAGTTGTTCCATTTGTGTTTGTTGTTGTAACCACTGCCGCTGCCAGACAGCAAAATCAGCATATTGAATTGAAAGTTCTGGTAACTGTGAAGGCTTGCCAGCGACAAAAGCTTCGTAGAGTAAGGTTAGCTCACGATTCAACACTCCTATTGACCAGCCATCTGATATAATGTGGTGCATGACCAACAGCAGCACATGTTCAGTCGGTGTCAGGCACAATAGCATCACGCGCAGCAACGGTAGCTGAGTGAGGTCAAACGGTCGGGAGGCTTCAATGCTTGCCAGTTTGCGGACTTCATCTGAGCGTTTTTCTTGAGGCAGCTCTTGCAGGTCAATAGTGGCAAGTGTTAACTCAAAAGTGGACGCAATTAGCTGCGTCGGCTTTGCATCAATTGTCTGGAAGCAGGTACGTAGGGTTTCGTGACGGCGGATAATTTCATTAAGGCTGCGCGAAAGCGCCAACACATCTAGGCTACCGACAAGACGCAATGCAAAAGGTATGTTGTAGAAAGGATTACCAGGCATCAGCTGGTCTAGGAACCACAAGCGTTGTTGGGCAAAGGATAGAGGCAATAAGCCAGTGTCTCTACTTTGTGGGCTTATTTCTTGTTTTTGTAAGTTTTCCTGTTTTTTGTTACGTAGTTTTAAGAGAAGTTCTAATTTCTCTGGAGACAAATCTGCGATTTTTTTAGAGATCTTGCTCAAGTGAGTATCCTCTTTAGAATTAAAAGATTAAGTATTTTGATAGTTTTAAAAAGTTTTCGCTACCTTTGAAAGGTTAATTTGGAAATGTCCTTGAATCAGGAGTTTCAAAAGATACCTGTTCACTGTGGCGAAAAACTCAAGACACTAAAGTATTGTTGTCTGTTGCATCCGCCTTTGAAGGAACGCTCAAGTATTTTCGGCTTTTAGCATCGCTTTTACTTGGTCATCGTCAAGTTCTTCTAACTGAGCCAAGATATCGTCATCTGTTTGCTCAACTAGTCTGTGTACTATCACACTAGACAATTGTGCCACCGTTGGATTCTCAAACAAGCAGCGCAATGGCAACTCCAACTGGAACACATCTTGCACCCGGGAGATCAGCACAGTTGCCAGCAGCGAATGTCCTCCCAACTCAAAGAAATTATCGTGAATGCCTATTTGTGGGACGCTCAGCACTTGTTGCCAGATACTAGCAAGCTGACGTTCAATCTCCGTCCGTGGCGCTACCCACTTACTAGCTCCAGAGCGTCCTTGACTATCCAGAGTGAGCAGTTGTTCTCGGTCAATTGCCCCTGTGTTCGTTAGAGGTATCTGTTGCAGCTCGACAAAATCGCTGTTGCTTTTAGTCCCGAAGCGATCGCGCACCATTAATTCCGTGAAGCTAGCAAATGAGGAATCGTTATTGCTAGCAGTGAAATAAGCAGTTAACGTCTGTATAGCATAAGACTTGCTATCCGTGTACCGTTGAATGTTTCGATTGCTGTCATCTAAACCCACAATCAGGTGTGCTTGATTGCGATACAAAGCTGCGAGCAAAGAGCTTAATCCTTGCTCTTTTGAGATGATATAGTAGCCCATACCGCGAGCAGCATCGCGGGCATATTCGGGATTTCCCTGACTCATGCCCAAGTCATCCCACTGCGCCCAATTAAAACAGTAGGTTTGCGAATGTAAATGATATCGTTGATACAGAGAACAACAATCTAGAAAACTATTAGCAGCAGAATATGCACTAAAGGTAGCCCCTCCAAATACACTATTTACTGAAGAGAAAGAAATAAATACTGCTTGAGGGTTGTTCTTAATGAGTTGGTAAAGCGTCCATGTACCATGAACCTTAGGTCGCAACATAGAATCGAAAGTCTGGGGAGTTTCCACCGTTACCCAGTGCTCATCTATAACTTTCCAGTGGTACTCTAAATTCTCCTCTCCTGCTAAATGAATAATCCCTGATAGTGGTTCATTCCAAATTGACTCGGCGTGAGCAACAACATCAAGCAAACCATCAAGGTCGCATATATCAACGGCTTTGTAAATAAACTCACCACCTGCTGCTTCAATTGAAAGGTAATTTTTGATACGCTTAGCCAGACGTGTTTCCCCCTCAAGATGCTTCGACCATTCAGTTCTATCCGGCAACTCTGTTCGACCTACAGTAATAAGTTTTGCACCATACTCCTTAATCAAAAATTGGCACAGATATGTACCTATTCCGCCCAATCCCCCACTCACCAAATAAATTCCACCCTGCTTGAGGGGAATATCCTGGGTTTGTTGCTGCAACATATCCACTTTGGCAACAGACGAGGAAAGACGCTGATTGTTACGATAGGCAATTTCTGAATCGCTTCCCGCAACGCCCAGTTCTCGAAGAATATGCTCTGCATTCACCTCAAAAGACTCAACTTCTAAATCGATATGGCGGCATTGCAACCAAGATAACTCTAAAGGAATTGTCTTTAAAAATCCTATCAGCGTAGATTTTTCATAAGCAATCTTGTCACCGGGTGAGGTAAACTGTGCATGGCTGGAAATGACTTGCAACTGAACCGAATGCTCAGAACCTTGGATTTTTGCTAGAGCTTGTATCAAAAACAGCAGACTGTAGATTCCTTGTTGTTGAGCATCTTCGAGAGCCTCTAAGCTGGAAACTTCCCCAGCATAGTCGTCATAAGTCCACAGATGCAGAATTTGGGCGATACGGAAATTATCGGCTTTTAAGGACTCTAGCAGGTGCCGATAGTGTTCTCTTTCATTAGGATTAATGCAATAGGAATCGTGACTAAGTTGGGCGAAATTTAACCCCGCTTCCACAGTAATGTATGGTTGATTGAGCCGATTAAGTTCTCTACAGATAAATTTTCCTAATCCTAAGCGATCTAGGAAAACCAGGTAAGAACCTGTATGAAGGTGATTCGTGTCGGTTGCTGCTTGTTTGGGACGCCAAATCTTGCGGTAAAACCAGTCGGGAAGAGTATTGGCATTGCCAGTCCTGATGTCAAGCTGTTTGAGAATGTCGTTAAATTCACCAGCTTCAAAAGATTTTCTCAGTTGCTGTCGCTGGATCTTACCAATGGCAGTTTTGGGAATTGCCGACTTTTCTACCGGAACTACATAGTCTGGATTGACGCCGATGTTTTGAACAACCTGGCTGCGGATTTCCTTAGTGAGATTGACAACTTCTGCCTCATCAGCGATCGCGGAACTGAAAAAGATTGCCAATTTATCAGTATGGTCAAATGCACCCCGAACGGCAACGGCTGCGGTAAATGAAACCTCTACGCCTGAAAGCTCTTCTACTGCCGATTCGATTTCATGACTGTAATAGTTGAGACCATTAATAATTATGATATCTTTCTGGCGACCAGTAATTGTCAGGCATCCCTGATGTAAAAAACCCAAGTCTCCAGTTGTGAACCAACCATCTTCCGTAAAAACTTCCCGGTTAAATTCATTGTTGTTATAATACCCCGACATTACAGTGTTTCCACTGGCTTGCAGAGAGCCAATCGTATCTTCACAGACGACTTGGTTGTTACTATCTACAATTCGCAAGGAAACCCCAGGAATAGGTGCTCCCACGTCCACAAATGAATCATCATCATCTGTTGATAAGAGCGAAAAGTTATTTGAGTAAGTGACACCACTAGACACTTCAGCCATACCCCAAGCAGGGTGCATGGCAGTTGGGTTGAGCTTATGAGGAGCAAGCAGTTCAAGAAACCGCCTCGCTGTCTTAGCGACAATCGATTCAGCTCCATTCAAGACAAATTTCAGACAGGATAAATCCCAATGCCGTTGGCTAATTTCTGAGGCATGGTTATTGATCAGCCCGAAAGCGAAGTTGGGGGCAAAGGTGATGGTGACTCGATTTTGTTCAATCCAATCCAGCCACCTTAGAGGTTCTTGTAGAACCAGTTGGGTGGGTACCTGGATTTGTTGGCAACCTAAATAAACGTCCCGGATATGGAAATATATAATGCCAGCAACGTGATCCAGAGGCATCCAGTTTAAACCAACATCAGAACTAGAAAAACCGTTCATTTGAATCGAGCCTGCGGTTCTACTTAGCAAATTGTAATGGCTGAGCATGACGCCTTTAGGTATACCCGTGCTTCCGGAAGTGAGAACTAGCAGAGCTACATCATCAGGTAGGCAAGGTTGCCAATTTCGGTCTGGTTCAAAAGTGCGCAAGTCATCAACAGTTATCAGTTGAAAGTTCTCTTTCTTCAATCCCTTTGACCAGGAATGAATTGCCTCTACTTGGGTTGCACTTGTCAGCACTATTGGTCGCCCTAGCATGTGCCAAGCATTCTCCAGCTTGCGTGTGGCACTATTGTCTTGCGAGTAGGTCGGGGCGATCGCTACAGGTACTGGAACAAAGCCCCCCAGCACACAGCCCCAAAATGCAGGGATGAAATCTTGATTTTGCTCCAACTGGAAAATCACCTTGGACTGTGGCTTCAAACCCAGCTTTCTTAATCCCGCTAGAATTCGCTGCGCCTCTTCCAGTAAGTCCCGATAAGATTGACTTATTTCGCTGCCATTGGATTGGATATAGACGATTTCTTTGGTTGGGCTGTGTTTGGCTGCCCGCACTAAAGCTTGTGCTAGAGTCGTCGGGGCATCAGCAGGAAGTCGAAGTGGTTCACCATGACTGATGGCTGGCTTGTTTGACCCCGATTTCTCGTTGAAAGCCTCCCCCGGTTCCCCTCTTGTTGCTGCTTGCGACTCGCCCCTTTCAACGGCGGCGACTTGACAATTAGGAAGCAAATCTGATATGTGTAGCAGGGGTAGGCGAGACACCTGCTCAGTAACGACCACCGCCACCTGCTCAATTTCGCTTAGCGATCGCAATTGCTCTTCCCATTTTTGCACCAATTCGGAGTCAATGACCTCAAGACGGGTTAAGGTTTGTTCGTCCACTTGTCCTGTAGCCAACAGTGGCAGAGTAGACAACGGCACATAGGCGCACGGTAGCATATAAGCGGGTAGAAGGGCTTGCAAGTGAGATTGCAGTTGCTCTGGATTGAAGGCTCCTGACAAAACTATGTAAGCCACCAGCTGCGGACTTCCTGTTTCTGTTTCCCGTACTAGCACCCAAGCATCCTCTACAGAAGGAGCCGCCAACAACGCTGCTTCCACCTCCTGGAGTTCTACCCGAAAACCTTTAATCCAAGTCTGCCTTACGCTAGAGTCTAGTAATTCTAATGTACCATCGAACAAACGGCGTCCCAACTCACCTGTCTTGAACAAATAAGCGTCGGGAGTCTGTTGGAAGGGATTTTTCACAAAGCGTTGTGCCGTCTTTTCCTCAACCTGGAGGTATCCCCTAGCCAAACCCGTCCCGCCGATATAGATTTCCCCCTTCACCCCGATTGGTACTGGTTGTAACTGCTGATCCAAAACGTAAATCGGTCTGTAACTTGGATAACCAATTGGCACAGTCTGCTGAGTGCCAAGTTGGGAGCAAGCAAAGCAACTTACCTCTCCAGCTGCCTCAGGTAAGCTGTAAAGGTTGTACAGCCTAGCTGTGAAATGCGCTCTAAACGCCTCAGCTACTGACCTTTGCAACGGCTCTCCACCGCAAAGAACCAAACGTAGAGAATTCAAGTGGGTCGTTAAATCCTCACTTTTGGACTCAATAAAAGATGATAGGACTGAAGGGACAAAGCCAACTATACTTACCTTGTGTTTGGCAATCAGGTGCTGTAAGTAGATTGGATCGTCTTGAGTGTTTGCCGCAGCAATGATCAAACGTCCCCCATGAATTAAAGGCCAGAAGATTTCCCAAACAGCTGTATCTTGAGCTAAGGGGGCTTTGTGTAATACAGTATCAGCAAAAGACACGGCAAAAGTCTGTTGCAGCCAATCCAAACGGTGAGCGATCGCACAATGATCTACTAATATCCCTTGCCTCGACGAGTAGATAACATAAGCAAGGTTTCCAGGTGTTGCCCCACTTGTTGGGTTTTCCTTGCTTTGTTGTGCAATTTTCTCGGTGTCTGAGTTTAAAGAAATTACTTTCGTCTTATGTTTTGGAAAGTGCTCTGACAACAAATACTGTTGCGTCAGTATTACCGACACCTTTGCGTTTTCCAGCAGAAACGCCAATCGCTCAGTAGGATATGCTGGATCAAGCGGTAAATAAGCGCCACCTGCCTTAAGAATACCCAGCAGTCCCACTACCTGCTCTAAGGAGCGCTCCAAACACAACCCAACTAGCACCTCTGGTTTCACACCCAAAGACTGCAAATGGTGCGCCAATTGATTTGCTTTTGTGTTCAATTCATGGTATGTAAGAATTTCATCTTCAAACACCACTGCTACTGCGTTGGGCGTCCGCTCCACCTGTTCCTCAAACAACTGATGGATAGACTTATCCTGGGGATAGTCTACTTGAGTCGAGTTCCACCCTACCAACAATTGATGACGCTCTGCTGGACTCAACAGTGGTAATTCTGCAATTCGCGCTTCTTGATTGGCGACAATTGCTTTGAGTAAAGTTTGAAAATGTTGGGCTAGGCGAGTAATTATGGTCGCATCAAATAAATCAGTGTTGTAGCACCAAACGCCCTCTAAACCTTCGGGAACTTCCCAGAAGTGTACTTCTAGGTCAAACCTGGCTCTAACATCAATTGGCAAGCGCATATTCTGGATATTTAAACCTGACAAATTGCCAGAAGACTGGGGCGCATTCTGGAGGGCAAATATCACCTGTACCAAGGGATTACGACTCAAATCTCGCTCTGGCTGTAGCTTTTCCACCAACATCTCAAAGGGCAAGTCTTGGTGGTCATAAGCTGACAACGTTGTTTGCCGCACTTGCGCTAAAAAGTCTCGAAAGCTGGGGTTTCCAGAGAGATCGCCCCTTAATGCTAAAGTGTTAGCAAAAAACCCCATTAACTGCTCGATTTGGGGGCTGTTGCGGTTGGCGATGGGGGAGCCAACAACAATGTCTAACTGACCACTATAACGAGAAATTAAGACCAAAAAAGCTGCCAGTAAGGTCATAAACAACGTTGCGTCTGACTCCTGGCTCAGTTGCTTGAGGCGTTGCGTTAGGTCGTGATCAAGTAGAAAAGACTCAGCTCCACCCCGGAAGGTCTGGACTGGGGGACGCGGTTTATCAGTAGGCAGTTCTAGTACGCTAGGGGCACCAGCTAACTGTTGTTGCCAGTAATTCAGTTGGCGTTCGAGGACAATGTCTGTCATCCACTGGCGTTGCCAAAAGGCAAAATCAGCGTACTGGATGGGTAATTTAGCTAGTGGGTAGGGCAATCCTTGAGTAAAAGCCTCATATAGCTGAGATAACTCACGGTTGAAGATGTTAAAAGACCAGCCATCGTAGATAATGTGATGCATCTTCAACAGCAGTACATACTCCTGGGGACTTAGTTGGAGTAGAGTGAATTGTACTAATGGCCCAACGGCCAAATCGAAGGGCTGGGATGCAACGGACTTCGCCATTTGTCGAATTTGGTCAGTTTGCTCCTCGGCTGACAACCCCTGCAAGTCATGGATGGGTAAAATTAAGGCAGTAGGAGGGGCAATTAGCTGGATAGGTTTTCCGTCTACCGTTGGGAAAGTTGTTCTTAAGACCTCGTGGCGGCTGACAAGTTCACTCAGGCTCTGCTCCAGTGCAATTATATTCAGTGACCCATCTAGTCGCAGCGCCTTCAGCATATGGTAAGAATCATTGTCCGGTGAGAGTTGCTGTACAAACCAGAGTCGCTGTTGAGCAAAAGACAGTGGTAGTTCACCGTCCCGTGGCACGGGTTGAATAGAAAGATGATCGGAGACTTTAACCTGCTTTGCCTCTTGTAAAAAGGAAATAATTTCTGTTTTGCGTTTAGCTATTTCTTGGCGCAGCGTTGGAGTTAAAACCCCTTCAGCCGCGTGGCAACGCAAGCGATCGCCATCGGTTTCTAGGTTAATACTCAAATTCCTGAGTTGACAAAGGAATTCAAAGGTGCTAGTATCCATTACTCAAAACTCCACTACTTCGCCACTGACTTGTGTAACTGATAAATCTTCTGCTGCCCAATTCATTACTTCCATATAGGATGTTATCCCTGCTACTGTGGGAAACTCAAACATTTTCTGTACAGATAGGTCAAGTCCAAAAGCTGAGTTGATCCGTGACACCACTTGGGTAGCTAGCAGGGAATGACCACCAAGCTCAAAGAAATTGTCCTTAACACCAATGCGTTCAACTCCCAAAACTTCACTCCAGATTTGAACCAGTTGAGCTTCAATAGGTGTTCGAGGTGAAACAAAGCCAGTGGCAAGAAGATTTCTAGTAGCTGCATCAGGTGTTGGTAGAGAGCGACGATCCACCTTGCCATTAGGTGTCAAGGGCAGGGCATTGAGGAGGACGAAAGCTTGGGGCACCATGTAATTGGGTAGCTTTTGTTGGATAAATTCACGCACCGAGGGCACTAGCTTCTGGACTAACTTGCCGTGTAGGGGATTGTTAGTGTAGTCAGTCCAGGGTTTGGTAGTGACTGCCTGAGTATCCCAAAAAGCGTGCGCTATGCATGGGCGTAGCGCCATCGCCCCTTGTGCGTCAGATCCGGGCGTGGAACTGTTGCGGCAGAACACCACATCATAGCAACCATCCTGACTACTCTCCCACCAACTCAAGTGGACAGTGTAGTCTATATGCTGCCCCAACTCCCAAAACTGCTCTGGATTGATGCCAACTGCTGACTGTTGTGCTAGCAACTGCCGCAGTTGCCCCACTGTTTCGACACTAGGGGGATGTTCCAACCATTGCCAAATCTGTAATGCTTGCTGCACCCGTTGATTAGGCACGCGTCTGATTCCCAACAGTTCTGGCTGTCGAGCGTGCAGTTGATTTTGAATTTGTCTGAACGAAAGCCCGTCGAGTTGCCAGTTTAACCAAGGAACTACCGTTGTTTGGACATCAGTACCCACATGCAGGGTGACATCATAGCGGAATTGGGTTAGCTCATTTTGAGAGTGACCGCGTTTGAGCTGAATCTCCACCCAAGCAATTTGGGGAAAGCGTTGTCTCAAGGCGATGAAGAAACTGGGGTCGATGACCAATTCTTCTTCGGCGGCTACACTAGAGTGTACCTGCTGCTGCCATTGCTCAATAGTTCTTGATTCACCGGCTTGGGACAACTGCACGGCGGCATGGTATGGCTTCAGTAGCGGCAAGCTGCGGACATCGCCCACGAAGATCGTGCCCTTTTGGCTAATCGCCGCCATTGCTCCTTCTAGAACTTGCAACAAATACTCAACACTGGGGAAATACTGCACGATTGAGTTCAAAATGACAGTATCGAATTCTGCTTTGGGAATACTTTCAAAGTTATCTGCCATTTTGTGCAGTAGCCGCACATGTTCTAGACCCTCAACTGCACCGCATAGTTGCTCAACGTGCTGTAGGGCGGCGATGGAATAATCGGTTCCCCAATACTGTTGGCAGTCTTTGGCAATGCGAGATAGCAGTAACCCTGTTCCACAACCAATTTCTAACGCCCGCTTCGGGAACAGGGCCTTAATTCGGCTCACCGTACTCTCAACCCACTCCTGCATTTCCCCATCTGGGATGGGCTGTCTGGTATAACTACTGTTCCAACCAGCAATATTAAACGTTACGTCATCTGTGGATGCTTGAGGTTGGCTATAGGCTTGTTCGTAGAGTGTTTGCCAATCCGAAACATACTCGCTCTGCCACTGGGCAAACTGCTGAGGTATTGCTTTTTTATTTGTAAAACTAGGTACCAAGTAAGCCACCAGACGTTGATCGTTAGGGGTGTCAACTCTGGCGACGACACTCTCCTGTATCAAGGGGTGTTGGCTCAAAACTGCTTCAATTTCCCCCAGTTCGATGCGAAAACCGCGAATTTTCACCTGATTGTCGATGCGTCCCAGGTATTCGATGTTGCCGTTACTTAAGTACCGTGCCTTATCCCCAGTTTTGTAAAGCCGGGAATGCAGCTCATCGCTAAAGGGGTTGGAGATAAATTTATCTTGTGTCAATTCTGGACGGTTGAGGTAACCGAGTGCTAAACCTGCACCACCAATGTGCAACTCTCCTGGTACACCAATTGGCACTGGTTGTAAGTGCGAGTCTAAGATGTAAACTTGCGTGTTGGCTATTGGGCGACCGATGGGAGGTGAGATATGCTCTGGTCCATTGGCAACTACTAGCCCAGAAGTTGTGACAACAGTATTCTCAGTTGGACCATAATTATTCACTACTTGGAAGGGAACTAAAGAAGATGGATACTGATGAAGCTTATCTCCACCAGTCAGTATGCAACGCATTGCTAAACTTTGTGTCCATTCTAGAGATAATAACCTCTGTGCCAGTGGTGTTGGTAAAAAACTGATAGTAACCTTTTGTGAGATCAACCAGTCTCGCAGCTGTTGTGGTTCACTAAGCAGTTCAGATTTTACTAAGTAGATACTTGCTCCCGCAGTAAGGTTTGACCACAATTCCCATACCGCAGCATCAAATGCTGTTCCTGCTAGTTGAGTAGCTTTGTCTAATGGAGTGATTTCAAAGGTACGTTGATGCCAGAACACCAGATTTAGCAATCCGGTATGTGCAATCAGCACTCCCTTAGGCGCTCCCGTAGAACCGGAAGTATAAATCACATAAGCCAAGTTAGTTGCTTGCACACCAATGATTGGATTCTCCTCACTCAACTGGGAAATCACCTGCCAATCAGTATCCAAACAAACAAACTGCGCTTTATACTCAGCTAGTCTCTCAACTAAGTGCTGTTGGGTCAGTAGTACTGAAACAGCCGCGTCTTCTAGCATAAAGCTCAAGCGTTGTTGAGGATACTCTGGGTCAAGCGGCACATAAGCCCCACCCGCCTTGAGAATTCCCAACAGTCCCACCACCATATCCAGTGAGCGTTCCACACAAATGCCCACTAGCACATCTGCTCCTACACCCAACGAGCGCAAGTAGTGCGCCAATTGGTTAGCGCGACAATTCAACTCATAGTAGGTCAATTGTTGATTTTCATACACCAGTGCCACCGCATTTGGGGTACGCTCTACCTGCTCCTCAAACAACTGATGAATACACTTATTCTGGGGATAGTCTGCTTGAGTCGAGTTCCATTCCACCAACAGTTGATGGCGCTCCCGCTGTGTTAGCAAGGGGAGTAAAGCAACTGGTTGTTCTGGGTTAGTGACAATCGCCGCTAACAAAGTTTGGAAATGTTTCATCATGCGGGCAATGGTCGCCGCATCAAATAAATCAGTATTGTAATAGCAAACGCCCTCAAGACCTTGGGGGACTTCCCAGAAGTGAACTTCTAGATCAAACCGCACCGTGTCAAGCCCCCAAAACATCTGCTCGACCCTTAAACCAGGCAAATCCAAAGGGGAGGAGGGAGCATTTTGGAGAGCAAACATCACCTGCACTAGTGGGTTGCGATCTAAGTTTCGCTCCAGTTGCAACTGTTCGACTAACATGTCAAAAGGTAAATCTTGATGGTCATAGGCATCTTGAGTCACCTGTCGCACCTGCTTTAGTAGAGCTTCAAAGGTCGCTTCTTTGGAGAAATCGAACCTCAGTGCCAAAGTATTGACAAAAAATCCAATCAATGGTTCGATTTCTCTACGGTTGCGATTAGCGATCGGGCAGCCAATCACAAGATCCGTTTGTCCACTGTAGCGAGACAGTAACACGACAAAACCTGCCAGCAGCGTCATAAACAAAGTGCTTTCAGACTCCTGGCTGAGCTTTGTGATCTGTTGTGTCAGCTTGCCATCTAGTTGAAATCGCTCTGTACTTCCTTGAAAAGTCTGTATAGCTGGCCGGGGGCGGTCTGTGGGTAGTTCTAATAGAGGTGGCGCTCCAGTTAACTGTTGCTTCCAGTAGCTTAACTGACGCTCCAGTACCTGAGTTGTCAACCACTGGCGCTGCCAAACGGCGAAGTCGGCATACTGCACAGATAACTCTGGTAACACAACAGAACTACCCGTTAAAATGGCTCGATAATAGGCTGACAGATCGCGGGTCAAAACGCTTACTGACCAACCATCAGCAGCAATGTGGTGAATCGCTAACAGCAGTACGTACTCCTGTTGAGAAACTTGCCAAAGCATGACTCGCAGCACAGGACCATTAGCCAGATCGAATGGTTTGTAGGCTTCTTTTTTCGCCAGTTGCTTCACTTGTTTCCAGAGATCTGGCACATTCTGTAGATCCACCACTGGCAAGGTTATGGTTATATTTGGAGCGATCGCCTGTACTGGCTTGTTATCCTTGATCTCAAAGCGAGTACGCAGAACTTCATGGCGCTGCACCATCTCCCCAAGCGCTTGTTCCAAAGCTTTGATATTGAGATTCCCCACCAGACGCACGGCAAGAGGTATTGTGTAGGCACCACTTTCGCCTTCCAAGTGATGCATAAACCACAGACGCTCCTGTGCCCAAGATAAAGGTATGTCTGTGTCTCTAGAAACAGGCAAAATCGCCGGAACTGTTAAACCCGAACCAGTTTGAAGTTCACTTGAGATCACTTCACTTAACTGAGCGATCGTTGGTGATTCAAATAGACAACGTAACGGCAACGAAGTCCCAAAGGCTTCTTGCAAGCGAGAAATTACTTGGGTCGCTAGCAGGGAATGTCCCCCCAGTTCAAAGAAGTTATCATGTATGCCCACTTGCTCTACTTTTAAGACCGATGCCCAAATGTGCGCCAGCATTTCTTCAATTCGGGTACGCGGGGCAACAAATTTGTCTAACAGTTCACGGTTTAACTCAGGTGTTGGCAGTGCACGGCGGTCTACTTTACCGTTTGGTGTCAGGGGCAACGACTCCAGCATCACTATTGCCTGAGGCACCATGTAATTTGGCAGCTTTGTTTTCAGGAATTGCCGCAACTCGCTAATTGTGGGTGCTGACTGGTTTTGTGGCACGATGTAGGCGACTAAGCGTTGCTCTGCTGGGGTGTCAACTGTTGCTGTGACCACAACGGAATGAACCGATGGGTGTTGACTCAGTACTGCTTCTATCTCGCCCAATTCGATGCGGAAGCCGCGAATCTTTACCTGGTTGTCGATGCGTCCCAGGTATTCGATGTTGCCATCGGGCAAATAGCGTGCTAAGTCCCCAGTTTTATATAATTTGGAATTTGGAATTTGGAATTTGGAATTGTCAAAGGGGTTGGGGATGAATTTTTCGGTTGTCAATTCTGGGCGGTTGAGGTAGCCTCGTGCTAAACCAGCACCACCGATGTGCAACTCTCCTGGTACGCCAATCGGCACTGGTTGTAAGTGCGAGTCTAAGATGTAAACTTGCGTGTTGGCTATTGGGCGACCAATGGGGATTGACTGTATGATTGTCTCAAGTGGTCTGCCGATAGGGTGACAACAAGTAAAAGTCGTACTTTCTGTCGGACCGTATCCATTAATGATCTGCGTGGATGGCAGAGTTTCAGAAGCTCTCTGAACGTGAGCAACCGAAAGTGCTTCCCCGCCAATCAGTAGCTGCTCAATTCCTGACAACGTTTGGGAGGCGTCATCAATTATAGAGTTGAACAAAGCAGCTGTCAGCCATAAGGTAGTAATGCCATGTTTGTGGATTTCATGGCAAAGTTCCTTAGATGTAGGAATATTTCCTGGGTAAAGAACACATCGTGCACCATGCAACAAAGCTCCCCAAATCTCGAATGTCGAAGCATCAAAAGAAATTGGGGCCATCTGCAGAAATCTTTGTGTTGCATCTAAATGAGCGTAATCGACCCCAAACAACAAACGGTTAACGCCACGGTGAACAACTTCAACTCCCTTAGGCACTCCCGTAGAACCGGAGGTATAAATCACATAAGCCAAGTTAGTTGCTTGCACAGCAGTGATGAAATTGTCCTGAGGAGACTGGGAAATAAGCTGAGCGTCACTATCCAAGCAAACAAGCTGCGCCTCGTGCTGTGGTAGCCTCTCAACTAAGTGCTGTTGCGTCAGCAGCACCGACACAGCCGCATCTTCTAACATAAAACTTAAGCGTTCAGTTGGATACTCTGGGTCAAGCGGCACATAAGCTCCACCCGCCTTAAGAATTCCCAGCAGTCCCACCACCATATCCAATGAACGTTCCACACAAATGCCGACTAGCACCTCAGGACCAACACCCAAAGACTGCAAGTAGTGTGCCAATTGGTTCGCACGACAATTCAACTCATCGTAGGTCAGTTGTTGATTTTCATACACCAGTGCCACCGCATTTGGGGTACGCTCTACCTGCGACTCAAATAAGAAATGGATACACTTATCAGTAGGATAGTCTACAGTAGTATCATTCCACTCTATGAGTAACTGCTGTTGCTCTGGCTCTGTAAGCAGGGGCAATTGGGAAATTTGCCCAATCGGATTGGCAACAATTCCAGATAGCAATGTCTGGAATTGACCCGCCATCCGCTCAATGGTGCTGCTATCAAACAAGTCAGTGTTATACTCCCACACACCCACCAGTCCCGACGCAGTGTTCTGCATTGATAAAGTCAGATCAAACTTTGCCGTTGTGCTTTCTACTGGCAATAAACTGACACTCAACCCAGTCGGTTCTACAACAGACATCGGAGCATTCTGGAGGACAAACATCACCTGGAACAGTGGTGTATGGCTTAAAGAACGTTCTGGCTGCAATGCCTCCACCAGCATTTCAAACGGCAAGTCTTGATGAGCATAAGCATCGATTGCCATGTCCCTGACACGATTAAGTAATTCCCCAAAGCTGGGATTGCCAGAAACATCAGTCCGCATCACTAAAGTATTGACAAAAAAGCCAATTAACCCTTCTATTTCACTCTGATTGCGGTTGGCAATTGGTGTACCTACGAGAATGTCTGATGTATTAGTATAGCGGCAAAGTAAGACATCAAATGCTGCCAACAGTGTCATGAAAAGGGTACATCCCTGTTGCTGACTCAGTTGAGTAAGTGCAGCAGTTAGCTCACAAGACACCTCAAAGCTCAGATGTCCCCCAGTAAATGTTTGCACACTTGGTCTGGGCCGGTCTGTGGGCAGTGATAACAAAGCTGGTGCATCCGCCAGTTGTTGTTGCCAGTAAGTCAGTTGAGTTTGCAGAACTGACCCACTCAACCACTGTCTTTGCCAAACTGCAAAGTCTGCGTACTGAATTGGCAACGGTGCAAGGGGTAATGGCTGACCTTGAGAATAAGCATTGTACAGTACTGTTAGTTCCTGAACAAACACACCCATTGACCATCCATCACTGACTATGTGATGCATACAGATTAGCAATATGTGTTCTGTGTCGGATAATACTACTAATGTTGCTCGGAATAATGACTCATTTGCTAGGTCAAATGGTTGCTGTGCGTGTAGTTGCGTTAATTGCTGTGTTGCAGTTTGTTGCTCGCCCCTTGGTAGATCTTCGCAATCGACAATTGATAGTGTCCAATTTGTGACTGGGTGAATGATTTGATTCGGTATTCCATCAACTGTGACGAAGTTGGTGCGTAAGGTTTCGTGGCGAGCAATGATTTCGCCTAAACTTTGTTCTAAGGCTGTTAGTTGAAGTTGCCCTTGCAGTCGTACCGCCGCTGGTATGTTGTAGAAAGCACTGTTGCGTTCTAATTGGTCTAAAAACCACAATCTTGTTTGAGCAAATGACAGTGGTAAGTCTGCATTTCTTGGGGTTGGTAAAAGTGGTGGTATTGTCAGTTCTAACTGCTGTTGCTGCCATTGCTGAATCTGTTGCGCTAATTGTGCAACTGTTGCTGCTGCAAAGACGCTTTGCAATGGTAGTTCTACTTTGAAGGTGCTGCGAATGCGTGAAATTAGTTGGGTTGCTAGTAGTGAGTGTCCCCCAAGTTCAAAGAAGTTATCATGAATACCTACTTGCTCTACTTTGAGGACACCAGCCCAAATAGCGGCAAGCATTTCTTCGATGGGCGTGCGTGGGGCGATATATTTGTCTAATAGTTCACGGTCTAACTCTGGCGCTGGTAGTGCTTTGCGGTCTATTTTGCCGTTGGGAGTTAACGGCAACGACTCTAGCATGACTATTGCAGATGGCACCATGTACTCTGGCAGCTTTGTTTTCAGGAATTGTCGCAACTCGCTGATGGTGGGTGCTGTGTTCTGTTGTGGTACGATGTAGGCGACTAAGCGTTGAGCACCTGGAGTGTCAACTCTAGCTGTGACGACGACTGAGTGGACTTGGGAGTGTTGGCTTAGTACTGCTTCTATCTCACCCAATTCGATGCGGAAGCCGCGTATCTTTACCTGGTTGTCGATGCGTCCTAAAAATTCAATGCTACCATCTGGTCTTAAACGACCCAAGTCTCCTGTGCGGTAAATTCGCAAGTAATTACATTCTGGATCGCTAAGAAAGACAGCTTGTGTCAGGTTAGGTTTCTGCCAATAACCCAGCGCAATGTAAGGACTTCTAATCGCAATTTCCCCGTAGATATCAGTCTTTTCACCAGCTTCATTCAGCAAGAAAATTTCCGTTTCCTCAACCGGATAACCAACTGGGACGGTATTACGAGTAATTTCTGTTTGCTTATTGATGAAATACTGGAAGGTAACGCTAGATTCTGTCTGTCCTAAAACGTTGATAAAGATACATTCGTCGGAGAAATGTTCTTTATACAAATCAACATCTGTTTTGACAACTTCCTCTCCCCCTAAAACAACTAGACGAATATTAGTCAGTTGCTCATCCCCACTCAATGTGCTAACAAAGTGCCGATACAAAGTTGGTGTTGAGTGATAGATTGTAATATGATGCTGTCGCAACCACTGGGATAGATGAGTTAAACCTTCGTCCTTGATATTGATTGGGTATAAGGTTGCACCATTTAAGATAGCAGCGAAGATATCTATGATCGCAGCATCAAAGCTGTAGGATGACAGCAGTGTCAATCCATCTTGCTTATTGATGTGAAGATTATTCGTGTAGTTTTTGATGAAATGCAGAACATTGCGATGGTTTTGAACAACCCCTTTCGGCTGTCCTGTAGAACCTGATGTATAGAGAATGTAAGCAATAGTATCTGGTGATATTTCCAGCTTGACTTCATTATAAGAGCCAGTCCAACTGATGTCATCTATATTATCTATATTAATGAGCGGGACAATACCTTTAGTTAATTCTTGAGCACGGGCTAAGTTCTTGTTGTTAGTGAGAACAGCACTAGCTTTTGAATCTTCTAGAATGTAAACAACTCTGTCAGTGGGATAATTTGGGTCTAACGGAACATAGGTTTTCCCAACCTGCAAAACTCCCAAAATCCCAGCAACCATTGGTGCATCATGTTCAAACAATAAAGCGATTCTTTCTTCTCCAAATGTGCATTGTTGCAGGATTGTCTGTGCTACTTGATTGGCACGGCAGGTCAATTCACTATACGTCCAATGATAATTCTTTGTATAGACAGCGATATTATGGGGATGTTTCCTAACTTGCTCCTGAAACCTAGCTGGGATTGATTGTTCAATATCTTGTTTGCCGAAGGTAATGAAGGGGTTGGATGGACAGACAACATTACCACGGCTTTTCAAATAGTAACGTTCAGTTTCTGTTAACAGGGATAAGGTAGAAATTTGCTGAATAGGATTCGCCACAATCCCTGCGAGCAATGTTTGGAAATGCTCTGCCATCCGCTCGATAGTAGGCTCATCAAACAAGTCAGTGTTATATCTCCAAATACCTCTGAGTGGTCTTGTAACATCAAAAATGAGCAAATTTAAATCCAAAATAGTTGCTCGTGACTCTGTAATCATGGACTCTACAATTAATCCATCACTATCCATGAGTGATACTTGTCCTTCACTCTGGTGAGAGCGCTCCCAGGTGAGTGCCACTTGAGCAAGTGGTGAACGGCTTGGATCGCGTAACGGTTGCAGTCGCTTGACCAGCAGGGCATAGGGATAGTCTTCGTGTTCTAACGCACCTAACACACAAGAGCGCACTCGGTAAAGTAAATCTCGAAACGTCGGATTTCCAGAAAGATCCGCTCGCAAAATAACAGGATTAGTAAAGAAACCAACAATCTCTTCAAATTCAGCAAGGCTGCGACCAGCCATTGGAGAGCTAATTAGGATATCTTCAGTATTTGTATAGCGTAGTAACAGTACCTGGAACGCTGCTAGGAGAATTGTATAAAGAGTTACGCCTTCTGCTTTTGCTAGTTCCAAGAGCTGGTAGGTTAGTTTTTCTTCCAAAACGAAAGAGTAGGAAGCACCTTCATAAGTCTGCACTGTTGGTCTGGGCCGATCTGTTGGCAGATTCAGTATCGGTAACTCACCAGCTAATTGATGACGCCAGTAGTTCCACAGCCGCTCTCCTTGTTGACTTGCTAACATTTGGTTTTCCCACCGCACGTAATCCTTGTATTGCAGGTTTTGGGGTGGGAGTGCTACCTGTTGACCTGTCTTAATTGCTTCATAAAACACCCTAAGTTCACTAACAAGCAATTCCAAAGACCAGAAATCCACCACTATGTGGTGTACCGTCATTAGCAGAATCACTTCCTTTGCCACCGATGCATTTGTTAAGGTGTTTTGGAGCAACACATTAAAGCGTATTACGGGTCCGTTGCTCAAATCGAAGGGGCGATCGCTTTCACTTACAACCCAGTTGCGGATGTCATCAGTGCTCCAATTAACAGCTTCTTGTACACTAAAGCAGACTTCTTCATTTTCTTGAATTGTTTGCACTGGTTCACCGTGCTGTGCGGTGTAGGTAGTTCTCAGAATTGAATGGCGCTTAATTAAGGCGATCGCTGCCTGTCGCAATGCTGGAATGTCTACATTCGATACTAAGCGTGCTGCATATGTAACGTTGTAAGCAGCACTATTGGGTGCCAATTGATAGAAGAACCAAAGTGCTTTTTGCCTATGGGAAAGAGGACCAGTTTTTGCAGTGTCAGTATGCTTTTGCAGCAGGTAGATAATTTCTTGCTTATATTGCTTAATTTGGGTCAATAACTCAGGGGTTAATACATCTTCGGGAGCTTCATAGCACAGTTTGTCGCCATCAACCCACAATTCTATACCTGTTGCCAAAAGATCTTGGAGGAACTCTACTAAATTCATAACTCACCTCTAATCCTGCTGTTTTTATTAAATGTAGTCGTAGGTACAACAAATGCCTTTGAAGTAGAATTAACCTCGAAAATTTGCTCGCTCACAAGTTTGGTTAAACGAACGATACTCAGACCATCCAAGAATTTTGTTATCGGGATGTCCACTCCTAACTCTGCTCTCAGACGATTTCTAAGTTCGATAACCATCAGAGAATCAAGTCCCATTTGGTTCAACGGCTCATCAATGTTTAGCTCAGATGTAGTTATTCCTAGAGCTTTGGCAATCTGCTCCTGAAGGTAAGTCATTAACAGTGATTGGCTTTGGTCTTTTGAATTGGCTTTTATTTGGTCTAAAAGTTGTGGAAGCTTGACTTTTTGTTGCTCTTGTGCAGTAAGCGATTCCTGTACCTGTTGAGCTATTTCAGAAACGAAGTTGGGGTAAGATGAGCGTGAGAATTGCTGCAAAAACTTCGACCAGTTAACTTGCATCACCCCTAAGAGAGCCGCATCTTGTAGTAACAAATTTTCCAGGATGTTCAGTGCTTGCTGTGATTCTATAGGCTTTATCCCCTTGGTTGCCCATTGAGCCTCACCCCTGCTACCAACAACCTTTGCCATCCCTACCATCGACCACGGTCCCCAGTTAATACTTAACCCTGGCAAACTCAGCGACCTGCGATAATGAGCCAGAGTATCTAAAAAGGCATTAGCAGCGGCATAATTTGCTAAACCTGCAGGACCGAGTATGGATGCAGCTGAAGAAAAAAGCACGAAGAAGTCCAAAGGTAAGTCTTGTGTTTGAGTATGCAAATTCCATGCTCCGCTCACTTTGGGTGCAAAAACTTTGGCAAACAGTTGCCATTGATGATCCACCAGTAGTCGGTCTTCAAAGACACCAGCAGTGTGGATAATACCCCTTAACTGTGGCATCGATGTTTTGATTTGAGTGAGTAAAGAAGTCACTTCCTCTTCTTGTGATACATCAGTCTGAATGACTACAACTTGAGTTCCTACCTCTTCAAGTGCCCTAAGGGTTGCTATAGCAGCTTCGTTAGGACTGCTACGCCCTACCAGAACTAAGTGTTTTGCCCCATGCTCTACCAGACATTGTGCTACCAGTAAACCAATTCCACCAAGACCACCTGTGATTAAATAGGTGCTATCGGCTTTTAGCTGCAGAGATTTTTTGACAATTTTATCGCTGCGTACTAATCGGTCAACATACCGTTGCCCGTTGCGAAAAGCTATATGAGTTTCACCACTTGTTGGCTTGGGTGAACAAATTTCTGCAAAAAGACTCTGTGCATTGTTATTTTCTACTGGGTCTAAATCTACCAGAGTACAGTTAAATTCTGGATGCTCATTTGTAATTACTTTTCCTAATCCCCACACAGGCGATTGGGCTACCCCAACAAGAGTAGATTCTACACCCACTCGTTGTGCTCCTTTCGTCACTAGCCACAAGGTAGGAGGCGGAGAAAATTCTTTACTAATCAAAGACTGGACTAGGGACAAGACACCGCCACATCCTGTTTGTGAGGCAACCTCCAAGTCTGCTACTGTTAGGGCGTCTGCCGAAACTGTATTTAAACTCCACAAATAAACTACTCCACGCCAAGGAGTTTTATCGCAAGCCACTCGTTCAAGTAGTTGCTGAAAGTCTTCTGGTAAAGTAGGGTTGATGCTGAACTCTTGCTCTGCTATCTGTTTATACTCCGTACCACCGAAGACGAGGATACAAGCTTGTTTTTGTGAGCGCAAAAGTACACTTAACTCCTGACCAATTCCTTGATTGTCAGCAAAAATTAACCAACTTCCTGATTCTGTTTTCGTTTCCTTATATAATTGGTTATGCTGCGACATCAACTGCTCTGCTTGAGGCTCTAGGTGATTTTCGTGCCAAGAGGCTGCGCTAACACGAATTTCTTTGGGAACAGGTATGTAATTTCCAAGTGGGTGTTGCTGTATACTCCCTTGCTCTCGCCATACTATTTCGTAGCACAAGTCTTGCATGAAGTCTGGTATCAAGTGTTGCTTGTGTTCTCTGGCTAAGACTGATAACAGTTCGGGCAATAATTTTATCTGTTCCGGTGAGAAATTCCCCGCCTTTTGCACTAGCTGAGCTAACTCTTTAGTATTACCCGCCTCAAGCAATTTAGTGATAGGACTCTGGCTATTTTCTCCAGATAAAGACTCTGCTTGTTGATATCTTTGTTCAGAAGTTTCAATCCAATAGCGTTGCCGTTGCCAAGGATAGGTTGGCAAACTTATTAACTCTCGCCCATAGTCCCTGTCAAAACCAGACCAGTCTACAGATACTCCCCTGGTATATAATTTTCCTAAACTCTGGAGTAAAAGCTTCCAATCATCCTGCCCTTGACGCAGACTAGGGAGCCAAACGCCCACTCCTTCTGGAAGACAGTTGCGCCCCATCCCCAATAAGGTAGGTTTTGGTCCAATCTCAACAAATATCTCATAACCTAAGGCGTGAAGCGTTTTTAAACTATCAGCAAATCGTACACAAGACCGTAAATGGCGACACCAATACTCAGGCGTAATATATTCTTTAGTTAATCTTTCTGCTGTCAGGTTGGAGATTAAGTCAATTTGAGGAGCAGCATATGTGATACTAGCAGCAATTTGATGGAATTCTGCCAGCATTGGCTCCATCAGTGGTGAGTGGAAGGCGTGGGAAACCTGTAGCTGTTTTGTCTTAATTCCCTCTGCTTCTAGGGTATTACAAATTGACAAAACTGCTTGCCGTTCTCCAGAAATTACAGTATTTTGTGGTGTATTGAAAGCAGCAAATGCTACTTGTTTATTATTTATTTTATGGTTTATTTCAGTAATGGCACGTATAGTATCTGAAGCCGCAAACACTACAGCCATCTCTCCCTCAGACGGCAAACTATGCATTAAGCGGCTTCTCTGGGCAATCAGCTTCAGTCCATCTTCCAGACTGAAGACGCCCGCTACGGTTGCAGCAACGTATTCTCCTATACTATGACCCATCACAGCGGTGGGTACGACACCCCAAGATTTCCATAACTCAGAGAGTGCATATTCAATGGCAAATAAAGCAGGCTGGGTGTAAGCAGTCTGGTCTAATAGCGAAGTCTCTCCCGGTGCAGGGTAAAGAACGCTTAGCAGTGACTTGCCTAAATAAGAACGTAAAATTTCATCACAACGGTCTAAGGTTTGCCGAAAGATAGGCGCAGTTTCGTAGAGTTGGCGTCCCATGCCAATATATTGCGAACCTTGTCCAGTAAATAAAAATGCTACTAGAGGACGCTTCTTGCTTTTTACCTGACCACTGACAACTGTGGTAGTCTCCCCCAAAGCCGTAAAAGCAGATAGTTCCTTTTGCAACTGCACCTTAGACTCAGTCACTACGCAAAGGCGGTAGTCAAAATGCGTAAGCGTTGCGGCTTTTCCGGAGCTTCGCCCCGTGTTAGCAGTAAAACATACATCTGCTAGCGACACCTCAGGATGGTTCAAAAGAAACTCTTGATAACTTTGCGCCACCTCGCCAAGTGCCTTCTCACTTTTAGCTGACAAGGTCAGAAGATGTACCGGACGTTCAATTACATCATCCTTTTGAACTTTGAATTTTCGTAGAGTGCAAGGACGCAGTCCATTTTGAATTTGTGGAGGTGCTTCTGCCAAAACCACATGAGCATTTGTGCCGCCAAATCCAAAGGAACTTACCCCAGCTAATGCTAAACCATTTCCTTGCGGCCAAGGGGACAAGGTTTGTTGAACTCGTAGCGGTAGTTTATCAAAGGGAATATAAGGATTTGGCTGTTGGAAATGCAGGCTTGGTGGAATTTGTTGATGTTTAAGAGACAACGCCACTTTAATCAACCCAGCAATTCCTGCTGCTGCTTCTAGGTGTCCAATATTAGTTTTAACTGAACCTACAGCACAGTAGTTTCCAGGAGGTCGATCCTGGGAGAGCACCTTTCCCAGAGCCTTCATTTCCATAGGGTCTCCGAGACTCGTACCTGTACCATGAGCTTCAATGTACTGCACCTGACCAGGTGAAACCCCACAGAGTTGGTAGGCAGAGCGCACAACAGCAGACTGTGCCTGTGGATTTGGAGCCGTAAGTCCGTTGCTACGCCCATCCTGGTTGACTGCACTTCCCCTAATGACAGCGTAAATGCGATCGCCCTGGGCCAAAGCTTGCGATAAGGGTTTCAAGATCACTATACCTGCCCCTTCGCCACGAACGTAACCATCTGCTCGGGCATCAAAGGTTTTGCAACGACCGTCAGGAGCCAAGAACCCTGCTTTGGCGAAGTTAGTTGTAACTTTTGGCGACAACAGGACATTTACTCCTCCAGCTACGGCAAGAGTAGACTCTTGGTTCCACAAACTCTGGCAGGCATAGTGAACTGCAACAAGTGAAGAGGAGCAAGCTGTATCAAACGCAACGCTTGGTCCAGTGAAATTAAACACATAGGAAATGCGATTAGCTGCTATGGAATAAGAAGTCCCAATAATCGTATAGATGTCTTGACCCGAATTGCCCGATGTCAACATAGAAAAATCTTGGTTTGATATTCCAATAAAGACACCTGTTTGCGTACCTGCTAGATACTTCGGTATTTGCCCAGCATCTTCTAATGCTTCCCAGGTAACCTCCAACAACAACCGCTGCTGGGGGTCCATACTAGCGGCTTCCCGTGAAGAAATACCAAAAAATTTGGGGTCAAACTGATCTATCTGCTCCAGGAAACCGCCCCAACGAGTATTTATTTTGTCTAATTTTTCTACGTTTGGATCTAAGTCCCACCGAGAAGGAGATATTTCTGTAATAGCATCCACCCCGTCGCATAGCAAATGCCAAAAAGCTTCTGGACTAATAGCTTTAGGAAAACGACATCCTATTCCAACGATCGCGATTGGTTCTCTATTCATTCTGAGTTCAGATAAATTACCTACAAGTAAAAGTTACGGGGAGAGTCTTTAAACCCCGTAAAACCATGTTCTTCCGCCACTCTAGTTTGTCTGAAGCTAACTTTAAATCAGGGAATTGTTGAAGCAATGTGTTAATAGCAATTTGAGCCTGAGCGCGTGCTAACGCAGATCCCAAGCAATAATGAATACCATCACCAAAGGCAAGATGGTTATTCTCACATCGATTAAGATTTAACTGATCGGGGTTAGAAAACTGAGCTGGATCTCGGTTAGCAGACCCTAGACAAAGAATTATCTTTTCGCCTGCTTGAATTGTCTGGTTACCTATTTCTATATTGTCAATGGCAATACGTTTTGTCATCTGAACTGGGCTATCGTAGCGAAGTATTTCTTCAACAGCAATTTGGATAATTGTTGGTTCTCTTTTGAGTGTTTCCATTTGCTCAGGGTGATGTAGCAATGCTAGTATGCCATTGCCTATTGTATTCACTGTGGTTTCTTCACCTGTTATAAATAACAAGATGCAAGTTGCCAATAGTTCCTCTTGACTCAGTCTTTCATTTTCCTCTCTAGCTGCAATCAAGGCACTAATTAGGTCTTCTTGTGGATCTTTTTCTCGTTTGGCAACCAGGTCGCGTAAATACTCTTGAAACTCTTCAATCGCTTTATTGAGGACTTCGTATTCTTCTACCGACACCAGAGAATCCAAGATACGGGACAAAACATTAGACCACTGATGAAGCTGGTCTTGAGCCTCGTTTGGTATTCCCAACATCCTACCAATCACAGTCACAGGTAGTGGACCGGCAAGATCGGCAATAATGTCCATAGTACCCTTGTTCTGAATTTGACCCAGCAAATCATTCACAATCTCCTGGATACGGGGACGCATACGCTCAACTACTGTAGGAGAAAAGGCTTTAACTACCAATCCGCGTAATCTGCTATGGTCTGGCGGATTCATATAAAACAAAAATTTGTTGCTGGTATGGACAAGAGCATTCAGATTCTTCCCCTGATCTTGGAGGTATTGGTTCTTTTGTTGGATCAATTCTGATTGATCGTGACTGCGAACACGTCCACTTCTCAAAACTACTTTCACATCGGCATAACGAGTCAGAACCCAATCACCTCCAACAAAGAATTGGTGTACGGGATCTTCGCAGCGGAGACGATGGTAAATTGGATAAGGATTAGCGTGAAACTCTTTGTCAAAAGGATTGAATTTGAATGCTTTGGCTGACCTTAGTTTTTGGAGATTATCAGTATTAATAACGTCTTTGTTCATGTTATTGGTATTCTTAATTGTCTCCATTACATAGATTTCCTTAAACACTAACTGGAGAGGTTATTGATTGCAATAACAAACATTGGGCTGCTAAGTGCTGAGCAAGCGTTTCGATGTTGGGGTACTCCCAGAAAAGAGTGGGTTCAAGTTCACAGCCAATCCATTGCGCCAATTCACCAGTCATGCTAACCGCTACCGAGGAATCTAGACCGTATGCAGCAAAAGGCTCCTGAATATCTATCTCATCCGGGGACACTCGCAGGGACAGGGCGAGATGAGAAACCAGCCAGGTTGTGATCGCTTCTTCTGTCAAAGCTGGTTTGAACGATTCCCCATCGGCTTGCGACTCATCTGAATTTCGTAATTCCTCCCAAAGGGCTTCTACTTGTTCTTGGAGTTGTAGTAAGTCTATTTGTTGAAAACTCACCGTCCAATCTCCGACGACATCCAAACTTCCATTCAAAAAACCATCCCGACAAGCATAGCGCTGAATCTTACCACTAGATGTTTTGGGGATACTCGTTGTCTTGAGTAGCACAACAGCATAAACTTGTAGCTGGTACTGCTCGGATACCGCTTGACGAATAGCCCTAACTACCTCATCTACATCTAGTTGACGTAAGTAACTCCGTTCTACCTCTTGAGCAATGACTAACCGTTCAACACCTTCTACTTCCACGGAAAATGCTGCCCCGCAATCCGGTCGCAGTGCTGAATGGCTCTTCTGAACTGTTAATTCAATATCCTGGGGATAATGATTTTGCCCCCGGATGATAATCATGTCTTTGATACGACCCGTGACGAATAACTCGCCATCAAGCAAAAATCCGAAATCTCCCGTGCGGAGAAACGGTCCTTCTCCCGTGTCTTGCAGTTGTGCATTAAAAGTCTGTTGAGTCTGTTGAGGTTTTTTCCAGTAGCCACCAGCCACACTCGGTCCCGAGACCCAGATTTCTCCTATTTGTCCATCTGGACACTTAGTTAATGACTCAGGGTTGGCAATGATAATTTTTTGGTCTAACCAACTTCTACCAACACCAACAATCGCCCTGGTATCCTTTTCTTCCTGTGTAGCAGTCTCTACCAAATTTTGCTTCAAAGCTTTATCCTTAAGGGAGCGAATAACTGGTGGAGCTGTCTTCAAACCCCCAGACACAATTAAAGTTGTTTCAGCCATTCCGTAGCAGGGGTAAAAAGCATTTCTTCTAAACCCACAATCTTCAAAGGTGCCTGAAAACCGCTCAATAGTCTGGGCACGCACAGGTTCCGAACCGCTGAAAGCAACTTCCCAACTACTCAAATCAAGCTGGGAGCGCTGTTCGGGGGTAATCTTGTCAACACACAGATCGTAAGCAAAATTGGGTCCACCACTGGTAGTTGCTTTATATTTAGAAATAGCTTTTAACCAGTGAAAAGGCTTTTGTAGGAAAGTCTGTGGTGACATCAGTGTCACAGGAAAATCCCCATATAGGGGCTGTAGCACTCCACCAATTAACCCCATATCATGGTAGGGAGGAAGCCAGATGACACCGTGACTGTGAGGTTGATGCCCAAAACACTTGTTAATTAAAGCACAATTGTGCAGCAAATTACCATGACTCACCATCACTCCTTTCGGTGTCCCTGTAGAACCCGAGGTGTACTGGAGAAATGCCAGAGAGTGCATACTTATTTTTAAAGGCTGCAAATCTTGTGCAAAGTTGTTCGTAAGATTTTCGGTAGCTATGTAATGCAAAGCTGCTAGTTCTGGTTCTTGTTTTAAGCTGTGTTCAATATTGGTAAGAACAGATGTTGTTGTGAGGGCGAAACTAGCTTGGGCATCTTTCACAATAGCTTGCAGTCTTGTCATGCGCTGATTGCGGCGTGGTGGATACACGGGCACAGCAGTAACACCTGCGTACAGACACCCGAAAAAAGCCACAATGAATTCCAGTCCAGCCGGGTATAAAAGCAGCGCTCTTTCTCCAGTCGCTTTCATGCTTTGTAACTTTGCAGCAAGCGATCGCGCTTTTTGGTCTAATTCTTGATAAGTTAAACTAACTTCTTGTGTTTCTCCATCTACAAGAAAAGTATAAGCCAACTGATTTGGTTGATGGAGCACTCTTTTGCTCAACAGATCAATTAAAGTAGTTACACAGTTACGTGTTTTCATCTCGCGCTCCACTTCCATGGAAATGGTACTCTTGCCGGAACCACTGAGTCCTGTGAACCATGGAATACAATCTTGACCTTGTATAAGTCGCATCTAAAACTAAGAATGTATGTTTGTATTTTGGAAGAGTTTGGTAGACGTCATGTTAGGCAGTCCTCAGAAACTGAGCACGTACACCAGTCACTGCACCCTAATTCTGAACTAAAACAGTTGTCTGGGACATTTTAGCCTACATTTTCGTAATAAGTGTGGCTTAATTATGTATTTTTTGTAACGAGCGTTTTTGCTCTATAAATCACAATACATCATCAGTATATTGTTTTTCAAGTTTTATTAATTTTGTCAATAGTCCTTCAATAGGAGCTTGTTTTTAGATAGTGATGCCACTTAAGTGCAAATTTATTATTCTCTTTTCAGCAATTTTGATAGTCATACGTACTTTTAGTAGAGTGAGTATATTAGTTACTTTAGTACTTGGTAAAATATAATAACATCAAACTCAGTAGTAAAAATCCAAAAATTTACACTATCTTTACATGCATGCGTTGTGAAAAGTTCATAACTTGATTTTTCTGACGTTTATTTAGGGATAGAGTCCTATTTGTTGAAGCTAACTGTTGCATGACTATATTTGGTGTATCTGAAGTTACTTAATTTACATTAATTAACAGCATTTACTATGACTCATTTTGGCATCATCTGTCCACCCTTATTTGGACACCTTAATCCGATAACAGCGTTAGGGCGAGAACTGCAACGGCGTGGTGGTCATCAAGTCATAGTTTTAGGTATGCTGGAGGCTCAACCCAATACCCTAGGAGCGGGATTGGGATTTTGGGCGATGCCTACGGCGGGCTACGCCTACGCAGAATCTGAATATCCACCAGAGTTAATGGCACAAGTGTTTGTCCAGCTAGGGAAACTGAATGGACTTGCGGCATTACGTTACACTGTTAGTTTTTTTAAAGGTAAGAATTCAGGAGCCAGAATCCAGGAGTCAGAATCGTTAAAGAATCAGAAGAAATTTTGATGAAATGAATATACTAATAGTGATATAGCAATCCGATTTGATTCTTGAATCACTCGTAGAGACAGGGAACTCTTAACAGGGAACTCTTAACAGGGAAGAAGGAATAAAGGTGTACTGAGTTTTTTTCAAAAATCAAATAGGAGTCCTATATATTCCTTATCAATTCTGACTTCTGACCTCATTGGTGCTGAATTCTTTCTTTTAAAGAGTTAACTGCTCTATTCCTGTGAGATATTCCAGAAGCAATCAAAGAGACTGGTGTAGAAGATGCACCCCAACTGGAATTGCTGAAAAACCAATCTCACAATTACCCACGCCGGACTAAATACCATCTTGGAATCTTTGAGTAACGGTGTACCAATGGTCGCCATTCCTATTGCAAATGATCAACTGGAGGTGGCGGCGCGTATAGCTTGGGCTATTGAAAAACAATAATTGAAAGAAGAAGTCAGAAGTCGTGACGTCGGTCGTCAGAAATAAGATTTGAGAGAGGATTCAGACCCCTTCCAAATCAATTCCCTCCTGTAATTTCGGGTATTTTAGACCATATACTCAGGAGTCAAAAGTACAGGAGTATATATGTTTTCTATTCTTTTCTTCTAACTTCTGACTCCTGAGTTCTTTTTGATAAATTATTTAATCAGGTGAAATCATGATAGTAAACAGAGAACTTACTGCTGTCGAGCACAACATAGAAGTTTTAAACCGTTGTTCTGGTTCTTTTAATGTAGTAACGATTAGCCGTGTCAAAGGAGCTTTAAGTGAAGAAATACTTAGACAGGCTCTTGACTTAATTCAATTTCGCCATCCTCGTCTTAACTCTCGTATCGTTGAGACTTTAGATAGTCTTTGTTTTGAAGTTGGAGTAGGAAAAATTCCTTTACGTTTAATCTGTAAGCAGCATAGCGAACAGTGGCAAGAAGTAGTTTTGGAAGAATTAAACCAACCAATTGAGAGTGATAAAGGTCTAGCGCGAGCCGTATTAATTACTTTTCATGATGAAAATATAACTTATTTACTGACAATATTACATCATGCAATATCAGATGGACTGTCAAATGTTCAGCTGCATTCAGAAATCTTGACTTACTGTCAGAAAATAGCTGCTGGTAAAATAGAAGATGATATTCCTAGCTTACTTCCACTTCCTCCTCTTCAAGAATTGGTGCCGAAATCAATGTTGGGGAAAATAGCTGCAATAAAAGGTATTTTATCTTTGTTACGCTCTCAGTTAAAATTTCTTTTTTACCGTCATGAAACTCTCGATTTTGAGAAGTGCGTACCTATTGAATTACGACGTTGTGGTATGCTTCACAGAAGGCTAGATCAAGAAATCACTACACAGCTTTTAGAAGCTTGTAGAAAAGAAAAAACAACTGTACAATGTGCTTTATGTGCAGCGATGCTGTTTGCTGTAGCGAGAAAAATTAGAGCGAGAGTAGAGCAAACTTACGCCTTAGTTGTCGTTCGTATATCGATTTACGAAAACGTCTCAAACCAGAAGTAAATCACGAGAATTTAGGTATATTAGCTTCGTCCATCACCTCATTTCATACCTTAGATGTAAATACATCTTTTTGGAATTTAGCACGAGATGTCAGACAACAATTGGAAGTAGGTTTAAAAAGTGAAAATATCTTCCGTTTCCTGTTGATGCCTTGGAAGATTAACAAATCTTTTCTGTCTCGACTAAATAAAGCATCTGTAACTGTGGGTGTTACTAATATTGGTCGCATAGATATTTCTGATGATTATGGTTTATTTAAACTTGAAGAAATCAGTTTTGTACCAGGAAAAGCAGTTTTTGGAGGAGTTTTCACTACTGCTGTGACAACATTTAAAGGAACAATGCTTTTAAATTTTACGTTTTCTAAGCCTTCAATTAGTCAAGAAAGAAGCGAAACATTGGCAAACGATGTCATTTCTTGTATTGTCAATGCTTGTAACTCTCGGCTCAATGCCACATTTTCTTAATTTAGATAAAACTTTTGTGGGGGTGAGCATCTTGCCCAATCAAATTGTGCAAATTACAGTCGTTTTCACATGAATTGCCTTAACAGACTCTAAATCAAAGTGTTGAGTTATGGAAACCACATCATCTCGACTAACAGACTATCTCACTGTCTAGCGATACAGCCTCTGACAAGTTTAGAACACACCCTAAACGTTCGAGATAGTTAATTACTTTGGCAACGCTTTCCTCAACAGTTTCTTGTGCAGTGTAACAAACAATTTCTGGATTGAGAGGTTCTTCGTAAGGATCGTCAATTCCAGTAAAACCCTGAATTTTCCCTGATCGAGCCATAGCATAGAGTCCTTTTACATCTCGAGCCTCACAAACTTCCAGTGGTGCATTCACATATACTTCTATAAAATTCTCAGTCATCCTCCGCACCTCATCTCGAGTCGCCCGATAGGGACTGATAGCAGCTGTAATTGCAACAACTCCATTCCGGCTGAGCAAATTTGCAACAAATCCAATGCGCCGAACATTTGTGTCCCGGTCTTGCTTGCTATAGCCTAATTCTTTGCAAAGATGTTTTCTGATCACATCCCCATCTAAGAGTTCAACTAGACAGTTACGTGCTTTTAGCTCGTGCTCCACTCCCATGGAAATGGTAGTCTTGCCGGAACCACTGAGTCCTGTGAACCACAGAATACAACCTTTACCTTGTACAAGTCGCATCTAAAACTAAGAATGTATGTTTGTATGTTGGAAGAGTTTAATGCATCGACTGGAATTGAACAAAGAATTTATGTATTAAACTCCAAATTTTTGGACTGTAAATGGAGCGATACGCCTTTAGGCGTCAAGCTCCGCTTATCGCATTCGCCAAAATACCAAAAATGGGTTAAAAACATTATTTTCTTATAGTACAAACGTTCACCTTGAAAGGGTTGGTTCTAAATAAGACAAATCAAAAGTATGCTGTTGCTGCAACCAATCCTTTCCCAACACAATAGTGATGTGCGAGTCGAGGTAAGGAGTGCTTGGTACTTGAATTTCCCCAAATCCCAGGATACTGCGAATGACTTCGGCACTTGCGCTATCTGTTTGTTGGGCGACAATCTCAGTGACACTAGCAGGTTCACTCCAAGAGTTAGACACATAAACGTTGGAATAACCAGCTTGTTGCAGTGTTGTTATTAAACCTTGCAGACTGCTACTATCGCTATCAGTGGTATCTTGAATATCTATTTGCACAGTACTTGGGTCAGATGCTTGTGATGTCTGAGGAGGCTCTAAATCAAAGTGTTGAGTCATCACCGCAGTGATGCGATCGCTATCTGGAATCCAATAGCTAGCATCAAATTCCCCTTTTTCGCTATACCTACCTGGAACCATTAACATCTCTACATTTGAGCCATTGGTTTGCATTCCAAAGCCTGCGAGTGTCATCAATTCTTCAACCGTCAGATTAGTATCAATGTGGGATTGAATGACCTTGATAATTTCAGGTAATCGTCTTAGAGTGTTAGGATTGAAGGTTTGCTCCATAAGTGAGTGTATGACCATTTGCTGTCGCCCAACCCGACCAACATCCCCAAGCCCATCATTTCGGTATCGCAACAGCTGCAGTGCTTGGTCACCATTAAGATGCTGCTTCCCAGCCTTCAAATTAATGTATAAATGCTGGGAATCATCTCGGTACTTCATATCTTTTGGGACATCAACCGTCACTCCTCCCAAAGCATCTATCAACTTGCTAACTCCTAAAACGTTAATCCTCACATATCGGTCAATTCCCACTCCTCCCAACAATTGACTAACAGTCTTGGCGCTTAAAGCAAGTCCACCATCAACATTAGCGGCATTAATTTTTTTCATACCATGTCCCTCAATAGGAACACGGGTATCTCTGGGAATAGAAAGCATGACTATTTTTTTGTTTTGTGGATGAAATCTCAGCAAGAGCATGACATCTGAAAGACCATCAAAGGAGTTCACCTGGGGCAAGTATTTGAGATTTTTAGTTTCTTTAGCAGGACTTTGAATATCTGATGATAGTACACTCATTCCCATAACTAAAATATTTACGGGGCGAGTTAACTCGCTAAATTGTGGTCCCTGTCCGGAGATGCGATCGCTATCAAATACAGCCGCTTCCTTTGGATTTAAATCTGCTTGCATTAAAGGTTTACTGTTTAAAGAAACTGTCAACAGTCCTCCCACTGTTACTGAAACCATTGCAATCCCGGTCAAACCCAACCACAACCCTAGCCAACTTTTTGTGTTATTTTTGTAAAAATTATGATTTTCTGTCGCAGAAGTTTTTTGAACGGTCACAGGTTTCTTTGCATTCACTGATAAAATACCGATAATTTTATAGACTCAAAGCAGTTCATCAAACTATCTATGTCTACATTTTTATCGTTAACCGTCTTTTTTTCCTACTCTCTTGGGGTAGGAATGGGAGAAAAGTTAAAAATTTTAATTTATTTTAAAAAATAAATATATGACAGGCAGGGTAATTTTAATGGAAATACGGTTGTTTCGTACAGAAGATACCGAGCAAATAGCACAATTATTCCATAAAACAGTCCGTGAAGTCAACATCTGCGATTACTCAAACAATCAAGTCAAAGCGTGGGCACCAGATGATATTTACTTTAGAAACTGGTCAGAAGTTTGTTTAAACAAATTTACCTATGTTGCAGATGAAGAGGGAATGATTGTCGGTTTTGGAGAGCTAGAACCTAATGGTCATATTGATTGCTTTTACTGTCATAAGAACCATCAGCGTCGCGGGGTAGGTCGTCAAATCTATCAGGTCATTGAGGCAAAAGCATTTGAATTAGGGTTGGATTACATGTTTACTGAGGCGAGTATTACTGCAAAGCCATTTTTCCAGTATATGGGATTCTCAGTTGTGAAAGAACAACAAGTGAATCATCGGGGAGAAACTTTCACTAATTATGCAATGGAGAAGTTTTTAAGAAGTGTAGTGAGGGGTTAAGCCTGTTGCCAGAAATTTCTCAAATAGATACAGATAACCTGATAACCTCTAAGAGGATGTCTCAGAGATCTTAGTGAGATTTAGAAGAGGCTATCAAGCTATGACAGCCATTCAAGACCAGGTTATCCTGGTCACAGGTTCAACAGACGGTATCGGAAAGCAGACCGCTTATGACTTCGCCAAGATGGGAGCAACTGTCCTTTTGCACGGACGTAATCGAGAACGAGCAGAAGTCACACTGCAAGAGATTTTTGCTGCAACTGGGAACAACCGGCTGGAATACTATCTAGCAGACTTTTCATCGCTTACCGATGTGCGGCATTTGGCAGAAGCTGTGCGATTTAAACACCGTAGTCTAAATATTCTAATCAACAATGCAGGCATTGGTGCGGGTAATCTCACAAATAAACAGCGTGCATTGAGCCAGGATGGTTATGAGTTGAGGTTGGCAGTTAACTACCTTGCTCCGTTTTTGCTAACTCACCTATTGCTGCCTTGTTTACAGCAAGCCGTACCCTCACGGATTATTAATGTTGCCTCTGTTGGACAGCAGCCAATCGATTTTGAAAATGTCATGCAGGAGCAACAGTATAACCCTATGCAAGCTTATTGCCAAAGCAAAATAGCAGGTGTGATGTTTACCTTTGATTTGGCTGAGCAACTCAAAAACAAGGGGATCACCGTCAACTGCCTGAATCCTGGATCGCGTCTGAATACAAAGATGGTGCGTGAGATGTTTGGAGAGTATAGAGGTAGTGTACAGTCAGGCGCAGATGAAATCATATATGTTGCAACATCTCATGAGCTAGAAGGTGTGACAGGTAAGTATTTTGACCAAAAGCAGGAGGCTCAATCGATCGCGCAGGCATATGATCGCAAAGCCCGCCAAAAACTATGGCAACTGAGTAAATCGCTCTGCAATCTGTAAGCGTTAGTAAGCGAGTAATACTATGTTTCAGCCATAACAACATAAGTATTCTTTCCTTCACAAATCGAAATAATTCGGTAAAATTAGTTAAAACGGTTTTCACATTTGTAGAACTAAGGCGTCAGCAATCCCATGCAACTGAAAATCAGTGCATCTCGATTACCCATCGCACCACTACTCTTGATAGCCCCCTTTTTCCTTTGGGGTACAGCAATGGTGGCGATGAAAGGAGTGATACCCCACACGACACCATTATTTATGGCGGGAGTCCGTTTGATACCGGCTGGGGTGCTTATTCTGATAGCAGCAGCATTCATGGGTAGATCTCAACCCAAAGGTTGGGAAGCATGGTTGTGGATTACTTTATTTGCCTTGGTGGATGGAACACTGTTTCAAGGCTTTTTGGCAGAGGGATTACTCAGAACAAGTGCTGGGTTAGGATCTGTGATGATTGACTCTCAACCTTTGGTTGTGGCGTTGTTATCTTTGTGGTTATTTCAGGAACATATTGGTCTTTGGGGATGGTTAGGACTAGGATTGGGAATCACAGGCATTAGTTTGATTGGCTTGCCAGATGAGTGGATTCTGCATTTTCTAGACTCAGATACGATTATAGAGATATTGTCTGCAACATCCATACAACAACTGTTTACCAGCGGTGAGTGGTTGATGCTGCTAGCAGCGCTAAGTATGGCAGTGGGAACAGTATTGATCCGGTTTGTCAGTCGCTATGCTGACCCTGTCATGGCTACAGGATGGCATATGATTTTGGGTGGCTTGCCGTTGTGGGGGATTTCATCAATTGTAGAATCTGGACAGTTGCCGAACATTGTCCCGTCTGACTGGATCGCGTTGAGTTACGCCACGGTGTTTGGTAGTGCGATCGCCTACGGATTATTTTTCTATTTTGCTTCTAGCGGTAATCTCACCAGTCTCAGTTCCCTCACCTTCCTCACACCTGTATTTGCTTTGCTATTTGGCAATTTGTTACTGAAAGAAGTTCTCAGCCCAGTGCAGTGGGTAGGAGTCAGCCTGACTTTGGTTAGTATCTATCTCATCAACCAACGCGAAACCCTGTCAGGAGCAAGTAAGAAAGTTGTAAGAAGTGAAAAAACCATAACACAGCAACAACAAGTTTCAGAAGCGTCTGCAAATAAGATAAACAAAGTTACCTTACCTGTGAGAGAATCTGAACCAGAGATGTTGCCTTGAACAAGGTAGTGAAGAAATATAGCAGTTCTCAATTGAGTGTAATATAGATTGTTTGTAGGGGCACGGGTAACCTTTGCCTCTACCGTATACGTGTATTTTATGCAAGTGAGAATCGCTATATATAAAAAATAAATAACTGACTCAGGCACAACAATTACCAGTCATGTGCCTTAACTTTAGTATCGGTCAAAGTTTATTCAACTTGCAGCAAGCCAAGAAGACATTTGATATTTATGTAGCTTATAGTTATTGTGGTATCAATGGCTTCCAATGCACGTTTTGGCTGAGACTTGCGATATGAGGCTACGCTTTTCCTCAATTCTATTTATTGCTTGCCTTGCTTGCTTAGGATTCGACCAACATCCAGCAAGCACAGTTACACCTGACCCAGTTTTAAGAAATTTAGGACTTGCTCAAGCCAGCTCCAAAGACGCTGCTAAGCAGTCTACTCTTAAACTTGGTAGCACAGGTGCAGATGTGAAGTCGCTGCAAACCTTACTTAAAAAGTTAGGATACTACGATGGTAAGATAGATGGGCGGTATGGCATAACTACAAGCCTTGCTGTTACTAAATTTCAACGAGCAAAAGGTTTAACTGTAGACGGTATCTTTGGTAATACAACTAGACAGAGCCTTCAGACAGCAATAAGCAAGAAATTACCGCTTTCTCCTCTTGCGATTAGTTCTACCACTGAATCCACAATCAAGAAAGAGACAGAAACAGACATAGTTTGGTGGTTACTTGTAGGTATTGGTGTTTTGGGAAGTATTGGGGCATTGCTTTATATAGTCAGAAGAATCGAGAAGGGTACAAAAGTTGCAAAATACCCAAGAAATTATAGTCAGGTAAACACCAGTCCAGTTCCGCAAACAGTACAAAAGTTCCACGCAAAGAACGATGGACAGTCTCATAATACTGATGTCACTAGTACACAAGAAACAACGCTACCACCCTCTACACAATTGTTGCCAATGGAAACAACTTCTCGCCTTGCCAAAGTTAACATCATTGACCAATTGATAGAAGACTTACGCAGTTCTGATCCAACACAGCGACGTAAGGCGATCTGGGATTTGGGTCAAAAAGGTGATTCACGGGCAATTCAGCCGTTGGTTGATCTCATGGTGGATGCAGATTCTCAGCAACGCAGCTTGATTTTAGCTGCTTTAGCAGAAATTAGCACCCGCACACTTAAGCCAATGAACCGTGCTTTGGCAATTTCACTACAGGATGAAAGTCCACAAGTGCGACAAAATGCCATTCGCGACTTGACTCGCGTATATGACATGATGACTCAAATGAGCCAAATTTTATCTCATGCTCTGCGAGACTCTGATGCAGACGTGCAAGCAACAGCAAAATATGCTCTTTCACAGATGAATCGTATCCGTACTTTGCCTGGTGATGCAGGTGAGGAACAGAAGGATGCACACGGCGAGGAGTAGGAGAACGAGGAAAATTTTTAACAGTTATCAATTATCAATGGGCAATGGGAATTGGATTCTTAATTTTGAATTTTGAATTTTGAATTTTGAATTGTTTTGTTCCCTGTTCCCTGATAACTGTTCACTGTTCACTGAGTTAACCGTCTGGTAATTCGCCAAAGCGTTGACGATAGCGCTCAAGTAACTCTGCCATTTCTGCTGCTTGTTGTTGCGCTTGTTGAGCTACTTCTTCTGGTGTCTGATATCTCACGCCTCGTTCATCATACCAGTACAGCACCTCTAGTTCTAGTTCTCCATCAATATAGCTTCCTCTACCAATTCCCAAGCCAATTTCTGGCATCCACAAAGGTTCTCCAATTTGTAACTTATATTCTCCATTAACTAAGCGATAAACTTCTAATGGCTGATGTTGGTCACGTCGCCAATATTCAGGATTGTAGATAACATAATATAAAACACCCAAGCGAGCATAGATCGACATTTTCTTATCATATTCGCCGCCGTAGGTGAGGGAGACAATTTCTAAAGCAAAAATAGGGACAACATCGTTTTCTTCCCAAAGAACATAGCTTTTGCGTAAAACATTTCCTTTAAATCGCTCTACTCCTAAACTTAAAAAACCATCTGGCACAACTGGTACAAGATGACTTACACCTGTTGTGTGATAAATTGCCATATCGACTCCAAAAAACCAATCTAAGCGATTAGCCCAGATAAACTTGAGCAAGAATAATAATAAATTAGGGATAAAATTTTGATTTTCGTTATCCACAGGAGTGTCATCTGAACAAGGTAGTTCAGCACTGCTTGGTAATTTAGATATAGGGTCGTAGTTTACCATGAAACGTTTCCTTACTCGATTTAAATTAATTTAAAAGTTGATCAACTACACTTTTTTCTATAAAAAGCTGCTATTTTTAATTTCTTTTAATTATATATAGCAGTCCTATTTGAGTTGTAAAAATTATCAACTGCCAAGACGCCTTCGCCCAAAGGGCGACGCCAGAGGCGTTGGCGCAAGCCTGTCCGCAGGACTTACAAAGCAGCGTCTCCGCCAGGAGAAGAGCGCCAAGAAAAGAGAGAAGAGAGAATTTTACAAATGATTTAGGATTGCTATATAAGGACTCAGCGATCGCTCTGCGCCATCGCACCACATCCACAAAACCAGTGATAAAGACAATAAGCTGTGCAAGTCCGACAAATACGTAGAGAAAGCAACTATTTAAATTTCCAACGCGATACGCATGATTGCGTCTGCGCTTTGCGCGATCGCCCACAAAAAAATACCCCGCCTCCAAATCGCAGCTCTTTCAAATCACTTGCTACTGTGTCAATGTTTTGAGTCATGAAGCGATCGCCTACGGCAGAGCTACGCTCCACGCCTTCAGCAACACAACTATATCACTACCAGAAGCGATCACATTCCAACCCGGTAAGATTTTGTTAAGAAGAAACAGAACAACGTTAAAAAATGTCACAGGCACATCAAAATGTTCCGCAAGTCTTTTCCTGCAAAATGAATGAAGTAGGTTGGCTGTTTTTGCGGAATGATTAAATATGACTGCTGCTTCTAAATCTTTGAAATTACTCTTTGTCTCCACACCCGTAGGACCACTCGGTACTGGACTTGGCGGTGGTGTGGAATTAACCTTGCATAACACTGCTCAAGAAATGATCCGACGCGGTCATAAATTGCAAATAGTTGCTCCTTCTGATTCTACATGGGATTCTTTACCTGTTGTACAAATTCCCGGTAATTTACAAATCGTTGCTCAGAGTCAGGAACGCACAGCCCCTATTACTATGCCAGAAAATTCTGTGTTGGCGAATATGTGGGATTATGCTCGTCAAGTTCAACAAGAGTACGACCTGATTGTCAACTTTGCTTATGATTGGTTACCGTTCTACTTAACACCTTTTTTTCGATGTCCCATTGCCCACTTAGTTAGCATGGGTTCACTCAGTGACGCTTTAGACCAAATTATCAGACAAGTTGCCAAGCAGTTTCCTGGTACGATTGGTTTTCATAGTTTCGCACAAGCTGCCACTTTTGTTCTTGACCAACAGTTTTTTTATTTGAGTAATGGAATTGATATCTCACTGTATGAGTTTTGTGCTCAACCAAAGCAACAATTAGCCTGGGTAGGTCGAATTTCCCCAGAGAAAGGTTTGGAAGATGCGGTGTTTGTGGCACAAATGACTAACATCCCGCTGAAAATTATGGGGAAACTCCAAGATGAATTATACTGGCAGCAGATTTGCAAGGATTACCCAAATGCACCTATTGAATATTTAGGATTTCTATCAACTTCCCAAATGCAGCAAGTTGTGCGACAATGTCGGGCATTGTTGATGACACACCGTTGGGTGGAAGCATTTGGAAATGTAGCAATAGAAGCACTTGCCTGTGGAGTTCCCGTGATTTCTTACTGGCGTGGTGGTCCAGCAGAAATCATCAAAAATGGGAAAATGGGTTTCTTGGTAGAACCTGATAGTGTTCCTGGGCTGGTTAACGCTATTTCCCGCTTGGATGAAATCAACCGTCAAACCTGTCGTACCTCAGCAGAAACTGAATTTTCTCTGGAAGCTTTGGGCGATCGCTTTGAACAATGGTTTATGAAAATTTTAGACTTTTGAGTGAATGAGTCAAATTTTTGCTCTGATATTGGATTTTTGCACGGTTAAGAAGATATAAATAGCGAATACTCAATCAATATTTTGTATTGTTGTTCTTAAACAAGATTATTGATGCAATCTAAAATCCAAAATCTCAAATCTAAAATTGTTCCTCCACCTCTCAAGCCTGGTGACTTACTACAAGTGATTGCTCCTAGTGGTGCTTTGCGAGAATTTGAGGCTTTCCAAAAAGGGGTGGAAATTTGGCGATCGCGTGGCTATCGAGTAGAACTCTATCCAGAGATAGAAGACAAATGGGGATATTTAGCAGGTAAAGATGAACACAGGCGCGATCGGCTAACAACAGCATGGAAAGAGCGAGAGTGTCGTGGTATTCTCTGTGCTAGAGGTGGTTTCGGTAGTACCCGCATCTTGGAAAATTGGTCCTGGGAAATGGAGGGGATGAGGAAGCAGGGGAAACAGGGGAAGCAGGGGAAGAAAGAGTTAACGGACAATTATTTCTTTCCTCCTCATCCCCCTCATCCTTCCTACTCCTCACTCCCCACTCCCAAGTGGCTTATTGGTTTTTCTGACATCACCGCGCTTTTGTGGAGTCTTTACACAGTAGGAATTTCTGGCGTTCATGCTCCGGTACTCACAACTCTTGCTTCAGAACCAGATTGGTCAATTCAAAGGTTATTTGATTTGGTGGAAGGTCGTCCTCTTGCACCTTTAAAAGGTTGTGGTTGGGGTGGAGGTGTGATTACTGGTATCCTGTTACCAGGTAATCTTACGGTAGCAACTCATTTGCTTGGTACGCCAATGCTACCAGATATGGATGGTGTGATTTTGGCGTTGGAGGATGTGACAGAAGCTCCCTACCGCATTGATAGAATGCTCACACAGTGGCGGATGAGTGGTGCTTTATCAAAAGTTCGTGGAATTGCACTAGGTAGCTTTAGCCGTTGTGAACCGCCGCCAAATGTTCCTAGCTTTAGTGTTGAGGAAGTATTGCGCGATCGCTTGGGTGATTTGGGTATTCCTATTGTTTCAAACTTGCCTTTTGGTCATGAAGCTCCCAATGCGGCTTTACCTGTAGGAGTCCCAGTTCACTTAGATGCAGACAACGGTATTTTGAGCATATTTTGAGAGATTGACATCCTCGCCGGCTTAGCTAATTCCGGTAAATCTCCAATAGCTTTTGCTACAAGCGCGGTAGTTGTCATGAATGCTCAAATGAGAAAGCAAATAGGCATTTTGAGAAAGCAATCAGCCAATTTGCTTACGGAAAACACCAAAATGAATGCGTGAACTACTCAAATGAGAAAGCAAACGAGCATTTTGAGAAAGCAATCAGCTATTTTGCTTACGGAAAACACCAAAATGAATGCGTGAACTACTCAAATGAGAAAGCAAACGAGCATTTTGAGAAAGCAATCAGCTATTTTGCTGATTGAACTTTCGCATCTGAGCTAGCGATCGCTACTTGCTCCAAAATATTTTGACCAATTGTATCATCTTTTGATTCTGAGTTCTGCGTTCTGACAACTGAGTTCTTCTTCAATGTACAATAAAAGCGGATGATGGGACTCGAACCCACGACATTCAGCTTGGGAAGCTGACGTTCTACCACTGAACTACACCCGCAAATAGCAGATATCCAAAATAAGGTTATCGGCTATTATATCATTATTTGTGCATTTTAATTAGCAGGTGGTAGATTTACGACTCCATTCTCTCGGACAATCTTACGTCTGTGTTTCTTGCCAAAGCCATATTTTGCTACATCTATAATCCAGCATTGGAAGTTGTCAACGTAAGAGAACAGTACTGGTACTACCACGAGTGTCAGTAGGGTGGAAGTTGTAAAACCTCCGAGAATGGTGATGCCCATCGACTGGCGAACTTCCGCACCTGCGCCAATTCCTAATGCAAGGGGAAGGGTACCCGCGATCGTTGCGAAAGAAGTCATCAGAATTGGACGTAAACGAGACACTCCAGATTCTATCAACGCCTGACGTTGGGTTTTGCCTTCCTCAAGGTTAATAATCGTGTAATCCACCAAGAGAATAGAGTTTTTCGTCACAATCCCCATCAACAACACGATACCAATCAAAGCGTATATTCCTAAAGCTTTTTGTGCTAGCATCAAGGCTATCAGTGCGCCACCCAAACAGAAAGGTAACGCTGCCATAATCGTTAGGGGATGGAGAAAGTTGTTATATAACAGGACGAGAATAGCATAAATACACATGAGTGCGAGTGCCAGTGCGCCCCCAAAGCGACTGAATATGTCAGACATAATCTTGGCATCACCTGAGTTTTGCAGCTTGACTTCTGGCGGCAAGTTTTGCAAGGCTGGGATCTGGTTTACGACTTTAAGTGCATCCCCTAAAGAAATGCCTTGCAAGTTTGCTTCCAAGGAAACTTGACGGGAACGGTCATAGCGATTGATGGTTGCAGGACCACTGCCAAAACGGATATCTGCAACTGCCACAAGGGGAACCAAGTTACCATTTTGATTAGGAACTTGGAGATTTTCAATCGTATTAATGTTTTGACGCGCTTTCGGGTCAATTTGCACGCGAATGGGGATTTGGCGGTCAGGAAGATTATATTTCGCCAAATTTGCATCGTTATCTCCTATTGTGGCAAGGGAGGCTGTACGAGCAATTGATTGCACCGTTACCCCCAAATCTGCTGCCCGTTGTGGATCGGGAATGACCAAAATTTCTGGTTTCACCAAACTCGCACTAGAAGACACTTCCACCAGTCCGGATACCGTCCTCATCTGCTTTTCGAGTGCATCTGCTGCTTGATTCAACGCTTCGGGGTTATCACTCCGTAGGAGTATCGTTAAATCCTTACGACCACCAACAGAACCCGCACTTTGGAAACTAATTCTTGCTCCGGGAATTTGCTCAAACAGAGAACGTACTTTTTGCTCAAACTCTAGTTGAGAAATTTTTCGCCCTTCTTCTTTTGATTTGAGTTTAACACTGAGCGTTGCAGAGTTGATCTCTTCTGTGGCTAGTACGCTGACGACATTAGGATTTTGCTTAACAAAATTTGTCGCTTGAGTAACGACCTTGTTGGTATCTTCCAAGGTAGAACCCGGTGGAAGTTCTATAGAAATAACGGAAATTCCAATGTCACTACTATCTACTAACCCTTTGGGAATCAAAGGAACAAGCATTAAACTGGCAACGAAGAAAGCAACAGCAATACCCAAAGTCGTCAACTTGTGACGTAACGCCCATTTAAGGAGGGATTTATAAGGTTGAAAGCGGCGACGGGAGTAGGACAAGGGGAGAGGGGGAGGGGGGGAGAGGGGGAAAAATTTTCCATTTTCTCCTTGTCCCTTTGGCTGCTTATCCTTGAGTAAATACGCGCCCATCATTGGCGTAATCATTCGCGCCACCAAGGTTGAGAAAATGGTGGAAACGGCAACAGTCACACCAAAGGGTTGGAAAAATTGACCAGGAACACCACCCATAAAAGCAACGGGCAGAAACACAGCAATAATCGTTGCTGCACTGGCTATCACTGCCAAACCCACTTCATCAGACGAGTCAAAAGCAGCTTGCCAAGCAGATTTCCCCATTGCCATGTGCCGTTCCATGTTTTCAATTTCTACAACGGCATCATCCACTAAGTTACCCACTGCTAGTGCTAATGCCAACAAGGTCATGTTATTGAGGGTGTAACCTAAGGCATACTGCACGGCAAAGGTAGGAATCATCGACAGTGGTAACGCAACTGCTGTAATTAATGTTGCTCGCCAGTCACGTAAAAACAAGAGAATCACTATTACTGCTAGCACCGAAGCCTGAATTAACTCATCTATAGTGCCTTGGTAAGATTTTTGGACAAAAGTTGCTCTGGTAAAAATTAATTCCAGCTTGACATCTGGAGGAAGTGTTTTTTGCAGTTGTTCTACCGCTACTTTCACTCCTTCTTCCACCGTCACCAGAACGCTACCAGTGCTACGTAACACCTGGAAAGCCACCACAGGCTGGTTATTCAGTCGTGCACTTTGGCGCACTTCAGCAAAACTATCCTCTACGGTACCTAAGCTAGATAAGGAGGCAGAACCACCGTTAGGTAAGACGATTTCATAGTTTTTTAAAATCTTTACATTTGCAGCGCTGCCAAGGGTACGGATACTTTGTTCGCTACCGCCGATTTGGGCACGTCCGCCAGGTAAGTTAATGTTAGAAGCCCGTATTTGGTCGTTGACTTGGGTAGCAGTGATGCCTAGGGATTGTAAACGATCTGCACTGAGGTTGATTCGGATTTCTCGGTTCACACCTCCCACACGCTTAACTTGTGCCACTCCTTTGACAGCTAATAAAGCGCGGCTAATGGTTTGGTCAACGATGTTACTTAATTCCTCTACAGAACGTTTGTCAGATTTCACCACGTAGGTCATTATCGGACCCCCGGAAAATTCTATGCGTTGCACAATTGGGTCGTTAATGTCCTGTGGAAGGTTCTGGCGAATTTGTGCTATTGCGTTACGAACATCATTAGTGGCGCGATCGGTGTTTGTTCCCAACACAAAATTTATCGTGGTTGTCGAGACGCCATCGGTAACTGTTGAGCGAAGTTCATCGATATTACCCAACCCAGCAACAGCATCTTCAATTTTTTTTGTGACTTGGAACTCTAGTTCCGCAGGACCTGCTCCTGGTTGTGTCACTCTAACCTCGACTGTTGGAACATCAATATTTGGGTTCGTATCAATTCCCAAGGAAAGAAAGGAAAACCAACCCAATACAGTCAAAATTAAAAATAAAAGTATTGTTGGAACAGGTTTTTTGATCGACCAAGCTGAAATATTGGAGGACATGCAATCAGTTATGAGTTATGAATTAAGAATCAAAAGTTCAGAGTTGCTATTGACTAGTGACTAGTGACTAGTGACTATTGACTATTGACAACTCGTACTTTTTCACCATCTTTGAGATATCCAGCACCGTCAACGACTACACGTAGACGATAGTAAGGTACTTGCTGTGAGGTATTGCCCAGTTGCAATCCACTTTTTATTTCCACTCTGCCACCAACAAGAATTTCTCCTAGTTCTACTTTCTGAGCGCGAACTGTGTCTACACCCGATAGGATGAAGACAATCGCACTCCCATCTGGTTGAGGCAGCACAGCTTTTTGGGGTACTGCTAAACCTGTTGTGATTACAGTAGTAATCGCAGCACGAGCAAACATTCCTGGTTTCAGTAAACTTGTTGCTGGTAAGTCGATTTTTACCGTCGCCTCACGTTTTTGCTGATTTACCAGAGGTTCTATCTCTCTAACTCGTCCTTGCAACTTCACGCGGTTATCAACATCAGAGGTAACTTGCACAGATGCACCAGCTTTGACCTGTGTCAACTGAACTTCAGGAACCTGTGCCTGCAACTCCAGTTTCCCATCCTGAATAATCGAAAATAGCTTTTGTGTCCCACCAACTACAGTCGTTATCTGTGTTTGCGGTGGTACACCCGTGACATCTCCCACTCTTGCCAGTTTCTCCGCCACAACACCCGAAACTGAAGCACGAACTAATGTTTGTCTCAGCTGAGTTTTCAGTTGTTCCATCTTGGCGGTACTACTTTTGACACTTGCTTGGGCACTACCAATATTTGCTTGGGCAATCTTGACACTTGCTTGGGCACTACCAATATTCGCTTGAGCACTACTAACATTAGCTTCGGCGCTCTTGATATTTGCTTGGGCAAGGCGCACTGCTTCTGTTGCTGTGGCTAAATTTGTGGTAGCAGTATCCAACTGTTGTTGGCTAATCGCTCCTTGAGATACAAGTCCTTGAGTGCGTTGGAAATTGATTTGCGCCTCTCGTAACTTAGCTTGCGCTTGAGCCAAATCTGCTTGTTTTTGCTGGACGATCGCCTGATTTGATACCACAGATGCCTGAGAGGAAGTCATAACTGCTTGCTTTGAAGCAACATCTGCCTGCTTTGAAGTGACATCTGCCTGCTTTGCTTCCACATCCGCTTTTGCTTGCCTAATTTGGTCTTGCAGTAAAGAATCATCCAGCACAGCCATCACTTGACCTGCTTTGACAAAATCTCCTACATTGACAAGAATTTTTTTGATCTGCAAGCCGTTCGCTTGAGGCAAAACTGGAGTCAAATCGCGTGCTGCAACAGTCCCTGTTGTGCTAAGGGTTTGCGCAACACGAGTCGTTTCTACAGGGGCGACGGTGACTGTCATCGTCGGTGCAGCTTTTTGTGCTGGTTGATTTTCAGCCACTGTCATTTTTTCAGATACACGGTGATTCAGTACACGCATGACTCCAAAGGCAATACCACCTCCCAAGACAATACCAATGAACAGTGGTATCAGCCATGAATGTTGCTTTCTATACACTCTTTTTTTCTGCCAGTTAGCATCTTCATCAAATGCCACTGGTTCTTGCACCTCTAGTTCTGAAAAACTTTCCTCTCCCACAGTTATGCCTCCACTCTCCCAACCACCATTAGGCAGTTGTGCTTAAGAAAGTTTGAAATTGATACTGTACATTAACTATGACGTATTTTTATGACGCAGGTTCTAACATTCCTCAAATCTACCCATGACTTTCGTCATGATTTTACCAAGATAGGGCATTCGTGAGAGGTTAAAGTAATTGCACTTTTGTCAAGAGGGTACGGGAAAAGGGGATAAATCCAATTTGGAGACTGGCTTTCGCAGCGTTTTGACTACTCCTAAATCAACCTCTCATGGATGAAGATAGGGAGAAGCTTCCTTGATAGGATGAACAGTTATAAGGAATTATTTGCCTTGTTCTAAGTACTCCAACAACCACCAAAAGTATGCAAATTTGAGATAAAGCGATGATAAATAATTTGGTATACAACTGAGTCACTAATATGTTTAATGCAACTGAAATCTTGATTGATGCGTTTGTAGCTCAAATCCGCGAAGGCTACCGTCGTACCTATGGCTGTTTCAAAAACGATTATCGAGATATTATAGCTTGGGCAGGTAACATGGCATTAGAAAATATTGCTAATAGTGATGCCCTTTATCATAATGTAGAACATTCTATTCTAGTCACTTTGGTTGGACAAGAAATTTTACGCGGCAAACATATCCGTGAAGGAGGTGTTTCTAGTGAAGACTGGTTACATTTCATTATATCCTTAGTGTGTCACGATATTGGTTATGTCAAAGGAGTTTGCCGACAAGATCGAGAGGACGAAGATTTGTACGCCACTGGTAAAGATGGGAACATGATTCCTCTACCTCCTGGAGCTTCTGATGCTAGTCTCACACCGTATCATGTTGATCGAGCAAAACTCTTTATTGATGAGCGTTTTGGCGGTCACAAATTGATAGATTCAGAGGTGATTAAGAGCAATATTGAATTGACTCGCTTTCCAGTACCAGCTGCAGAAGACCACCAAGAGACAAATAATTTTGCAGGTTTAGTGCGTGCTGCTGATTTGATTGGACAATTGAGTGACCCGCGTTACTTAAAGAAGATTACCTCTTTATTCTACGAGTTTGAAGAGACTGGAACGAATAAGGTGTTGGGTTATCAAAACCCTGGCGACTTACGCAAGAACTATGCCAAGTTCTACTGGAATGTTGTTTATCCTTATACCAAGGATGGATTGCGCTACCTTTCGCTAACACAGCAAGGAAAGCAAATTATTGCTAATCTCTACTCAAACGTATTTGTTGTAGAACACGAAAAACCTCAGGAAGAACCCTTGTATCTCGTTGAAAAACTCCGTGCTTAAAGATGAATAATTATAAATTGACATATCAGCCAGTGCTAGTAGGTTTTGTCAGCGTTGAAGATATTGAGCGCTGGCAAAAAATGCAAAAACTTTTAGAAGTAGAACGAATGCACCACTATAATTTATAATTCATAATTTACAGCTTATAACTTGTAACTCTTATGAATTGGTGGCATCGACTCAAGAAAAATCCTTTGGCAAGATTTGGGGCTATTCTACTCTTAGTTTTCTATGTGGCGGTTATTGCAGCTGACTTTGTTGCCCCTTACAACCCTTACGCTTCACAACAAAATGGTTCTCTATTACCACCAACTCGTGTTTACTGGGTTTCTAAACAGTCAGGACAGTTTATTGGTCCTCACATTTATCCAACAACTCAGGGAGACACAAATATAGAAACGGGCGATCGCCAAATCATTGTAGATTATAAAAAGTCAAATCCCTTGAGGTTGTTTGTCAAAGGACCAGAATATCGTCTGTTTCAGCTGAATTTACCTTTACCTCCAAAATGGGACGAGGTAGAAATATTTGGTGGTATCCCGCTAAACATACATTTGTTTGGTGCTGTCGGTGACGCAAAGTATAACCTTTTAGGTACAGATGACCAAGGTCGAGATCAACTCAGTCGCTTGCTGCATGGTGGTCGTATAAGTCTATTCATCGGTATTATCGGAGTTGCCCTGACTTTTCCCTTAGGGATGTTGGTTGGAGGAATTTCTGGCTATTTCGGTGGCTGGACTGACAGCATTATTATGCGCCTCAGCGAAGTGCTCATGACTTTTCCTAGTATTTATCTTTTGGTAACCTTGGGTGCTGTATTACCGCCAGGGTTATCCAGTACAGAACGTTTTTTGCTGATTATTGCGATTACTTCGTTCATCAGCTGGGCTGGATTAGCACGAGTCATTCGTGGACAAGTCCTCTCCATTAAAGAGCGGGAATACGTTCAAGCAGCAAAAGCGATGGGTGGCAATCCGTTATACATTATCATCCGTCACGTATTACCGCAAACCGCTACTTATATAATTATCTCTGCTACGCTTGCCGTTCCTAGCTTTATTGCAGCAGAAGCGATACTCAGTCTCATTGGATTAGGAATTCAACAACCAGATCCTTCATGGGGTAATATGTTATCTCTTGCGACCAACGCTTCAATTTTAGTATTGCAACCTTGGCTGATCTGGCCTCCAGCTGTGTTGATTATTCTCACGGTGTTGGCTTTCAACCTGCTGGGTGATGGGCTAAGGGATGCGTTAGATCCGCGCAGTTTGCAGAGGTAGGGAGTATTCCCAAGTTATCAAAAGGGGTATAAGGAGGTAAGGGTATAGGGGTGTAGGGGAACCCCATCATTAACAATTCAAAATTCAAAGTTCAAAATTCAAAATTCAAAAAACTCTTTATTTTGAATTTTGAAATTCCCGTAAGCGCAAAGCGTGCTCGCTTTGCGCTTACGGAACTAAGTATCCCATCTCTTACACCCCTACACCCCTACATCCGCCGCTTGTGGTGAGTGTAGGCAATACGGTTCGGATAAGCACGCTTGACACAAACCCGGTTTCTTTAAGAAACCGGGTTTCTGACGCAGCGCATTTGATGTTTAATTATGTCTTCCTACTTAATGCACAGTCCTAATTGGTTGTGTGTCGTCAATATCCGGACTGCGTAAATTCTCCACCAGCGCCTGAATTTCTGCTGGAGGAGGTGCTGTCAGACGTGATACCACAAGGGTAACAATTAAGTTTAGCACCATACCCACAGTACCAATTCCTTCAGCAGAAACCCCAAAGAACCAAGGTGGCATACCCCCGAACTTAACGCCTACAATGTATGCGCAGGTGAAGATTAAACCTGTCAGCATACCAGCGATCGCTCCTTCTTTATTGGTACGTTTGTCGAAGATCCCAAGGAAGATAACTGGGAAGAAGCTAGAGGCGGCTAATCCAAAGGCAAAAGCCACAACCTCACCGACAAACCCTGGTGGATTCACCCCAAAGTATCCAGCCACAACAAGGGACAAACCTACCATCAAACGTCCGACAAATAGCCGTTTTTGTTCTGATGCTCCCGGATCAACGATGCGGTAGTAGACATCGTGAGCTATGGAACTAGAAATGACCAGTAATAGCCCTGATGCTGTAGACAAAGCGGCTGCCAATCCACCAGCCGCTACCAAAGCAATGACCCAAGGAGCCAGTTTAGCAATTTCTGGAGTCGCAAGTACAATGATGTCTCGGTCAATCGTAATCTCATTCGTGTCTTTTTTTGGAGTTAACTGTAGCCGTCCGTCACCGTTTTTATCTTCAAAGGTCAGTAGTTTAGTGTGTTCCCACTTGTTTGCCCAGTCTAACTGCCGCACTTCCTCAACTGTATGATTGTGTAAGGAATTAATCAAGTTGTAACGGGCAAACATGGAGAGGGCTGGAGCTGTAGTATACAAAATGGCGATGAATAACAGTGCCCAACCAGCAGAAAACCGAGCGGAACGCACGTCCGGAACTGTATAAAAGCGTACAATTACATGGGGTAATCCGGCGGTCCCCACCATCAAGGCAATAGTGACGAACAGCACATCTAGCATGGGCTTGTTGACAAATGCTTGAGTATACTCTGCAAACCCAAGGTCAACCTGAATTTGGTTGAGCTTGTCAGTAATGTCACTAAAAGTAAATGCAAACTGGGGAATGGGGTTACCTGTGAGCAATACAGCAATTGCGATCGCTGGAATCAGGTAAGCAATAATTAAGATGACGTACTGTGCTACCTGTGTCCAAGTGATGCCTTTCATACCGCCCAGCACAGCAAAAAAGCCCACAATGACCATACCGATGATGACGCCTGTGTTAATATCTACCTGTAGGAAGCGGCTGAAAACAATGCCGACACCCCGCATTTGTCCAGCAACATAGGTTAGGGAGACAAAAATGGCTGCCACAACTGCTACCAGACGGGCTATGTTGGAGTAGTAGCGATCGCCCACAAAATCGGGCACTGTGTACTTACCAAACTTGCGGAGGTAAGGAGCCAGCAAAAGTGCCAGCAGTACGTAACCTCCAGTCCAACCCATCAAATAAATAGAGCCGTCGTAGCCCATAAAACTAATCAGCCCCGCCATTGAAATGAAAGAGGCTGCAGACATCCAATCAGCAGCAGTCGCAGCGCCATTCGCAATAGAGGGAATTCCTTGATCCGCTACAAAAAAGCCCTTACTATCTTTGACTCGTGATTGCCAACCAATGTAGAGGTATACCAGAAAGGAAAGTCCAACTATTAAAATAGTCCAAATTTCAACTGACACAGCTTTTCCTCACCTTCTAATATTGTACTTGCGGTCTAACTTGTCCATTTGAAAGGCGTAGATGAAAATCAACACCACAAAAATCAGAATTGAACCCTGCTGTGCCATCCAAAAGCCAAAGGGTACGCCGAAAAAACGTACAGCATTTAATGGTTGTACCAGCAAAATACTAAAAACGAGAGACACTAGCGCCCAAACTATTAAAAGGTTACGAATTAAAGCAGTGTTTGCACGCCAATAAGAGCGACTCTTTTCGTGATCCATTTTTTAAGTAAATACATGGAAAATGTAACAAGAATACTAGCAGAAGTGGGAGTTAGGGTCTAGAAAAGTTCAAAATTCAAAATTATTTTTTGGAATTTATAATTTTGTATCTTGAATTGTCAAAACCTCATACTCTGTACCCAGAGCAAACGCATCTTAATTAGTCTTGACAAAAATCTGAATTAGTATATCTATAACTTACGCATTGACAAAAGTTTGATTGTGTGATTATTACCATAATAGACATAAATCACCTCAACTTTGTCGGAGTTTTGAACCTAGAGGACATAAACCCAGGTTATGAATTGTCATTGCGAACGGAGCGAAGCGCAGTGAAGCAATCCCAGAAGTTTGCGATTGCTTCTCTTCTCCTGTCGGAGACGCGCAAGGGACGAGACGCTGCGCGTAAGCGCAGCCTGCGCTTTGCGCTTACGCTCCATTTCATTCCGCTCGCAATGACAAAATATGTTTTTACACATTTGGGATGCTCCCGTAACGCAAGTCTGTTTTTGATAACGTCAAGACGGAAGCTTCTACAGACTGCGCAAAACACGGAAACGTTAATACCGTTTCTATATGAAAATGCATAGAAAGAACCCCACCGCCTGCGGCACCTCCCCTTGCTAAGGGGAGGTTAGGAGGGGTAAAAATAATGTGCAGCTTCACAGAGAATTGGTATAAGGCAGAAGTTACTACAAGAAAGACAGAAGTTGCTATAGGGAAGGCGGAAGTTGCTATAGGGAAGGCGGAAGTTGCTATAGGGAAGGCGGAAGTTGCTACAGGGAAGGCAAAACTTATTAACTTTTCTCCCCTTTCTTTTCCTGCTTTCGTAAAAATATGGTTTCAAATTTCATCTGACGAGAGTATTAACATCTTTACAACACCTCCCTACCCAATACTGCTCGGATAAGCAAAAATTAGAAACCCGGTTTCTTAAAGAAACCGGGTTTCTGGCACCTCAACTATTCTTAACCGAGCAGTATTGCCTCCCTACCGACTTGAAGTTTGGCTTCAAAGCAAGTTACTTACGTTTAGTGAACAGCCATCCCAAAATGATGAACCCTAAAGTAGCGACAATACTCAAAAACAAGGATGCATAAAATGGATGGGGTGGGTTGTTGGGAGATATCGCAGTTAGGGGTTGGTTGATTTTGTCAATATTTTGGACGACTACACCAGAAACAATTGCACCGCCACCAAAGCCTATTCCTAATACTTGAATTGTACGTTCTAAAGAGCGATCGCTCTCGGCTTGCTATGTTTCTACAATACCTCGGATAGTGTCAACAATCTGTCCAAATAATTCTTGAGCAGGAGAAAGATAATTAATATCTGTTTGTATTTGTTCCTGAAATTTTTTACAGTCTTTGTTTAGAAAATTATGCCATAATTGAGGACTATTCCCACCGCCAATAGCTGTGATTTCATCCAAGCAAGTTTTGTAATTAGTAATATTTGTGTTAATGCTCATTTGATGCGTTTGTAAATCTTGAAGACATCTTGTGTAATCAAGTTTGTTCTGAGGTATTTCTGCCAGTAATTTTTTTAAGTCAGATATTGGTGTTTGGGTTTTAGATATCAGGTTGTTAAATTCTTGGATCTTTTTTTCTAAATAACTGTAAATTGCTCTAGCTTCTCCATAGCGTTGACGTGCTTGATGATAAATATAAAGGATTTTATGGTACGAGCAAAGTAAATTGAGCAACCAGTCATAAGCATTTTCGGCAAGCTGTATCGTGGGAGACTGACTATTATTGATAACTATGAAAATCTGACATTGTTTAGTAGGGTTCTCTGGTTCACTAGGGTTAGTTGCTTGGTATTCAAATAACAGACTTCCAAAAAGTTCTCCCTGATTTATCTGCACAGGGTTTAAATTTGTGCTTGCAACTAAAGCGGTTGCAAACTTATTAGCCAGTACATTACAGTTTTCATTTGGATCTACTTCACCGTAAATCCATAAAGTTTGTCCTAAAGATGCTTGAATATGAGATGGTAGTAAGCAACTTGGGTGAAAATGTTGCAGTTGTGGGACATCAATCGAGATGTTTGGTGATTCTGGCGAAAGAGTGAAATCAGCTACGTAGGTGTCATTCAGTAAAAAAGGTTGAAGATTAGCATTAATTTTAAAACCATCTGTTGTTGCGAGACTCCCTAAATCTAAATCTCCAACATCCGTTAACCATTCGGTTTGTCTTCCTTGCTCGCGCTTGGGTTGGTATACACCATTTTGATAGCAAATTAATTTTGCTCGTAAATCCTTCAATCCAACCAAAAGAAGAGAATGTTCACCCAATTTTGCGAGATTTTCCCATAAGAGATTAGCATCTACAACCACTTCTCCAGGAGCATCAGTGAGAGTATGACGCAGATGAAAAGCATAGAGGCTAATGGTGAAGTTCTTCACTGTTTTTGGTTGTTTTTTGTGTTGTCTAATAAGGGAGAGTTCTTTTTAATAGCGTTGTCTAAGAGTTGCTTTAAAAATGGACTAGGTTGATTGGCTGGAGTTGGGGATTTACTACCTCCCATTCCCAAATTGACATCTAAATCGATAGGGTTTGAAGAAATGAGTAATTCTAATTCCTTGCTGTAAGCTTGTAAAATTTGACGACGAGATTCTGGTTGCAACCAATTTTCAATTCTTTCTGCAATTTCCTCCTTATCTTCTGATAAATTACCAGAAAGTTGATGGAGTTTAGCCCAATCGTTAGTAGAAATCACATGAGATTGAGATTCAATGACTTTAATGAAAGCTTGGATGTTATTGTCATAAATAGACATTGTTTAAACTCCTTTACCTATGGCACAAAAAGCAGACCAATAATAAGGCGATTCAAAGGGTTTATAAGTTGTACCTTTATCTATCTCAATTTCATTAAAGTATTTATCCAGTTCTATCTGCCAAACCAAACTTAGTGGTGACTTACTCAGCCAATCTCGAAATCCTTTGACTGTCGCATCTCTTAACCAACGTTGCGCTGTATTTAAAGCTAATGTAATATTACTTTGCTACTGTAATTCTTCGTAAAATTTCATCATCAATAAAGCGGTAGCTGTCGCACTCACAGCCCAGAAGCTACTAACCACATTGGTACTACCAGCTAAGAGAAAACCACTGGGCAAACCAATATATTCATCACTCGCATTTTGGAAGTCTGTTAAACCAGTTTCGCAAGCTGAAAGAGTGACTAAGCGACAGTTTTCTAGCTTGAGGTGAGCAATGATATCTGTCAATGTGAGGCTTTCGTCTGCTAAATCTAATCCAGAATCTAGGGGAGAAGAAGGATTAAAGTAACCGTGACAGAAGAAAAAGATACAGTTAGCCTGGAGTAATTTTTCATGTATCGTCACATTGTTAGGATTTTCATCAAAGCCAAGAATCGCTGATTTTGTCGCTTCAGCTTGCTTTAAAATATAAGCATTAGCAAACTCAGTAGACCGAAAAGATTTCTAGAAGGCTTACCATTGGGGCATTCTGGCGGATTGTATACAATCCGCCAGAATGCCCGTATCATCTGCGTTTTGAGCAATAGGGTTGTAGATGAGTTCTCCTGCTAAGGTAAGCGATCGCTCGACCCTGTGCCCAAAACATCGCCCCAAACCCTCATTCTTGCGTTGACTGACAAAAGTTTTCGGTCTACTGAAACTGTTTCTTGATAGCTGCAACTCCTCCTAAATCCTTTTCGTAGCCTTGATATAAGTCTTCTGTGGGGTTTTGGATGGCAAACAGAGATTGAAAATCAGAGCATTGACGAAGTTGTAATTGTTGCAGCAATTGACAACTAGGGGCATAACCTACACCATTGGGAAATAAGTCAAGTAGATATGATTCTCCTACAGGTAAAGCATGGAGAGGAAACAGGTGTAAAGAGCGATGGGGAATGAGGATTAATCTGTTGCAGTGTTTGGGTATATAGGCTAATATTTCTTCTATATGTAGAATTTGTGCTAATTTTTTTAGGCGTTCTTCTAGCTGATTTTGCCATTGATGGTTTTGGTTATTTTCTTTATTTTTGGCGTAGTCCCTGATATATTCAACTTGCCAATCAATGAGGGAAGTTAAGTCTTCTGGTTGAGATTGTAAGAAATTTACTTCTTGCCCGTTAGGCTGGATAACAAAGGTGAAAATTCTCTCTCTAGCGATATACCATTCTATAATTGCTGTGTTGTTATTCAAAGTTGCTTGGAATAGGTCAAAATTGAAGCCAGAACCAATAGGCAAGTATTGGTCTTGTAATTCTTGGCGTTTGTTTCGTAACTCTTGAAGATATTGGGCTAGGGCTGTTGGATTTTCAGCTTTGCCATTTTGGAGTTGATACTGACTGATCGCTATTTCGTCTCGCAGTTGTTCTAGTTGAGTAACAACCTGTTGAGGGAAGAAGGTTTTAAGATCACGGTTGAGGATAAGTTCAACTAAGTTACGGGTTTTACTACGCTCAACGTATTCAATCGCTTCCTTAATGTTGCCCAATTTTAGGCAAACCTCTACCATGCGTCTATAAAGTTTGTGCCATGCTTCTGCTTGTTTACGCTTTGCCTCATCATCAGAAACAATTTCTGCTTGCAAAGATTCCACTGTTTTTATGGATGCAGCCAACTTAGTGTAAGCTAAATCAAATTGATTTGCTTCTTGGTAGACAATACCCAGCATGAATAAAGTTTCGATATATTCGTAAGGAAAAACAGTGCGGGTGTAAACTTCCAGTACAGCAGTATAAGCAGTTATCGCTCGTTCTAAATTCTCAGCTTTATCTCCTCTGATTCTGTAAAAGTAAGCAGCACCCAGATTAGATTGCGTCATTGCCCAATCATCTGGAAAGGCGCTACGGGTAGAAACTTCCAGTGCAGCAGTATAAGCAGCGATCGCTCGTTCTAAATTTTCGGCTTCATCACCCAATATTCTGTCACAGTAAGCAACTCCCAGGTTATGTTGCGTCATTGCCCATTTTTGGGGAAAAACGTTGCGGGTGTAAACTTCCATTGCGACAGAAAAAGCTGCGATCGCCCGTTCTATATTCTCAGATTTCTCTCCCCTGATTCTTTCACAGTAAGCATTGCCTTGATTATTTTGCGTATCTGCCCAATCTTTGGGAAAAGCGTTGCGGGTGTAAACTTTCAGTGCGGCAGTATAAGCTGCGATCGCAAGTTCTATATTCTCGGCTTTCTCTCCTCTGATTCTGTGACGGTAAGCATTCCCCAGATTATGTTGCGTCATTGCCCATTGTTGGGGAAAGGCGTTGCAGGTATAAATTTCCATTGCGACAGAAAAAGCTGCGATCGCTTGTTCAATATTCTCGGCTTTATCTCCCCTGATTCTGTCACCGTAAGCAACCCCCAGATTCATTTGCGCCATTGCCCAATCATAAGGAAAGGCATTGCGGGTGTAAACTTTTAGTGCGGCAGTGCAACTAACAATAACCATTTCTATATTCTCGGCTTTATCTCCCCTGATTCTTTTACAGTAAGCAACCCCCAGATTCATTTGCGTTTGTGCCCAATTTTGGGGAAAGGCTTTGCGGGTATTAACTTCTAGTGCAGCAGTATAAGCAGCGATCGCTTGTTCAATATTCTCGGCTTTATCTCCCCTGATTCTGTCACCGTAAGCAACCCCCAGATTCATTTGCGCCATTGCCCAATCATAAGGAAAGGCATTGCGGGTGTAAACTTTTAGTGCGGCAGTGCAACTAACAATAACCATTTCTATATTCTCGGCTTTATCTCCCCTGATTCTTTTACAGTAAGCAACCCCCAGATTCATTTGCGTTTGTGCCCAATTTTGGGGAAAGGCTTTGCGGGTATTAACTTCTAGTGCAGCAGTATAAGCAGCGATCGCTTGCTCTATATTTTCGGCTCTATCTATTACTATCTGCTGTTGCTTGCAGTACATCTAGTAAAAATTGCTCATAAGCCTCTAAATCTCGCGAGGTGACAGAGAAAAGTTTTTTACGTTTTCGAGCTTTTTGCGAGGGGAAATTGAGCGCCGCACTGAGTTGACTAGCCAAATTCCGTAGGCAATTTCCTATTCGCCGCATTGTGATTCTCTCTCCCGCACTTGCACAAAGCCATATCAAGCAATTCAGTAGTAGCTGATAAAATCGCTGGTTATTCCCCTAATGGGGAATTAGCAGACTTTCAATCAGTTGGTAATCAGTCGGCGCTATTTGTTCATGGGCGTCCGTGAGAGGCTAAGGTTTTAGCACTTTTGTCAAAAGTAATATTACTTAAATATACTCTTGGAAAGAAGCGATATGACATCAATCTAAGTACTAATGCAAAATTAAATATACATTTGTCATTGCGAATGGAGCGTTCGCCCTTCTCCCAAAGGGAGAGGCTAGCGCCAAGGCGTTCTCGTTCGCCGTTAGGCGTTCCGTTCGCAATGATATAAATAATTTTGCGTAACCACTTATTGTTGCTGTTGTGATTGCTGTTGTGATTGCTGTTGTCGTTGCTGTTGTCGTGGTTGCTGTTGTGAGCGGTCTTGTCTTTCTTGTTTAAGAAATGCCAGAGGGTTCGATATACCTGCGATAATATCATCTGGGAACTTAGATGTCGGGTTACTAACCAGTTTGAAAGCTGAGTCGAACAATGATATCGCCTGATCTAAATCAATACTAGATAGCTGCTTTGCCTTATCCTGAAGACCTACACCAATTTTATCTAAAGTATAGGCAGCAACTAAACGAACAGATTCATCTGGGCTTTTTAAAGTTGCAATTAAGGAAGGAATCACGCTACCATCATTGGCAGTAAGAACCGAAACAAAAGCATTAGCAAGGCTGAGCAGAGAATTTGTGCCCTGCAAAGACGAAATCAAGGTAGGTACAGCTGAAGTCGCTTTTTCTGCGATATTACCCACATCAGATGTAGAATTAGAATTAGAGCTAACCTGCTGTGAACGATTATTACCGCCTTGCAAAGCTTGAATCAAAGCAGGTACCGCAGCAGAGACAGCTTCTCTGCCGATATTGTCCAAAACAGAGCCAGAATTGGGATTACCTTGTGACCTATTCCCTTGTAATGTCTGAATCAAAACAGGTACAGCTATTTGACCAAGAGTTGCTGCAGTGCTACCTGTATTTTGCTGTTCCCCATTCAGTACCGACTGTTGCGCCCAAGCAGCGCTAGTTGCAACCAAGGGTGAAGAAACGCATAATAAGGCGATTGCTATCTGGGAGGCGATCGCGGAGCGCGCCCTAGTGCCCAACCAAGCTCTGCTTGGTTGCTCCGTTCCTCTGGAACGGAGAACCCTGTTTTTCCAGAACAGGGTTGGCAGTATACGGGCGATCGCAGTCTGACGAACGATAGTTGGGAGATTTGAAGGTTTGTATTCTGTCATTGTTACAGGTTGTTGGGAAATTTGTATAAATATGTGAACTGATGCAATAAAACTCCTAGCTTTCGTAAAAACGAGGAAACTTTCAACTCCTATTTAGGAGATTTAAGCAATTTTTGCATGAATTCTTACAATTGATGAATACATCACCCAAAATCAGAATTACGGAAGCGACGGCGAAAAAGAGTAGAAGTTCCAGAGAGATTTATTGATAAGGAATGAGCAATGAGCAATGGGCAATGGGCAATGGGCAATGCTCGATTTCCGAGTTCCCAGTTCTGGGTTCCCAATTCCCAATGCCCCATTCCCATTTGTATCACCCCTTAAAATAATCTAAAAGCCGATCGCCTGAATCAGCACGAATCAATGCCACAACGACATCGGGTAAGGCGGTTAAACTGGGAAAAACCAGATAACGTGATTCCCAACGAGGGTGAAATTTGTCTTTGTATGCGTACAAGCCTTGGAAATTGTAAAAGCGCTCTAAATGCTTGTAAAGATAGTGTAATACTTTTTCTAAGCGGCGTGACTCTTGAGTTTCACCCACTCCAGCAAGAGCGGAAAGACCAATATTAAAGCTATCGTAACCTTGTTCCTTGTAGTGCTGGAACATGGAAATAAACAAAAAGTCCATTGTTCCATTTTCAATGGACTTTCGGTGTCGCATGATGTCGTTAGTCACTTCATTAAGTTGATACTCCGACACAATATTGGTAAAAGCGATAACCTCGCCGTGGGAAGACTGCACTGTTAGAATCTCACACTCTCGCAAATAAGTTTCGTCAAACCAACCTAGAGAAAACTTTTTTTCTGAACCTTCTACTAATTGCAGCCATTCGTCACTGACGCTTTTCATTTGATGCAACAAATCATCAGCGATCGGCGGTTGGTAAAATCTAACTTCGTACCCCAGCTTAGTCATGCGGTTAACTGCTGTTCTGAGGTTTTTACCTGCTTTTCCTTGTAAAGTGAAGGCATTGAGGTCAACTATTGCTTCTTCGCCAATCTTGAGTACCTGAAATCCTAGCGACTTGTAGAGGTTAATGTTATCAGGTAAAGTTTGGTAGAATGCAGGATACCAATCGTTGCGTTGACAAAACTGCTGGAAACTCACAATAACTTCTTGATGGTCTTCAATTGGTCCAATGGGATCACCTAAGGCGATCGCACCCCGTCCCTTTGGGACATAAGCAATCACACTACGACTAGAAGGACTAAAAAAGTAACTTTTATCACTTAACAAGGTAAATGCTGCTAACGAAGAGCATCCATATTTTTCTACAATATCTCTTGCCTGCTGACGCTCTTTTAGAGTTGTCGGATCGCGTAGAAAAACTGGTTTTAACAGCATGAACAGTGCATAGGCGATCGTACTTGCTGCAATAATATAGATAGAGTCGGCAAAAAATTCCCCAAATCGGCTTTTTGGTTGCAGTCCTGCGTTGTCTTCTGTGAAGAACATAGCAAAAGTTTGAGCTATGGCTTCGCCCCAATTAAAATTTTCGGAAAATTTGCCATCTAACAAGTAAAATCCAATTGTTCCATATGCTAAAGTAAACAGCAAAGCAGCAATTAACACTCGTACTCCCTGTGCAATAGAAGGACGGTCTGATTTTGCTGTAAAGACATGGCGCATCAAGAGTAATTGCATTAGCAAAACACTAGACAAGAGACTTTCTTCATAATCCAGTCCTTTAATTAAATGGCTGAAGATAGAAATAATTAGTAACCCAATAGTGAGTAGCCAAGCAATTCGTTTTCGACGCAACAAGTTAGTCGCCAGTGTCAGCAAAACGAACCCAGTCAGTGCTGCAAATATATGACCGCTAGCGCGAATATCAAAGGGTAACAATTGCTTCAACCAGTGATTTCGCTCATGTAGGTTAGACGTCACTGCTGATACTAAGTTTACCACTCCGACTAAACCTGTCAGGAAAGCTGCACTCCAAAGCCCAATCCGAGTTCTTAAGTCAAGAGTCATTAGTCACTTAATTATAAGTTTTATGATAAGTTTTCAATTTTTATTTTGAATTTTGAAACTGTTTTCCCACATAAGATAGCGAATCCTTGAGATGCTTGTGAAAGTAATTCCAACCAACATCTGGACCTGATAAACCATGTCCCCCTGGAAAGGCATAAAATACATTTTCTATACCTAATTTATCTAGGGTTTCGTGGAATGCTTTAGTGGAAGCAAGTAAATTGAAGTCGCCTTTTCCTGCATCAAGATATACGCGCAGCTCCTTTCTCTTTTGAATTGATAATTGTTGCACAATTTGTTGAGGGCTATTTCGTGGACTGCTGTCATCGGTAAAATAGCCGCTATGGCTAAAGAGAATGTTGAAGTTTTGGAGATAGCGTAATCCAATATTAAACGCGCCCCATCCTCCAGAAGATAGACCCCCCAACGCCCAAAACTTTGGATTTTCTAATGTGCGGTAGCGTGACTTAACGACTTGTACTAATTCTGAACCAATCAATGTTCCAACTTTACCATGAAGTCCATCATAATAATCGGGATCGAATAAGGGACTCGAACCCCGCTGATCATTTCCATCTGGTGTAATCACAATTGAAGGGGGTAGTTTTTTACTTTTATAAAGTTCATATAGTACACTTGAGACTGCATATTTATTAACATAAGCACGGGCATCATCATGACCGCCATGTAGTAAAAATATCACAGGATAGCGCTTTTGGGGATTATTGTCATAGCCTGGGGGTAAAATAACGCCATATTGTCGTTGCGTACCCATCGCTTGACTACTGAAAGTTTCTAGCTGAAACTTTAACCCAGTATTTACCTGTTCTTGAGGCGGATCTAGCTGCGGCGCACCTAAGATAAAAACATACCAATAACCTACAGCACTAAGAATTACAATTGCACCTCCTACAACGCCAATTAAGACTTTAGATAATTTCATCGTTTATCAAAACCCAAATTATCACCCGCATGTGCTATTTGGGAGATTTTAAATTGTTCCCCTACAAATGTTAGCGAATCTGCCAAATGTGTACGCCAGTATTTCCATGTATGGCTTCCAGGAAACTGACGAAACATATTATAAACTTTCAATTGGCTGAGCACTTGACTAAATTGTTGAGCTTCTTGGAGTTCTTCAATATCCTGCTTACCAGAATCCAAGTAAATCTTTAACCGTTTTTTATTTTGAGGCGAAATGGTATTTATATAGGTGACTGGGCTATTGTTAGGTCCACTCTTATCCTTAAAGTAGCCACTATGACTAAATAAAATCGAGAAGTGATTTAAGTTATGCAATCCTACATTCATTGCACCCCAACCTCCAGAAGATAATCCTCCTATTGCCCAAAAATCGGGATTAAGAAGTGTACGATAGCGACTTTGCACGACTTTGACTAATTCATCACCAATCGCTGTAGATACTTTACCATTAGGACCATCAATATATTCGGGGTCCCAGTAGGGACTAGAACCACGTTTATCATTACCATCTGGTGTAATAACTATACTAGGTGGTAGTTTGTCTGCTATGTAAAGTTGTTGAAGGGTTTTTAAAGCTTTTCCCTTTTTTTCAAACCACCAATCTTTTGGATTCCCATGTCCGCCGTGAAGAAGAAAAATGACAGGATAGCGTTGATTTGGGTTTTGATCATAACCAGGAGGTAAAGCAACGCCGTAAGTGCGACTTCCCCCCATCACTTGGCTATTGTAAGTTTCAATTTTATAGGTTAGAGGCGTAGCCAGGTCGCTAGTACTTGGTTGTGGCGGTAACAGTGAAGCTGGCTTTTCTTGATGTACCTGTTGTGGTGTCTGTGCTTGTACATTTTTTATAGAATGACAGCTAAATAAAGTGAGCAGTGAAACTAGCAGTACAGTTTTAGATTTCAAGCAGTTCATAAAGAATATTGATTGATGAACCCAATAAAGTATTTCAATATAACACTGTTGACTATACTTAGCTTAATCATAGTTTGCGCTTCCTCGCGCTGCCATTAAACTGATAGAGGTTGTGGGAAAAGTACGTCCTCTACTTTCACTCTCGTGTGTATCTCCCCGACTTCTCCGTTGCACTATGCTTCAAAAACTCCGACTCAACCTCAGTTCCTTGTTTGGCTTGCTGCTTCTGGTACTTTCGGTGTGGGCGATTAGTCACGAGCTACGTGGGTATAATTACCATGATGTGTTCAACTCTTTAGCAACAATTCCTAAAACTCGCTTAAGTTTGTCAATTTGGTTGTCAGCCTTAGGTTATCTGGTGATGATATGGTATGATATCCTGGGCTTTAGATATATTGGTCGTCCTCTTGCTTTCAAAAAAGTTGCTTTTACTGGGTTTATCAGCTCTGTATTTGGCAACACTATAGGTTTTGCTCTGCTGACGGGTAGTGCTATCCGTTATCGTTATTACTCGAGTTGGGGGGTTTCAGCACTCGCGATCGCTCAAGTCACTGCTTTTGCTAATTTCACTTTTTGGCTGGGAGTGTTTGCTGTATCTGGGGTCATATTTCTCTTCCACCCTTTGCAAATTCCTGCCCTCACACATTTACCTTTTGCAACCACACGTTCTATCGGCGTTATTTTTTTACTAGTGGTTGTTTCTTACTTATTGGGAAGTATTTTTATTAAACAACCGTTAGTTATTCGTGGGCAAGAGTTTCGTTTTCCTTCTTTCAAGATATCTCTTGCTCAGGTAGCAGTTTCTAGCTTGGACTGGATAATTGCTGCAGCAGTTCTTTATTTGCTGCTTCCCGCCAATACATCTATATCCTTTCTGGATGTATTGAGAATCTACTCATTAGCGATGTTTGCAGGTGTGGTGAGCAACGTCCCCGCCGGGTTAGGAGTTTTTGAGATTATTGTTTTACATTTTCTGGGCACGAGAGTTTCTCCTGTAAGAGTTTTAGGTGCAACGCTAGCTTACAGGGCAATTTACGACTTATTGGCGTTGCTAGTCGCAGCAAGTTTACTGGGATTATATGAAATTAGAGACACCACAAGAAATATAATTAACAAATAGAATTCATCAGGGACAATTGACTACATTAAACTTATGGCGCTCATAGTTCAGAAATATGGTGGTACATCTGTCGGTTCAGTAGAGCGTATTCAAGCGGTTGCACAGCGCGTGTGCAAAACTGTTAAAGCAGGAAACTCTCTTGTTGTTGTACTTTCCGCGATGGGGAAAACCACTGATGGACTCGTTAAGCTAGCATACGAAATCTCACAAAATCCCAATAGTCGGGAAATGGATATGTTACTTTCCACTGGTGAACAAGTATCCATTGCCTTACTGAGTATGGCTTTGCAAGAACTAGGACAGCCAGCAATTTCTCTGACAGGAGCGCAAGTAGGGATTGTTACCGAAGCAGAACACACTCGGGCGCGGATTTTACATATTGAAACAGAACGCATTAAGCGACATCTCAATCAAAATAAAGTCGTTGTTATAGCTGGCTTCCAGGGTATTACCAGAACTGAGGAATTGGAAATTACGACATTGGGACGTGGCGGTTCAGATACCTCAGCAGTAGCTTTGGCAGCTGCATTATGTTCAGATTTTTGTGAAATTTATACCGATGTACCAGGAATTTTAACGACAGATCCCCGTTTGGTTCCAGAAGCACAACTGATGGATGAAATCACCTGCAATGAAATGCTGGAACTCGCAAGCTTGGGAGCCAAAGTATTGCATCCTCGTGCTGTAGAAATTGCTCGGAACTATGGCGTTCCTTTGGTAGTACGCTCTAGCTGGACGGATGATCCTGGAACTTGGGTGATTTCACCAAAACCACGTCCGCGTCCACTTGTCAACTTGGAAATTGCTCGTTCCGTTGATGATGTTGAATTTGATACCAATCAAGCGAAAGTGGCAATGTTGCGTGTTCCAGATAAACCAGGCGTTGCAGCACGGTTGTTTGGAGAAATTGCTCGTCAGGATGTGGATGTCGATTTGATTATTCAATCAATTCACGAAGGTAATACAAATGACATTGCTTTTACAGTGATGGCACTTATATTAAAACAAGCAGAAGCCGTAGCAGCAGCCATTGCTCCTGTTCTCCGTAGTCAAAAGGCTACAGAAAATGGAGAAGCTGAAGTGATGGTACAGCAGAATATTGCCAAAGTCAGTATAGCAGGTGCGGGGATGATAGGACGTCCTGGTGTTGCAGCAAAGATGTTTACCACCCTCGCAGAAGCTGGAGTTAACATCCAGATGATTTCTACCAGCGAAGTCAAAGTGAGTTGCGTGATTGACAATGCAGATTGCGATCGCGCTGTTGCTTCCCTGCGCGCCGCCTTTGAAATTGAAGACGAGAGGAGGACAAGGGGACAAGGGGACAAGGGGACAAGGGGAAAATTATCCCCCCATCCCCCCCTCCCCCCCGTACGGGGTGTCGCTTTGGATATGAAGCAAGCGCGTTTGGCAATTCGTCAAGTACAGGATCGTCCTGGAACGGCGGCGAAGTTATTTGGACTGTTGGCACAATACAATATCAGCGTAGACATGATTATTCAGTCGCAGCGCTGTCATATGATCAATGGAGTTCCTACACGAGATATTGCCTTCACTGTTGCCAGAATAGATGCACAAGCCGCACAAAAAATGCTTCAGCAAGCAGCAGCAAAATATGGTTGGGGTGAAGTCGTGTTAGATAGCGCGATCGCTAAAGTCAGTATTGTGGGAGCAGGCATGGTGGGACAACCAGGCATTGCAGCTACAATGTTTGAAGCGCTAGCGCAGCACCAAATTAATATCCAAATGATTGCCACTTCGGAAATTAAAATTAGCTGTGTTGTAGCGCAAGAAGAAGGTGTTAAGGCGTTGCAAGTCATTCACACGGCGTTTGGGCTTGCGGGTAATCAGAGTATTCAAGTACCTGCATGATAATTACTTTTGGAGGTTTTCAAGCGATTTGTTAGCTTGCGCCGCTAATCCCCAGTGATTTCAACTAACACTTCACCTGCTTGCAAAAGCTCTAGTGCTTCTGGTAATGTTACACTCAAAATCTCTTTCAATCGCGCATTTGATGTATTGCCACACGTTAACCAGATAATTTGTGGCGGTGCTCCAAGACGATCAACTAAGTCAACAAAATCGCTGTCTTTTGTCATGAAGATAACTCCTTGAGCTTTCGCCACCTCGAAAATCTCAAAATCTTCAGCATCTCTCAGCCCAATATCACGCAAAGCTAATGCCGTTACGCTCAATGTGGTGGTGATCCAAGTAGCAATTGCAGGTGAAAGATGTGCATCTACCCAGATCGTCATGCAACCAAAACCGGATGATTGAGCTTACGTGAAGCGTACATAAGTGCTGCTTTAAGATCATCCGCCTCGAGATCGGGCATTTCTTCCAGGATCTGTTCGGCACTCAGTCCAGCCGCAAACAAGTCCAGCACATCTGACACCCGAATTCTCATCCCTCGAATACAAGGACGACCACCACATTGTCTAGGGTTAACTGTAATTCTTTCAAGTAAGTTTGACATACAGTTTCAATCCGAGATAAATCTTTATATAAACGAATTGTCACCTACAAAATTCCTTTTGCCCTCATTCGCACAACAAATGGAGAAACAGGAGACTGAACTTTTTCCCGTTGTACTTGTTCCCATTCAATCAAAGCCTTACTGTATAACGGTTCTAAAATGTGCAAGTTAAGAGCAAAGTCAAGTCGGACAACATCTTCAAGCTCTCTCGTTCCCATGCTCAGCATTTTTATTTACAGCATCTTAAGTCAAAGATACTTGAAGATCTACAACTCCAAACTATACTCTTACTGATATCCTAAAACCAACAAGGCGATGCTCCTTTAGGAGCCGCCAAGGGCGATGGCGCAAAGCGCCCGCTGAGTCCTTCTCCCGTCGGAGACGCGCAAGGGACGAGACGCTTCGCGAACGCCAACGCGATCGCAAAAAAATTGTCAAGGTAAAAGTAGACGATGGAAATCTCAACAGTTAAGACTCCCCGCTGGTTTGTTCGCAGAGATATAGATGGTTTATTTGGGCTTTTCCTCGACAACTTGATTCAAATTTTGTTGATTGTCAATTTGTGTCAAGGGGTGCTTGGCTTCCCTTCCTTCCTGGTGTATGGGCGTATTTTGCCAGGAATTGCTTTAAGTTTAATTGTTGGTAACTTTTATTATGGATGGTTAGCGTACCAAAAAGGTCAACGGGAACAACGGGATGATATCACTGCTTTGCCCTACGGCATTAATACTGTGAGCCTTTTTGCGTATATATTTTTAGTCATGTTACCTGTGCGGTTGAGCGCGATCGCTCAAGGTGCATCATCAGAACAAGCTGCGGAATTAGCATGGCAAGCAGGTTTGGTAGCTTGCTTAGGTTCAGGTTTAATTGAATTAATAGGTGCATGGGTTGGTAATCCTTTGCGTCGCCTTGCTCCCCGTGCGGCGCTGCTTTCTACTTTAGGTGGTATTGCCATCACCTTCATTGCCATTGGCTTTCTATTTCGGACTTTTGCCAATCCCGTAGTTGGTTTGGTTCCCCTAGGCGTTATTCTGATTACCTACTTTGGACAAGTTCGATTTGCCATCCCTGGTGGGTTATTAGCAGTGCTTTTGGGAATTGGTTTAGCATGGGGTACAGGTTTGGTAACTTGGGATAATACTAAGTTCGTCACTGCACTGCAACCGATAGGAGTTTACATACCAGGGTTATGGTTGGGAGATTTATGGAATAGTCGCGCAGTCTTACTGGACTATTTCAGCATCATCTTACCAATGGGGCTTTTTAGCCTTGTCGGTAGCCTGCAAAACTTAGAAAGTGCTGAAGCTGCTGGAGATGCTTATCCTGCTACCCCAAGTCTTGCAGCGAATGGTATTGGTACGTTGGTTGCAGCTGTTTGTGGTTCTTGTTTTCCAACAACCATTTATATTGGACATCCCGGTTGGAAAGCTTTAGGAGCAAGAGTGGGCTACTCCATTCTCAATGGTATTTTTATGGGTTTGCTGTGTCTAACTGGAACCGTTGCAATGCTTGCTTATTTTGTCCCTGTTGAAGCGGGGATGGCAATTGTGTTGTGGATTGGCATTGTCATTGTAGCTCAAAGCTTCACAGCAACTCCTCCTCACCATGCCCCTGCTGTTGTTGTCGGTTTGTTACCAGGTATTGCAGGTTGGGGTGCTTTAATTGCCAAAAATGCACTACGCGCAGCAGGTTTGGGAACACCAGAAAAACCCATAACATCTGCCTTAATTGAGCAGTTTAAGCTAAGCGATACATTCATTGATGGTGCTTTTGCTTTGGAGCAGGGGTTTATTTTTTCAGCTATGATTTTAGCTGGTATCACAGTTTATATTATTGAGCGAGACTTCCGCAAAGCTGCCTATTGGTCTATCGCAGCAGCTTTACTCTCTTGGGTTGGCTTGATGCATAGCTACCGCTGGACTGTCGCAGATACTGTTGTCAATTTAGGTTTGGGAACTGGAACGCCTTGGGCTATCGGCTACATTTTACTAGCCATTCTCTTTTTCTACACTGATTGGCAGGCGCGTCAGCGGAGAGAGTAGGGGAAGTAAGCTCCGGAAGAGTTTTCCTGTGCAGGTGAGGTGGTATTGGGGTTTGCCTCGTGGAGTGCAAGTGGCGTTGCTTATCGACAGTATGAATTGAATTTTGCGCAGAGACAACAGAGGCGCACCAGAGTTAGTGTTTGAATTCAGCAACGCTACGTCTCAGCTACCAAGGCTTTGGTTGTAGGGAACCCCGTGATACCTTCCAAAGTAAAAGTTTATGTAGATGTTCCTGGAGGAAAAACAGATTATGTGGATTTACCCGATCTACCCAGTGCAGAAAAAGAAGCAAAAGCAGTGGCTCAATTGCTAAACACAGAAGCTATTGTTGGTAAGCAAGCAACCGAGTCTCTGGTAGTTAAGGAAATGCAGCAAGCGAAAATTATCCATCTTGCTACTCACGGAATTTTAAGAGCTAACGCACTTATTTTCACTACTTTAGGAGAAAATAAACAAGATGACAATCCAGATGATGGATTACTCAATGTGCATGAAATTGCCAATCTAGATTTAAATAATGCAGAATTAGTTGTCCTTAGTGCTTGTGAAACTGGATTAGGTTACATTGGCACTGAGGGAGTGATTGGCTTAGTTCTTCCCTTCTTGGGAAGTGGTGTCCCTAGTGTAGTAGTCTCACTTTGGTTGATTCCAGATTCTCCCACTTCAGAGTTGATGGTCGATTTTTACAAGAACCTCAAATCAAATCCTGACAAAGCGCAAGCCTTACGTCAGGCAATGCTGACAACGATGAAAAAGCATCCCGATCCAGTTAACTGGGCAGCTTTTACTTTAGTTGGTGAGGCACAGTAGTATGAGAATAAAGTTGACTATCTTGCCAAGAAGTTAAAATTTTAACTACTTACAGACTAACAACAATGAGCCAAGATCCTTTAATTGGAAAAACGCTCCGGAATCGCTACAAAGTTCTTCAACACTTGGGTAGCGGGGGATTTGGCAAAACTTATGTAGCTGAAGACGTTGAAAAGTTCAATGAAGTATGTGTCATTAAGAAGTTTGCGCCCCAAATACAGGAAATTGGCGCACTCATAAAGGCTACGGAACTATTTGAGCAAGAAGCAAGGCGATTGCAGCAGTTGGGGGAACATCCAAAAATTCCAACGCTGTTGGCATATTTTGAGCAAGACAATTCCCTGTATTTGGTGCAGCAGTTTATTGACGGGCAGAATTTATTGGAAGAGTTAGAACAGCAGGGAACTTACAGTGAGCAAAAGATTCAAGAATTTTTGCTCGAATTGTTAGAAATTTTCAAGACTGTTCATCAGCATAAAGTGATTCACCGGGATATCAAGCCCCAGAATATCATTCGTCGCCGGAGTGATGGTAAGTTGGTACTCATTGATTTTGGCGCTTCCAAACAGTTGAGTCAAACGGTGATGACTCAACAAGGAACAATGATTGGTTCTTTTGGTTACGCGCCACAAGAACAAATGCAAGATGGCAAAGCTTATCCGACAAGTGATTTATACAGTTTGGGTGCAACATGCGTTCATCTGCTGACAGGGATTCACCCTTTTGAATTATGGCAGCAACATGGTTATGGCTGGGTTACTGGTTGGCGGCAATATTTGAAACAACCTGTGAGTCAGCAATTGGGAGCTATTCTGGATAAGTTGCTGCAACCAGACTACCTTCAACGTTACCAGTCAGCAGAAGAAGCGTTGCAAGCATTTACAAACCTAAACCAAAAGAATACACAAAAAACAATAATTTCTAAAAAGAAACCGAAAACAATAATCAATCCAAAGCTAATTGGTATATCTATTACGCTGCTTCTAGCTGTGGTGATAGGCGTGGTTTTTTTAACCCGCAGTCTTGATATACGGCTACCTAAAGATGAACCGCAAAAGAAGGAGATACCCGCATTTTAACGGGGTTGTTATTGTTAGCGATCGCCCTTGGCGGCACTCCGTGCCATCGCTCTTAGACTTTCTCATTAGGTGCAGTTGTTTTGATACTGATAAAATCTGATCCATGATTTCAAACTGATTCGTCATCATTAGCGATCGCTCCAATATATGAAACTTCCTAATCCCGAACAGGCAGTCATTGGCAGGCAAAAACTTTCTGGTTATTGTTTGAATCCAGAACATCCAGAGGGGCGACACAAAGCGCGGTTGTTTAAGTCTGTTTTAGGAATTGGTTTAGATGACGAAGAAGAATTAGAGATAGCCTTGGAGCAAGCTATTAAAAATTGTGATGCGATTCCTACTAAAAGAAATCAATATGGACAGAAATATGTCGTTGATTTTATGATGGTTAGAGGTACACAACGAACTGTTGTGAGAAGTGCGTGGATTGTACGATATACAGAAAATTTTCCTCGTTTAGTGAGTTGTTATATTCTTTTGGATAAGAACTGAGCATGAATTCACAAATTAAGTTACTTGATGTTGTTGCATTGCTGAAAGATTTACCAGAAATCAATTTGTATAGGGGACAAGTTGGAACAATTGTTGAAGAGTATGAGCCTGGAGTATTTGAAGTAGAGTTTAGCGATACTCATGGTCGCACTTATGCGATGGAAACATTAGAAGCTGACAATTTGATGATTTTATATCATCAGTCATTAGCAGAAGATAGGATTGCTATATAAGTACATAATGACTATTTAATGACAAGAATCCCGTTCGATCAATTTGCTAAGCAATTTTTGGATGAGTTTTTAACCCCTTTAGGTAAAGTCGAAAAGAGCTTGGAGGTTCTTGGCGAATCTAAACTAGTTGACATTTACTTTGCACCTTCTGCTCAACCAACCGTAAATCCAAAAATTCTTGGTTTATTAGGAAGACTTGCTGCAACTCCCTGTCTATTTGAACCATTTCGCAATCCACCTACAGCAACTGAAGTCCGTGACTGTATACTTAAGTTATTTTGGGTTCACTCAGACTTGCAGCGCCAAGCTCACCGAGAGCAACGTCGAATTTTAGAAGCAGAATTACCCCGATTATGGATTCTTGCGTCTTCAGCTTCAGCTAGCCTCCTCAAGAATTTTGCCGCAACACCGAACGATACTTGGCTTCCTGGTATTTATTTGATGGGCGAGTCTTTCAAAAGTGCAATTATTTGTATTAATCAGTTACCTCAAACTCAAGAAACCCTCTGGCTAAGACTTTTAGGTAAAGGAACGACTCAGGAACAGGCGATTACACAATTGCTAGATTTTCCCAGAGACGAGCCAAGTCGTACCAAAGCATTACGATTACTGGCAAACTGGAAGATTACACTAGAAACAAGCAAAGAAATTGACAAAGACGAGCAAGGATTAATTATGATGCTATCACAAGCTTACTTGGAGTGGGAACGAGAAACAGAACGTCGAGGTATTCAAACAGAGCGTACAACCACTATTGAAAATCTTCTCAAAGCTCGCTTTGGCTCTCTTGACGAAGAGTTAACTGGCATCATTCCCATTTTAGTGGAATTCTCTATTGAGAAATACACTTCATTTCTCCTACAGCTACCTCAATTGTCTCGTGAAGAATTATTGACTCGGTTTGGGAATAAGTAGGCAGGTGTCGCCCCTTTGGGGAATTCAAAATTCAAAATGGACTGCGTCCCGCTGCGCTAACAAAATTCAAAATTGTTCGCGCAGCGTCATAAAACCTCGTGGGATGTGTGGAAACTCAGTCGCTTCAGCGCTAAGAGGAAACACGACTCAGGCAGTTTTAACTGCCGTGGTTCTCCATGAGCCGTAAGATTTGAAACTGCAATCTATTGGTATTGCGTTTTGAGTTAATCGTTTACCAGTCTCTAAACTGTGTAAACTAATCGTTTTCCTATTCGGGTCTTTTTTAGTAGGTGATTCCTGCCAGCCACCCACATAACAAAAGCCGAATTTAGGATGCTTGATCAGCGAGCCGCGCTTAAGTCCCGCGCTAATCGTTCCACCGTATCTAGATCTAATATGTCCAGCAGAATGTTGTAATCGGTGGAGTTGACGACGATGAAATTCTAATGGAACAATCTCAACCAACTTTGTATTGTCCGGTGCGTTGTGCCCACCGACAAACCAATTAGCTAATACCCAAGAATCAACACAATGAGCGTCAAACTTGCTAGATAACTTGTTCTTAGATTTTTTCAAACCTAAGTTTTGACGCATCTCGCAAGTATCGTTACCCGTTTTAGTTTCTAAACTGGCAATTTGTTCTAGTTCTGAGTAGAACCATTTCTTGCCAACCTCTAGAGGACTAAACATTACATTCCATTTCTTTGCACTTTTCCAGGTTTTAGCTTTAATATCCTCGACTACAAAAGTTGAGATTGGAAACATCAAGGTAAGCCACTTACAAATACGCAATTTCCATTGCCATCTCGCTTTAGTCGATGGTGGTAATTTTTGTTTATTTACAAGTCGATTTTTGCGATTCTGACGACATGGAGTATTACGGAATCGTCTAGCGCGTCGCATATTTCGACGAACTTCTACATGGTCTTTTACCCAATCAACGGCATGAGTCTGGATGTTTAAATAAGTTGCAAAGCGTGATTTCACGGTATACCCTTCACGCTTACTTCCTGGATCAATTCCTACTGCTACTGGTTGAGTGTTTCTGTTAGATGGCTCTTGATTTAACCGAACACAAAAAACTCCTTTTTTAAAGAATGGTGTAGCCTTACCTGATTTAATCCAACGCTTGGCTCTGCTAGAGGTCGTTGGCATCAGGGGACGGTTGTTTTGGTCAACTACTGGAACAAACATTTACGATAAGTCCTATTGCTAGGTGTATATATCCCTTCGCTACTGACTGCCACAGAGGTTAAAAACTAGGGAGGCATTCTTAACGTGCTTTGGGCTACCACGCCCAGACAATTCAGTTTAATTAGCTAGACACTTGTTTAACTTGATGAGCGGAAGTGGTAAATTTCCTTCTTGCAAGCCCAGTGGCTTTAGTCCTGGGTTAGTGACTAAATATTAAGATAAGATTTGTTACACTGTTCATAGCTGTGGTGATTGGAGCGGTTATCTTTACTCGCAGTCTTAATATACAACTACCACAAAATGAATCACAAAAGAAAGAGATACCTGCATTTTAACTGAATCGTTCTTATTGGCGATCGCTCTTAGTACTGCATTTCATAAATCCGTATTGTTCTTGAACTCTTTCTCCTCCAATTCCCCTGCGCGCTTGAGTGTTTGATACTTGTCGTTGAGTGTTTGATACTCGTGGGAGAGCGTTTAATACTCGCGTTTGAGTGTTTGATATTTGTCGTTGAGTGTTTAATACTCGTGGGAGAGCGTTTAATACTCGCGTTTGAGTGTTTGATACTTGTCGTTGAGTGTTTGATACTCGTGGGAGAGCGTTTAATACTCGCGGCTGAGTGTTTGATACTCATAGCTGAGTGTTTGATACTCATCCACGAGCAATATGGTTTCGCAATTGACTTTCGTAACTGAGATCTTGCACCATTCTCAAAACCTTTCTCCTAAGGGAGACGCTGCGCGAACAGGTGGGCACTGCTCACAACGTAAAAATAGGAGTTGAGCGCGAACGATAAGCAGTGCCCACCCTACAAAAATTGCTCGCGTTTGAGTGTTTGATACTCAAAGGACGAGTGCCAAGACTTGCAATTACTAGTGTTTTGCGTCTCTCAAAAAAATTACCAAAAGTTTTCCCAAAAGTACTTGCCAAATTCTTCATCTTAGTCTAAGATGATTAATCGTGACATTCCTCAGTAGCTCAGTGGTAGAGCGGTCGGCTGTTAACCGATTGGTCGCAGGTTCGAATCCTGCCTGGGGAGTTAAATCAGTGAACAGTGATAACTGATAACTGATAACTGATAACTGGTAACTGATATGATAACTGTTAATCAACCCAGTGCTTAGCGCGTTCTACTGCCTTTTGCCAAGTTGCAAAGTTTTCCAAAGCGCTATTTCTCCCCACACTAGGGACAAATACGCGGTCAATCTGTCGTTGCTGCAATAGTACCTCATCATTATCCCAAAATCCAGCAGCCAAACCTGCCGCAAATGCGATACCTTGCACAGTCATTTCACGCATCGTCGGACGTTCAACTGGTATTCCCAACACGTCTGCTTGGAATTGCATGAGGAAGTTGTTCTCACAAGCACCACCGTCTACACTCAGTCGTTCAATGGGAATAGTGTTGGATGCATTAATTGCTTGCACAACTTCTTGAACCTGATAAGCCAATGCCTCTAGTACCGCACGTATTAAATGCTCACGTTGTACCATTGCGGTAATACCGAAAAAAGCTCCCCTTGCACTCATGTCCCAATGAGGCGCACCCAATCCACTGAATGCAGGGACAAAGTAAACTCCGCCATTGTCTGTAACGCGATTTGCTAGCACTTCAGTTTCAGCAGCTGTTGTGATGATTTCAATGCGATCGCGCAACCATTTGATGCAAGCTCCACTCGTGAATATGCTACCTTCTAATGCATAGCTCACGTCTAAAGTTCCGCTGGCGTTTGCTTGAGTCCATGCTAGAGTACTCAAAAGTTGATGCTGGGAACGCACGATTTGAGAGCCAGTGTGAGCAACTAAAAAGCTCCCAGTGCCGTAGGTGCATTTCATCAATCCGGGAGAATGGCAGCCATGTCCAAACAAAGCAGCTTGTTGATCTCCTAAAATAGCAGTGATAGGAATTTCAACGCCTAATAAGCTAGCATCGGTCATTCCAAATGTTCCGAAGCTAGGTTGAATTTGGGGCAAGATATCAGCAGGTATTTTAAACAAAGTCAGTAGCGTCTCATCCCATTCACAAGTTACCAGATTCATGAGCATTGTGCGGCTGGCGTTGCTGTGATCAGTGGCGTGAACTTTTCCACCCGTGAGATTCCACAGCACCCAGGTATCAATCGTCCCAGCTAAGATGTTTTTGAGGTCAACGTCTGCAAAATGCTCTAACAGCCATGATAACTTTGTGGCGGAAAAATAAGCATCAATAATCAGTCCTGTGCGATCGCAAATTTCCTGAGCATATCCTTGCTCTTGCAGTTGATGGCACAGAGGAGCAGTGCGGCGGTCTTGCCAAACAATTGCTCTATGGAGAGGTTGCCCAGTTATTTTATCCCAAATTAAGCAAGTTTCTCGCTGCACCGTCAACCCAAGAGCAACAATTTCATTAGCGGCAATCTGGGCATTTTGAATCGCAGTTTGCATAACCCAGCAAGTCGCCTGCCAAATTTCTAGGGAGTCATGCTCTAACCATCCAGGCAGAGGATAGTACTGTGTCAGTTCCTGATATGCCTGACCAACAATATTACCATCTGCGTTAAACACAAACGCACGGTTACTTGTTGTACCCAAATCTAATGCCAGGATGTAGCCCGATTTTTCCATATAATATTGCGAGAATATCCTTGTGATGATAACTGAAACTAGTGACAAATGACAAAGCCCCAAGGCGTAATGCACAAGGGGTTTGTGTTTGAGTATTAAAGGGCGTTACTTAAACGAGTTTTTACTTGAAAACCATGCTGGGTTTAAAAAAGAATTTCATTTTGCGATCGCTATTGATGTTCTTATTCCCCAAAAATCTCTTTTCATAAATCTACCCTCAAATAGCATGATTGATACAGCAGTTGCCAGGTAGATTAGGACATGAACTAATGAGAAAACATGGACACCAAGAGACTTTCAAGCCTGTTAAGAGTTAAGCGTTCCCTGTTCCCTGCTATAAATCAGGAAAATGTGTTGTTATCTAAGCTCAACTTTCACTTCATCAAAATCTCAACCACCTCTTTCGCCTCTTGATACAACATTAGACGGACAGTTATTGCCATTATTTGGAGTCCAAGTTTGGTGGTATTCCTTCAAAGACATAGCTTCAGAAGGCTCAACATCCCAGTATGTGTGTGAGTGTAAACGGTCGCTTATGCTGGTGAAAGGACGCGTTGCATTAGAGGAGTAGGCATCAGGTGTTCCTGCACCTGCTCCACCCGTGATTAAGTTGCCTTGAGCATAAGTACACTGCTGACCAGGTTGTAATACGTTTCCTGATCGAGGACTAGTATAAGGTTTTATTGTGTCTTTACGCTGTCGATAACCTCTTTCTGCTCCCGGATGATAGCGCGAAAGTCGAGCGTTAGCACTTTCAAAACCAGACGATCTTTTAATAATGTCTTGCTCAGTGCAAGGGCAATTGGGAAGGTTCTCTTTCCAACCAGGGAACTCTTCTCGTAGTTGACGTGCTCTCTCGCGTGCAGCCTGGAGTTTCTCTGGTACTTGCTCATCTCTTCGCGGTGGCGCAGTAGGCTGAGTTCGTTTTGGTACAGTTGTTTGAGAGGATGGAAGCTTTGTCCTATTTGAGCATATAATGAATTTAAAACCATCACAATTGGGATGATTTACCCCTTCTTGACAGATTCTTCCATCACCAATAACCCGGGTTATTTTAGGGCGAGAATCTACACCATACTCTACGAATTTACTGTATCCATTTAATTCACAAAAAGCTTTTGCTGCGGGCTTTCCACAATTACGCTCCCACGTATAGCACCAATCTAACCGTTGACCTCCAATACTAGGATTCTTAAAAGTTTCAGTTTGCGAACCTGTTTGAGCTAAGAGAAAATTATTATTTTAAACAGGCGGACGAGCTATTTCACCATGAGCTAATATTGAAGGTGCGATCGCAATGATACAGCCAATTGCGATTCCTAGTAGTTGAACAATTAATTTCTTGACCATTTAAATTTGTAGACGTTGTGATTAGTGTCGTAGGTACAATCGGATACTTCCCTTTTAAATAACGATTAACACTCCCACCGCCTAAAAGGTGTGGGAGTGTCAATTAAGCTCTGTTTTACGGCTAAGATTTGTAGGAAACAGTTGGGAAAAAACTGTTACCAAACTCACTTTTTGCCTTATGGTGTTTTTTTAGGTGTTGGTGCTGGTGTACTATATGTACCTGTGCCTGTGCCAGGTGTGCTGTATGTACCAGACGTACCTGGAGTAGGTGTTGGTGAAACTTTGGTTTGGGGTCTCTTTCTACTTCTAGGTGGTTTAGCTGTCGTTGTGGGTGTAGGCGTGGCTGTCGTTGCGGATCTAGGTGTAGCTGTAGTTGTGGGTTTCGGTGTAGCTGTAGTTGTGGGTTTCGGTGTTTGTGCCTGAACTACTGATGGAAAGCTAGCAACAGGTATGGTCAGTGCCATGCCAAAAACTAGGGAGGCTGCGACGGATCTAATAAGCTTACTCATCTTAACTGGTCACTCCTCTTAACATTAAAGTAAGTACTTTTCCATGATCTTATATCCGATGTCGTCGCAATAAACTAGTGTTACGATACCTTTTCAAGGTAATCTAATTAATATTTTTCTTACTAAAGACCTTCGCCAAAATCCGACACCTTAGTACCGCTACCGAGTAAGTCAAAAGTCAAAAGGAGCCAGTGTGCCCTTGGAGGTTCTCTCTCCTGTCACCAGACGCTGCTTTGAACATTGAGTGCACAAGCGCGTGGTTTCCCCTGTTGTTGCAAGAGCATCTGTGCAAAGAGAAGCAACTGGCGTTCAAAAGTCAAAAAGTTTATCAAGCTTTTCGCTCCTCCTTGAATGGTAGCTTTATTTCCGCACTAGATGTACTAGTAGAGCATCAAGGTTGACTTGAGGGGTAAATTTTAATAATTTCTTCCTTGTCCTCCTTGTCCTCCTTGTCTCCCACTCCCCTTGTCCTACCTAAACTCGTCAATTCAAAGTTGACAAACCACTAGGCTGGGATGAAATTTCAGAAGAATGAGAAAATTCTGAATTTTTTGCATAATTATGTCGTGCTCCATACCTACTTTTGGTAAAGTAGTCTAGACCCTCTAGAAATTCTAGACAAACCAAAAGCGTGGACTCATGAAAGTTATTCATGGTACATGGATACCCAACGCAGTGGCTGACTTTATTCAACCTGGGTCTTTTTATCTGTGGGTAGAAACCCCTGAACTCAAAGAACGTCGTAATAAAAATCAACAAATTCACCCCAGACATCTAACACAAGGTGAATTAGTAGCCTTTTTACTCCAAGAGTTAGGAATCAAAGAACCAGCAGCTACTTTAAACGAACGTATATCTCCTAAATATTTTGCTCTACCAACTGCTAACAATCAACCCATCCCCTCACCAGAATTAATTAAGTATCTGGAAATAGATCTTCCTGAAGAATATAAAGGGTTTCAATACTGGCAGGTAGATTGCTATGAGGCTATAGTGTCTGTCAAAACTGATTATTCTCAAGCCTCAAAAGCTATCAATGTTATCAAACTCCTCAACGAAATCCACTTTTTAGCATTATACACCTCAGGTGACATTCAACTTGGATCAGACCTGCTGTTTTGGTATCACTATACTCAAGCCTTTAAACAATTCATTCTCAAAGACCAATACATTCCAGGACTGAAATACCGTCAGTTAGAAGCTACTGTTACTAAAACGAATAAAAAAGGTAAGACAAAAACGGGAGCAACGCAGCCATTTGAAATCTATGCCTCTTGGGAAATTATTTCTGAACAATATGAATTGAATCTGAAGAAATACATCGAATATATGCCGCTAATCTGTGTGGCGGGTTCAGTCGCACCGACTCATCTGGTAGAGTTCTTTGATAAAGAAAAACTTTTACGTCACTTCAGTGAGTCTCTTCTTAATGATATAGTTACCCACACACCCTCAACGGCTGCTTTTGACAAACAAATTGCTGATTCCCTTATTCACCATTGCTTACGTCCAAACAGTGACAACCCACAAACAACGGATGCTGCTTTAGAACAATACAAGCAATGGTTAACATGGAAAACCAAAATCGCTCGTACCCAAAGCGACTCCCCTTTTCATCTCTGCTTTCAGTTGTACTCTCCTCCTTCAGAGGCGATCGACAACTGGCAGATTCAATTCCTTGTCGCCAGCAAACAAGATCCCTCCCTGAAACTAGCGCTGGCTGACTACTGGACAATGAGTCAAAAAACCAAAACTGGGGTACACAAGCAATTTGGTAAGAGCTTTGAAACGGATTTGCTTCTTAATCTGGGCTACGCAGCACGTATGTATCCTCAGTTATGGCGGGGATTAGAAACACAACACCCCACCGGATTGCAACTCACCTTAGAAGAGGCTTTTGACTTCCTCAAAGAAAGTGCTTGGGTGCTGGAAGATGCTGGTTTTAAGGTCATTGTACCTGCTTGGTATACCCCCGCAGGTCGCCGTCGGGCAAAAATTCGCCTCAAAGCCTCTGCTAGCAAACTATCCGCAACGAAAAGCGAGACAAAAAGCTATTTCAGCTTTGATTCGCTGGTGGAGTATCAATATGAACTGGCAATTGGTGACAAAGCAGTTACTCCACAAGAATGGCAACAACTTATTAATTCTAAAGCTCCCTTAGTCCATTTTCGCGGTCAGTGGATGGAACTAGACCGAGACAAAATGCAGCAGTTCCTAGAATTTTGGCAGTCACACGCTGATGAAAAATCAGAAATGACAATGCTAGAGTTCCTGCAACGTAATGCTGAAGTTGGCGAAGAGTGGGAATTTGAATATGACCAATTCTTGTCTGAGACAATGGCGAAGTTGCAAGACAAAAGTCGGTTGGAACCCATTTCTGAACTGTCACAATTGCAAGGAAATCTCCGCGAGTACCAAAAGCGTGGCGTATCATGGTTGCAATACCTGGAAAGATTAGGATTAAATGGCTGTCTGGCAGATGATATGGGCTTGGGCAAGTCGGTGCAAGTCATTGCTAGACTTGTGCAGGAGAGAGATGAGGGAGAAAGTAATTCAAAATGGACTGCGTCCCGCTGCGCTAACAAAATTCAAAGTTCAAAATTAGGAGTATCTTCCTCATCTTTCCCATCCTCTGTATCGCCTACACTATTAATTGCCCCAACTTCAGTTGTGGGGAACTGGCAGAAAGAAATTGCCAAATTTGCACCCCATCTTAAAACGATGGTTCATCACGGTAGCAGCCGTCTTCAGCAGGAGGCAGATTTTAAAGCAGCGAGTCTACAGCATGATGTGGTGATTACCTCTTTTACCTTAGCTCGCAAAGATGAAAAGCTACTGAGTAGCATGAAATGGCAGCGGGTGGTACTGGATGAAGCACAAAATATTAAAAATCCCAAAGCTGCACAGACAAAGGCAGTTTTGAAATTATCAGCAAAACACCGACTTGCTTTGACGGGAACTCCTGTAGAAAATCGTTTGCTAGATTTGTGGTCAATTTTTAACTTTCTTAACCCAGGTTACTTGGGGAAAGAAGCACAATTTCGTAAGTCTTTTGAGATTCCAATTCAAAAAGAGAATGATAAATTAAAATCAACAACCCTCAAGAAGTTAGTTGAACCATTGATTTTACGGCGTGTCAAAACTGACCAATCTATTATCAATGATTTACCTGATAAAATTGAACAAAAACTCTACACGAATTTAACAAAAGAACAAGCATCACTCTACGAAGTTGTTGTCAAGGATGTGGAGGAAAAACTAAAAACAGCAGAGGGAATTCAACGCAAAGGATTAATCCTCTCTACGTTGATGAAATTGAAGCAGATTTGCAACCACCCAGCACAATTCTTACAAGATGGTAGTGAATTTTTACCAGAACGTTCTCATAAATTAAGTCGTTTAGCAGAGATGATAGAGGAAGCATTATCAGAAGGAGAAAGCCTCCTCATTTTTAGTCAATTCACTGAGATTTGCGAAAGTCTGGAGAAATATCTGAAACACACTCTGCATTGCAATACATACTATTTACATGGAGGTACTAGCCGCGAAAGACGTGAGAAAATGATTGCAGAATTCCAAGAGCCAGAAACAGAATCATCTATTTTTATACTTTCTCTGAAAGCGGGTGGTGTTGGTATTACCCTCACGAAAGCTAACCATGTTTTCCACTTTGATCGTTGGTGGAACCCAGCAGTAGAAAATCAAGCAACAGACCGCGCTTTTCGTATTGGTCAAAAGAAGAATGTTTTTGTTCATAAATTTGTTGCGATCGGTACTCTAGAAGAGAGAATTGACCAAATGATTGAAGATAAGAAAAAACTCTCTGCTGCTGTTGTTGGTAGTGATGAATCGTGGTTGACAGAACTGGACAATGATGCATTTAAGGAACTTATTGCACTAAACAGAAGCGCGATTTTGGAGTAACTTATGGCAAAATTTAGTCGAACTTGGTGGGGCGATCGCTTTATTCAAGCGTTGGAAGCTTTTACCGATGACGCCAGACTACAACGTGGACGTTCTTATGCTCGTGGTGGTAAAGTGTTGAGCTTTGAGATTGAGCAAAATCACATCACGGCTAGGGTCAAAGGGTCGATTAATCCTTACTTTGGTGTTTACAAAGAACCAACATACAACATTTCAATAGAAATTACACCCATTGCTAAAGCGCGGTGGAATGAAATTATCCAGCAACTTTCATCAAAAGCGAGTGTTGTTTCTCGACTGCTCATTAACGAAGTTCCAGAAAATATTGAAGACTCTTTTTCGGAATTAGGAGTACACCTATTACCTCATAGTAGAAAGGACTTCAAAACTTCATGCTCTTGTCCAGATTATGCTAATCCCTGTAAGCATATTGCCGGAGTTTACTATCTCGTTGCTTCTCAACTGGACCAGAACCCATTTTTGCTATTTGAACTGCGGGGATTATCAAAAGTAGAACTTCAGAAAAAATTAGCTGAATCACCCTTGGGTAAACTCCTTTCTGAGGAACTTGATGCCAAAGAACTTAAGATAGAAGCTTCAACTTCTTTATATACAAAGCTTTCTACACAGCAAATTGACCAAAAGCCAAGTGCTAGAGAATTTTGGTTAGGTATAAAGCGATTACCTCAAACAATTGAAGTTGCAACTCCAAGCGCAGTCTCAGCAATTTTGATTAAGAAACAGGGTGATTTCCCGGCTTTTTGGCAAAAGGATAATTCTTTTATTGAAGCAATGGAGGAATTATATCAGCGAGTGAAAACGAAAAATCAGAATTTGATGTGAGGTGAACTACAGATGCAGCGGCGTTAGACCGCTCTGTAAGCCCATATTTCAAACTTAGCTTTGGAAGAAAGGACTTCCTCTAAAGAGCCGTAATGCTTAATACAAAACTCCTCAAGTTCATTCATGATTATCTTAAATGTCTCATCTGGTATTTGCCAACATAAGCCGTATGCTCGTGCTCTAAAAAAACTTAGTAACTCTTTGACTGTGTTTTTAACTATCCATTCTTTGGCAACAAAATAATTTGACTTGCTCCCTCTACTGTGGAAATATTCCTCTACATCTATTTTTTTGATGACTGCATTGATATGCTTCGATTTTTGCTTAGCATCCTCATATTTAGCCAGGATTGCTCGAAAATAATCTTCAAGTTCTTTGCGGGCTGGCGGCGTAATCCATTGACAGTTAAGATAAAAGCCGCCAGGTTTCAGTACTCGATTAATATGATCTAAAAATACTCTCCAATCAGAAACGGTATGAAGCATATGAACAGTCATGACAACATCAAAACTATGATTTGAAAAAGGCAAATGTGAAGCATCAGCATGAATCAACTTCAAATTTGGGGGAGTTTCATTGAATTTCTGACGGAACTGATCGAGCATTTCTTCAGAAATATCAATTCCTGTCACTGAATAACCACGTTTAACAAAAGGAAGAACATTTAAGCCTGTACCAACACCTGGTTCTAAAAAAGATGTCTCAGGTGTTGCACAAACAAGTTTAAGGATAAAATCTGCCACTTCTTCTGCTACTGACTCTGTTAACCAGCGCGTTTGGTCGTAGATTTGTGCAATATTATCGTAGTAGTTAATCTGAACTTCCCCCAGTGCCAATGTACTAAATAGACCTTACAGCTATTTTCAGCTTATAATAATCCAACGGCGAATTCTATCGCTTGTTCTGCTGTGGAAACCTTACCCTCAATCTGTGCTACAGCAATTTCTGTAAGCAGTTTGCCGACTAATGGCGAAGCAGGAACGTTCAATGCTAACATTATGTCCTTACCACTTAGTAATGGTGTGGGATGAGCAACTGGATCATCAGGGTTAAGATAGCGGGTGATTAATGGTGCATAGGTTCGTAGCAGTTTGTCGTCAGACATCCCCTCCACCGCTGTTCCATGTGCTATTGCTAAAAGTGCGATCGCGCTAAAGACAAATCCCGCTTTTTGGAAGAAAAAATATTGTTCTCGTAAAGACATAAGGGGTGTTTTGAATTGCGGTAACAGTCTTAAAGCGGTAGTTACTGCTTTAATTTCAGCACGACTATAGGTCAATTCTGTCAACTCTATTTCTGCTGTTTCTGGTTTTGGGTTGACAAGACAAGCGAGTTTTGCAATACCTAACCAAGTCGTTTTGACTGTATCCCGTACGCATTGGGCAATTTCTACTCCAAACTGCTGCCAAATTTCGGCAAGTTGAGCAGCGACTTTGTCAAGCACTGGCAATAAATTTACACTTTCTTTTGTAGCGTATTTAAAGAAAGGGGCAAGTAAACCATCTTCCCAAGCATGTGCAATCCAAGGAGTTCCTTGAGCATTAGCCAGCATATAACTCAATTCTACTCGCACTCTTTCAGGCGCAACTTTTGTTATGTGTGATGCGAGAGAGCGAATTGCAGCCTGGGTATCTGGCTCAATCGTAAAACCAAGTTGTGCTGCTTGGCGATATGCCCGCATTAACCGCAATGGGTCGTCTTCCAAGTTAGCGGGTGATATCATTCGCAAAAGACGGTGTTGCAAATCAACATAACCTTGCAGAGGATCAATGATTTCTTGAGTGTGAGGATTATATGCTATAGCATTGACTGTGAAATCTCGCCTGTGCAAGTCTATTTCTAAGCGATCGCGCAGCGACTCCTGCGGAGTCTCGCCTTCCTGCTGAGCAAAATCTGCTGTAGCATGGGGAAAGACAACACGAGCAATTTGTCTTTCTGGATCTAATAAAACAAAGCCTGCTTTGTAGTGTGTCGCGATTTTGCGGGCTACTTTTACAGCGTCAAATGGTAAAACAAAATCTAGATCCAGATATTCGCGAGTCCTTCCCAAAATGGCATCTCGTACAGCACCACCTACTATGTAAGCAGGTTGTGGCAATAATTCTAAACTAAAGGGCCAATTTTCGGGTGACAGGAGAGAAGGAACTGAATTGTCCATCGTAATAAAAATAAACCCAGCGACTAGTGAATAACAATGGCGCTTAAGCTAGATTATCAATAAAGGTCCTCGGAGTTGGTTCCATTATGTGTGTTTGTGTAAATTGCCACTATGTAGACCGCTGTATCACCTACCATGCGGTAGAAACGCAGCACCAACAACCACACTTGACCGAAACGCCAGATTTTGAGCCGAATGAACCTTCCATTAATGTCAACATCCGTCCACGTGAGGATGTGATTGAAATGGAATGGGATGTGGTGGGCTGTCTCAGCTTCAAGCGCGAAATGGGTAAGTGGTCGAAGTTGCGTCCTGGTGAGTTAGTACCTACTTGATAATTGGTTGTGTTGTGTGTGTTAAACGCGGCTACTACTGTTTAGTGTGGTAGTCGTGCCTATTTTTGTAATTCTACTCAATAGAGGAACTTGAGCAAATCATTCATGAAAGACGCCAACAGCCATCATGAACTGGGTACACCACCACGCATGAAAATACCTCTTCCCATTGCCCATTGCCCATTGCCCATTATTTCTCTTTTTTTAACTACTATTTGAACGAGCTTTGACCACTGAATTAAAATATCTCCAACCAACACAATACGGACTAGCACTCCACACCACAACTCGTGAATTGGGTTTGGCAGTAAGTAATTTTGTAGAAGATACACGTTCTCAAGTTTGGTATTTGGAGCGTGAATTATCTAGCCATTTACATCAATATTTAATTGAGTTTATCCAACCCCAAGATTGGTCAGACTTAGCATTTATTGCTGTAGCAAAAGGACCAGGAGGCTTTACTGGAACTCGTATTGGAGTCGTTACTGCACGTACTTTGGGACAACAGCTAAATTTTCCTGTTTTTGCCATTTCTACTTTAGCAGCTGTCGCGTGGTCACAAATTTCCCATACTCCCTTCCTGTCAACACAAAATGGATCAGAAACTGCTATAGCCGTACAAATGCCCGCCCAACGAGGTCAAATTTTCGGTGCTATTTATCAACCCACACCCGATGCTTCGGAACTTAGCGTCATATTGCCAGATGCTGTGATGACACCTGAAGCATGGCAGGAAAAACTAGCTAGCTGGAATACCAATTATCAACTTATTGAAGCAAAATCTGGATTAGCAGCGACAGTGACAAGCGTGTTGCAGCTAGCATATTTAGATTGGCAACGAGGGCAATGTCCTAACTGGTCACAAGCATTACCATTCTATGGGCAACATCCGGTGGAGATGTGAAAATTAGCATCATAAACCAGAAAGCCCCTGAGACTTTCTGGTTTATGATTAAGTTTGTAGTGCCAATTGTTATGCACCGACGGGTTGAGCAGACGTTGGTATCATAGATGGATCAATCGCAACTCCTAACCCTTCTGCGACACGACGACCGTAATTGACATCAGCGCGGAAGAAATGGCAGAGTTGACGCATCTGAATATCAGATCGTGCCTGACCCAAACTGCCTACAATGTTTTGTATGAGACGCTCCTGTTGGTCGGGTGTCATGAGCCGATACAGATCTCCTGCTTGAGTGTAATCGTCATTTCCTTCACGGTGGTCATGGCGATCAACTTTGACGTTCCCTAAATCCAAAGCTGGCTCCGCATAAGCAGAATTTTGCTTTGGTGTATCCTCATAGCTGTTGGGTTCGTAGTTGGGTGTATTACCTCCATTGTTACCCAATGCCATAGCACCATCGCGCTGGTAGTGCATTACCGGACACTTCGGTTGATTGACGGGTAATTGCTGATAGTTCGCACCAAGACGGTAGCGGTGAGCATCAGAATAGGACAAGATACGAGCTTGCAAAACCTTATCCGGAGAGAAGCTGATACCAGGAACGACATTAGAAGGAGAAAACGCCGATTGCTCAACTTCTGCAAAGTAGTTTTGAGGATTTCGGTTGAGTTCGAGAATACCTACGTCAATCAAGGGATATTCTGAATGCTTCCAAACCTTCGTCAGGTCAAAAGGATTATCTTGATGGCGCGCTGCTTGTTCCTCAGTCATCACCTGAATACAGACTCGCCACTTAGGATAATCTCCGCGCTCGATCGCTTCAAATAAGTCACGGGTTGCATGGTCTGGATCTTTTCCTTTAACTTGTATTGCCTCTTGGGCCGTAAAGTTTTCAATGCCTTGAAGGGTTTTAAAATGAAACTTACACCACACCCGTTCTTCTTGGGCATTGATCAAGCTGAAGGTGTGGCTACCATAGCCGTTCATGTGTCGATGGCTTTTGGGAGTCCCGCGATCGGAGAATAGAATTGTGACTTGATGCAGAGCCTCTGGACTCAGTGACCAATAATCCCACATAGCGTTGGCATCTTTGCAATTTGTTTGCGGATTGCGCTTTTGTGTGTGGATGAAATCAGGAAACTTGAGCGGATCGCGGATAAAGAAGACAGGCGTATTGTTACCTGTCAAATCCCAGTTTCCTTCTTCTGTATAGAACTTGACCGCAAAGCCTCTGGGATCACGCTCAGCATCAGCTGAACCTTTTTCACCTCCCACAGTTGAGAACCGGAGGAGAGCCTGGGTTTGCTTGCCAATCTCTGAAAAAACTTTGGCTTTACTGTAACGAGTTATATCGTGAGTCACAGTGAATGTACCAAATGCAGCGGCTCCTTTCGCATGGACGACACGCTCTGGAATTCGTTCCCGATTGAAGTGAGCTAACTTCTCCATCAGGTGAAAATCCTGCATCAGCACAGGACCGCGAGCACCTGCTGTTAACGAGTTCTGGTTATCAGCAACTGGAATACCATCAGCGGTTGTCAATGTTTTGGGGTCAGCCATAGTGGGCGATTTCTCCATCAATTTACACAAGACGTTGCAATATCTGTTCAATCAGTCGAGCTTGAACTCATAAACAGCAATGTAATCATACTCGTTATGAGTTTGTATTTATATCGTAGTCGATATGACTTTACTATAGTAGTCTCTAAGCAGAGATTGCAAGAAATTGTAATATTTAATTTATTCCTGAAAGGTCAGAAAGAACCTACAACTTAAGTCTAGTGGTCTGCAAAGTTAGCTTGACAGACTACTAATACTCAAAATTCTCATAAGTTGATTCAGCAGCAAAAATGATTGTCAATCGTCCGCTCATCTTGGAAGAGATACCGTACTACAAAAAACTGCCAAGATTACCTTTTGCTCCGAATTTCTCTGCTTTGCCAGAGGTTCTTAAAGTTGATGTTCTTACATTGGATGGTATTGAGCCGATAACATTGGATATTGCTAAACTGTATCCTTCTGGAATTCCATTACAGCCATCTCAAAAAGCTATTGATTACTATTTGAAACAAGAAATCAAATTTCAAATGGTATTTGTAGTAGCTAACTTCTATGACCTGAGATGTGTAGATGGTATTCTTCAGGGAAGACCTTACAGCATTTCTCTTATTCCAGCTTCAAAAAGAGGTAGACCGCAAGAAATAAGTCCTGCTTTCTTCAAAAATTTTTCTATAGAAAAGATATTTGAACAAGAGCCAATATATCTAAATTTTAATCCTTTTAAAGGAGAATGGGATTTATTTGGAAGCTTTGGTACTTTTTTCAATTCGCAAAGTAAGCTAGATATTTACACTGACTCAATTGGATTTATTATTGGCATATACTTCTTAGCAAACAAGTATAGTAAGCGAGATATACTTCTTACAGATATAGTTTCTGCTGACAATCAAACTCGAAGGAAATACCGAGATTACAGAATCAAGCGTTATTACACACCCTTTTCAAAACCGGAGCTTCGTAAGCTTTGGGGGGCAGACTCTCCCATTGAACTATTTTTAATTCATGCTTTAGCAAATAGAGGACTTTTCCCAAAAATTCAAACATCTATTTTTAGAGACGGATCTGTCTATGCAAATTTCTATGATATGGTTTCAGCCTTTAATGTGAAAGAGGAGCATCATCTGATCACAGCCGCAGATTTATATTTTGAGCAAGAGAAGTTAGCAGTTTTTTGTGATTCTAAGCAGTATCATAGTTCTGATGAAGCAAAGCGTAAGGACAAAAATATTAGTGACAAGCTTACCACTCTTGGTATTACTTCTCTTAGAATTTCAGGTAGTGATATAGTTCATGATTTGCTAAAGTGTGTGGCTCAGATTGAGGAGCAGTTAACGCGCCCAGCAGTATAAAAACCGTGATGCGGCAGACTGTTGCAAGCGACCACAATCGTTGTACTGCAAATATCAAAAGGAAGAGGGAAGAGGAAAACTAAAATTTTAAGTTTTATGTTTCTTCCTTCTTGCTCCTTCCTCCTTCCTTCATTCTTTTGTGACAATCGCCATTGCCTTATCAACGACTTGCAACGCCTGCTCAACTTCTTGTTCTGTCACAATCAAGGGTGGTACAAATCGTACTACCTTGGGACCAGCAGGAACAAGCAATAAGCCCTCGTTGATCGCAGCTTTGACGACATCAGCTGCTGTGAGCGCAATATCTGCATTCAACACCATACCGTTAATAAGACCCCAGCCGCGTACTTCAGTGATGTGATTGGGGTATTTTGCTGTGATAGCGCCTTGCGCGGCTCCCTGCTGGAGCATCGCCCGCAAACCAACTCGTAACTGTTCACCCCGCTCCTGTACATTTTGCAAAATATTGTCCTGTTCTAATGTCTGGCAAACTGTCAGGGCGACTCCACAGGCAAAAGGATTTCCACCAAAGGTACTCGCATGTTCTCCTGGTTGAAAAACATCGCAGAATGATTTGCACATCATTGCTCCTATGGGGATACCACCGCCCAAACCCTTAGCACTAGTGAAGATATCTGGCTCAACGTCAAGACATTCATAACCCCATAATTTACCACTGCGTCCCATACCGACTTGCACTTCATCAAAAATCAGCAAAACGCCAGTTTCATCGCAAATCTGCCGCAGCTTTTGGAAGTAGGCAATATCCCCTGGTCGTACACCGCCTTCTCCCTGCAATGGTTCTATCAAAATTGCTGCGACGCGGTAGTCACCTTCATCAAGTTCGCTAATCGCTGCTTCCATTGCGTCAATATCATTGTAAGGTACGTAGTGGAAACAGGGCATTAAAGGTTCAAAGTTCTTTTGATACTTCGGTTGACCTGTAGCAGTAATTGTTGCTAAAGTCCTTCCGTGAAAACTCTCGTGTGCTGTCAAAATGATTGGTTTGTCAATTTGTAGCACTGTATGGGCATATTTCCGTGCCAGTTTAATTGCAGCTTCATTTGCTTCTGCTCCAGAGTTGCAGAAAAATGCGCGATCGGCACAGGAATGTTGCACTATCCACTTTGCCAACTCTCCCTGCTCGGGGATGTAGTACAAATTAGAAACGTGGTGTAGTTTCTGTATTTGTCGTGTCACCGTTTCCACCAAAGCAGGGTGGGCGTGTCCCAAGGTACAAGTCGCAATTCCTGCTACAAAGTCGAGATATTCTCGCCCCTGTGTATCCCAAACACGGCATCCAGCACCCCGTTCTAGGGCGATAGGAAACCGTGCATAGGTGGACATGACAACTTGATTGAAACTATCTGTATCAAAGGGGCTAGACGGTATCGTCGCTTGTCCAATAAGAGTTTGTATGCTCACTGCCTAACTCCTAAAATTTTTTATCTTACCGTTGGTGACTGGTCTTTATGAAAATCTTGACAAAAATCTTCTTACAAACTTCATCTTAAGCCAGCACCCAGATATTCTCAAACGAGTCTCAAACGAGTGACGATGGAAAAAAACCGTGTATTCAACACTTGAGCAAAAGTATCAACGTATCCAGAAAGAGTTAAAGGCAGGGATCATTGCCCTTGCTGGAGTCTTTCTCATCGGCACTTTGTGGTACAAGTTTGTGGAGAATTGGTCTTGGGAGGACTCAGCTTACATGACCGTCATCACCTTAGCTACTGTCGGCTACGGTGAAACTCGACCACTAGGAGCACGAGGAAGATTGTTTACCATCGCCTTAATCTTGATGGGCGTTGTCAGTATTGGTTACATTGTCAATAGGTTTACAGAAGCCATTATTCAAGGCTACTTTCAACAAGGAATTAGAATACGACAACAGAGGCGCTTGATGGAGTCCTTACAAGAGCATTATATCATCTGTGGATTTAGCCGGACTGGTCGCCAAATTGCTATAGAATTTCGGGCAGAAGGCGTTCCTTTTGTCGTTATTGACTCCAATCTGGAATCTGTACAGATGGCTCAATCTCAGGGTTATGTTGTATACCAAGGAGATGCAACTTTAGATGAAACATTATGGAAAGTTGGCATTGACCGGGCTATTTGTATTGTAGCAGCGCTTCCTTCAGATGCTGAAAATTTATACGTAGTATTGTCAGCGAAAACACTTAATCCCAATATGAGAGCGATCGCCCGCGCGAGTACAGAGGAAGCTTTGCAAAAATTACAACGTGCTGGAGCAGATGCCGTAGTTTCTCCCTACATAACTGGAGGGAAGCGTATGGCAGCAGCTGCCCTGAGACCCCAAGTGATGGACTTTGTAGATGGTATTATCTCTGGTACAGACCGACAGCTGTACATGGAAGAATTTTTGTTAAACCCTGCGACTTGCCCTTTTGTGGGTCAAACGTTAGGGCTAGCAAAGTTGCGATCGCAAACCGGAGCATTACTTCTGGCTATCCGTCGCGCCAATGGTGAACTCATCGGTGGTCCCACTGCTGAAACAGTATTTATGCCAGGAGATGTTCTCATCGCTATGGGGACAGCCGAACAATTGCGTACACTCAACCAAGTTTTAGGACCTATTGGTTCCAAGAAGTTGCGGCGACCCAGGAAGAGTTAGGTATGGGGTGATCTAGGAAAGTGATGAATAAATTTTGCTGAAAAACAGCGACTATACTTAAAAATATAGGTAGTAGTGCATAGTAATGATTTAGTTTCTTAGATTAGCATCATCTGTGATTCTACTCAGCAACACCAGTCGCACTTAACGAGGCGAACCCCAACACCACCTCATCTGCACAGGAAAACTCTCCCTGAGCTTACACTCCGCAACGCCAGTCGCACTCAAAATTCAAAACTCAGCACTATAACATCCGCAATTCAGCCAAACGCTGACGTGCCTTAGCATCGATAGAATTAGCTAAAAACCTTGTGTTAGAGTGTTTTCGTACTTTAGACTTTTGCCGCACCCGACAAACACTGGCTTGTACTTCGTAACACAGTTGCTGTGCTGACATCCATTCAGCACCGTATCCCTGTACCATCAACTGCTGTGCTCGGTCTGATGTGGCAACAATCATGCGAGAAATAAGAGATTGGGCTAATGAAGAGCGTAAAGACGCACAGACTTTTTCAATATAAGTGTCTGCTGTCTGCCCAAACTCTGTATAATGAACCGATAGAAACTCAGTAACAATTTCTCTGTTACTACAGGTATTTTGATATTGAGCATCGAATACAACTAGAGTTTCATAGCCTTGAAACGCACTGTAGCTCGTCAAAGCTTCAGTCAATTCGCAACGCGCTGGCTCTAGTCCGGCAGTATCACGGGTTCTTTTCAAGCAGGACCAACCGCCTATTATGTTGTAGCCGTCCACAAGCAAGACGGCTTGGGGTGAGGAACGGGGCATGATTTTGGATCACCATTTTCTAGAGTTAACAAAATTCATTCATAAGATTTATAGTACTTGAAGCATTGCGTGTAACATTATGTTACAGAAATAAAAATGCATATAAGGGTATAGAGGGAATCAATTCAAAATTCCCCCTACGTCCTTGCATCCCTAAATTTCAGGAAACTTCGTCGTGCAATTCCATCAACCGTTGTTTGAGGCGCTGTGGTTCACCCCGATCCACTAGAGAACCCTTTTCTAGTAGCAAAGCGCCGTCGCAGTAATTTAACTCGTCTAAGCGATGGGTTACCCAGAGGGCTGTTATACCACGATTTTTGACTAGGCGGCGGACACCAGCTACTAATTCCAATTGGCTATCCGGATCAAGTAAAGCAGTGGGTTCATCTAACAATAAGACTTCACAGCGACGGGCTAAAGCGCCAGCGATCGCTACCCGTTGTTTTTGTCCACCACTCAAAGCATAAATCGGGCGTTTTTGCAGTGATAGTAAATTTACCGCCTCCAGCGCCTCCTCAACGCGAGTTCTCAGAGCAACTGGTGGGAGTTTTTCTTCCACCAGCCCAAAAGCTACATCAGCACCAACTGTTGGCATGACGAGTTGATGATCAGGATTTTGGAAGACAAAGCCTACAGGATGTAAAAGTTGAATTTCCCCAGACTGAGGGGTTAATAAACCCGCAAGTAGTCTAAGTAAGGTGGATTTGCCACTGCCATTTGTACCCAAGAGCATCCAAAATTCACCCTTGGGCACTTCTAGAGAGCAAGACTTAATAACATTCTCTCCGGATGACCAGTCAAAGCTTAAATCTTTAACCTCTATGCCCAGTTTCGCCATGCGTATACCATCAGCTGATTATTCAGCTGCTACAGCGAAGAAACCAGGTGGTCTGCCACTTCCAGCGGCTGAACCCTCTTTCTGAGTCAACTGAACTCCAGAAATCTCACTAGTACGGACGGCGACTTTTTTTTCTATCTTGCCCTCGCTTTTAAGTTCCACAATATTAGGGTTGCCAGTTTGCATAGCTTTCACAATAAGCAGATAAACCTCCTCAGCATCCTCAGCTGTTTTACGTTCTATGGATATAGGGAAAGCTGTGTTCTTTACGGTTAAGTCGATGGTAAACATTTAGCCTTAATTAAATTTAACTGCAGGACTCATTTTAACGTTAGCTTGCCGTAGGGAGAGTATGAGATGGGTGACAAGGAGAATTTAGGTTAAGAAAATGAAAAAGATACTGGAAAAATCTGAGAACTTTGTATAGAATTTGATTAGAGTCTGTAAAAATTTGTAAACTGGATTGACAAACCAGTTAACTTTCTGTTCTAAGCAGGCAGTCAAATGTCGATCTTAGAATAGGGAGAGGAAACCCGTAATAATAAAAGTTTGGAGATTCGTTGTAATGAGCATTGCACTTGGACGTGCCCCCGGTAGCCGAGGGTGGTTTGACGTTCTGGATGACTGGTTAAAGCGAGACCGATTTGTGTTCGTAGGTTGGTCAGGGATACTACTGTTTCCCTGCGCCTTCCTCGCACTAGGCGGTTGGCTAACCGGCACCACCTTCGTCACCTCTTGGTACACCCATGGGATAGCCTCATCCTACCTGGAAGGGTGCAACTTCTTGACAGTAGCAGTATCGACCCCAGCAGACGCAATGGGACACTCGCTATTGCTGTTGTGGGGACCAGAAGCACAAGGAGACTTCACCCGTTGGTTCCAATTAGGAGGCTTGTGGCCATTTGTGGCGCTGCACGGAGCATTTTCACTCATAGGCTTCATGCTGCGGCAATTTGAAATCGCCAGAGTAGTAGGAATTCGTCCCTACAACGCCATTGCCTTTTCTGCTCCCATAGCAGTCTTCGTGAGTGTGTTCTTGATGTACCCGTTGGGACAATCAAGTTGGTTCTTTGCTCCCAGCTTTGGGGTAGCGGCGATTTTCCGCTTCCTGCTGTTTGTACAAGGCTTCCACAACTGGACACTCAACCCCTTCCACATGATGGGAGTAGCAGGAGTGTTGGGTGGAGCGCTGCTGTGCGCCATCCATGGAGCAACAGTAGAAAATACCCTGTTTGAAGACAGCGAAGGTTCCAATACCTTCCGTGGCTTCAATCCCACGCAAGCAGAAGAAACCTACTCAATGGTGACGGCAAACCGATTCTGGTCACAAATATTTGGAATCGCCTTCTCCAACAAGCGCTGGTTACACTTCTTCATGTTGTTTGTGCCAGTGACAGGGTTGTGGATGAGTGCGGTAGGGATTGTGGGTTTAGCACTCAACCTGCGGGCTTACGACTTCGTGTCGCAAGAATTGCGGGCGGCAGAAGACCCAGAGTTTGAAACATTCTATACCAAGAACATTTTACTCAACGAGGGGCTGCGCGCTTGGATGGCTCCTGCTGATCAGCCTCACGAACAATTTGTATTCCCTGAAGAGGTACTACCTCGCGGTAACGCTTTGTAATAGTTGTCTTATTCTTAGCGTTTTACAACTGAAACTATCCCCGCTTCATAGCGGGGTTTTGTTATTTGTGAGCTAGTGGTCCTTCTACTAATGACAAATAATTAATAAGTTGTGTTATATTGAGTAAAGGTGAATAACCCAGAGCTTTTAGCTCTGCCTTTTTGAGACTAAGACCGCTTAGGCAACAAGGAGGTGATGCCCATGATAGATAGTAGTAAAACCATGGGTCATCAAGTTGCAGTTAGCCGGCTGTGCGCCGGGGCTGTTCTCTAGAAGTTAGCTCTAGTCTTCTAGTAAGACTAAGATCAACTAACTGGCTAGGCTAGCTTGAAGTTCCTTCCGGCAGTCTGGTTGCAACTTGAAGACCCGCTAGACCGCTCTTACCTAGATCATCTGAATCTAAAGTAAGAGCGGATAGTTTTATGTGGATAGTTTTATGTGGATAGTTTTATAAAGATGTCTGGATGAAAACCTCGGAGAAACAGCAACGCAGTTGCGATTTTCATGCTTTAGACCGGGGATGAAATTCGACTGCGAAGGCTTTAGCCTTCTGTGAGCAATATGATAAAATTGGCAGTTTCACACTAGATACAACCTTGCTGAAGAAGCAAGAGCAATGGAAAATTGTGTTTGCGATCGCTCGACGCCATCGCCTACAGCGGGCGCTTATGAGGAGATAAAATATACAACTGACTAAACAGAGCCTAAAAAACAAGGAGTGAAGACACTAGTAGTTCTGACTTTTCCCGTTAAGTCGTGAAACAACGAAATAGCAAGGGTTTCACAATCTATCTTATTCTCAAAAACTTAATTTTAATGATAATGAATCACGAGAGAATAGGGCTTTGGGCTAAGGGTATAGTAAGCGATCGCTCCCTGCGCGGAGATAACGGGAAAAGTCAGACTAGTAGTTCTATTGCATACTAGGGTTTGTAAAGGGCTTTTATGAGGAAACAGTAGTTAACCCCTGTACAAACTGAAGAGTAGAGTGTAAGTGACTATAGTCACAGTCTTTTTTCAGTATTTAGGATTTGTTGATATGGCGCAGCTACTAATGTCGGCAGAAATTCACGAAAAGACAAGCCAATTGCCAGATTGGACAGTGGAGGGGTCAACGTTACAGTGTACCCGCAAGTTTAAAAACTTTATTCAAGCTATAGAATTTGTGAATAGGCTTGTTGAACCTGCTGAGTCAGCAGGACATCACCCAGATATTGAGATTTCTTACAACAAAGTCAAAATTTCACTCACAACCCATGATGCAGGTGGGTTGACACAGAAAGATATTGATTTGGCAAGGGTGATTTCTCAAATCAGTTAAGCGATTGCTCACATCGCTATTTGTATAAGAGAGTCGCATTTTTTGTGCAGGGGTATTTTGAGTGGAGAAAAGCCTTTACAAAGAAGCTTTTTGACCTCATAGCATCTCTGAATTTATTTCTGCGTACTGATAAAAGATGTGTGACAGTTTATAAGGTGATCGCTTCAATCTTGTCAGCCAGTTTCCATAAATTATAATTACGAGTAAAGACAAATATGTTTTTGCATAAGTTAATTGCATTATTTCTTTATCTAAACTTAGCTGGTTGTTAGCTTGGCAAAAACTAAAATAGTATAGAGGGCGACTATGCCTCATCCACAAGTATCAATAAAAACTCGTAATTTCGAGAATATTTGCAGCAAAAAAGTTATCTATACAAAGGTGTGAGGAGAACAGGAAACATGTCTAATCTCTTGTGGAAATCTCTAGTAGTCAGTCCAGCAGTTTTAGGAGCAACGTTGTTGGTGTCTACAACCGCGATGGCTGCTCAGAATAACACCCATGAAGTTGTGACAACGCAAGTCTCACAAACTAGCAAAAATCAAGAAGCTTCTGCATCAATATCAGCAACTTCAACGACAACAACTGCGACTGAAGTCACCCCCAAGCCAGAAACGTTGGCTCAAGTACAACAAACTGATGTCAATGTTTTGCAGCAAGTGAATAGCTACAGCAACGAGGGGAAAAATAATTCTCAGTCCCAAGTGACATCGGTTTCCCAGTTCTCCGACGTACAGCCAACAGATTGGGCTTTCCAAGCGCTACAGTCCTTAGTTGAGCGTTATGGTTGTATTGCTGGTTATCCCAATGGTACCTACCGTGGGAACCGTGCTTTGACTCGTTATGAATTTGCTGCAGGCTTAAATGCATGTCTTGACCGGGTCAACGAACTCATTGCTACAGCAACATCTGACTTAGTCAGAAAAGAAGACCTGGCGACTTTGCAGCGCTTGCAGGAAGAATTTTCTGCAGAACTAGCAACTTTACGCGGTCGTGTGGATGTCTTGGAAGCACGGACAGCAGAATTAGAAGCTAACCAATTCTCAACGACTACCAAACTCGTTGGTGAAGCAATCTTTGCCTTAAGTGATGCTTTCGGCGATACAGTAGGTAAAAACAATAACACGGTCTTCCAAAACAGGGTACGTTTAGATTTGCAAACCAGCTTCACAGGTAAAGACGTTCTGCACACCCGTTTGGCAACTGGTAATGCCAGAAGATTGAACACAGGTGGAAATATAGATGCCAACGGAAACGGAAGAATAGACACCTCAGAGCAAAGTGCTGAAGGCTTTCAAACCTTTAACCTAACAGGAGATAGCAGCAACAGTAATGATATTGTCCTAGATTGGCTGGCCTATTACGTCCCCTTAGGAAAACGTGCCCAACTTTACGTTGCAGCTACTGGTGGTGTTCACAGCGATTATGCTGCCACTAACAACCCCTACTTTGAGGACTATGATGGCGGTAATGGCGCTTTGTCCACCTTCGCTTCTGAAAACCCCATCTATCGCATTGGTGGGGGTGCAGGTGCAGCGCTCAACATTAACTTTGGTAAGGGTGGTGGTATCCTCAAACCAAGTTCATTAACTCTAGGTTACTTGGGATCTGAACCAAATGATCCTGGTATAGGTTCAGGTATATTCAACGGTAACTATGCTGCTCTAGGACAGTTGAACTTTAATCTTGGTCAACGGTTTGCATTAGCAGCCACCTACGTTCACGGATATCACGGTGCTGGTAGTGCTTTATTTGATGCTGGTGGATTCCAAGGAGCAAACGTCCCTGTTGTAGGTACTCCACAAGCCAACGCTCTCAGTGCGGCCAACGCATCTTCTAGTAACTCCTACGGTTTGTCAGCAGCCTTTAGACCAAGTGACAAAATCTCTGTTAGTGGCTTCGTTTCCTATCACGACGTCACAGGCTTTGGTTCCAATGATGACTATGAAGCTTGGGGTTACGGAGGTGGAATCGCTTTACCTGACTTTGGAAAGAAAGGTAACGTCTTAGGTCTTTTTGCAGGTGCTGAACCCTATGCGATTGGTAGACAATCAGGTGCTAGAGATATACCTTTGCATTTTGAAGGCTTCTATAAGTATCGCGTGAGTGATAACATCTCCATCACTCCTGGTGTTATTTATCTGATGTCTCCTGGTCAGAACAGCGACAACGATGATGCGATTATTGGAACCCTGAGAACAACGTTCACCTTCTAGATAGTTGACAATATTTAGAAGATTTTGTATATACAAGAATTGCTCCGCACATTGCAGCGGAGCTTTTCATATTTTTAGAATGTAGCCACCCAATCTGAACGACTCATCATTACCCATATTTTCCCAAAATCTTCTAAAGATAGAGGATAGAACCTCTAATCCTTGGACTAACTCTGTCGAGCATCTGACTTTTCCCGTTAAGTCGTGAAACAACGAAATAGCAAGGGTTTCACAATCTATCTTATTCTCAAAAACTTAATTTTAATGATAATGAATCACGAGAGAATAGGGCTTTGGGCTAAGGGTATAGTAAGCGATCGCTCCCTGCGCGGAGATAACGGGAAAAGTCAGGTCGAGCATAACGCCTCAGAATGAGTTATCTTTAGTATCTTAGTTATATTTATTACTGTTTAATCTAAGTAAATAGAACACTAACTCTAAGATTAAAGTGTTCGCCATACTATTTTGTGGGAACTGTTGATTTAACGGAGACTCATAAAATACTTGCTCGCTACGTATTCAAATTTAAACAATAAAATAAAAAACCCTAGTGGATAACCGGAGTATAATAGCGAAAGAGGACAAGAAAAAGAAAAAAGCAAAGAATCTTTTGGCTTTTTATTTTCTCTCTATCTCCCTCTTTTCTAAACCCATCACCTCTTTCAAATGCGACCAGTGGAACTATCTTGTAAATCAGAATACGCGATTCTTGCTCTACTAGAGCTAGCAATTCATTACCAAAGCGGGGAACCACTGCAAATTCGACAAATTGCGGCACAACAAAATATACCAGACCGCTATCTAGAACAACTGCTAGCGACTTTGAGGCGTGGAGGTATAGTCAAAAGCCAGCGCGGATCAAGGGGCGGTTATCTGTTGGCGCGAGAACCGTGGAAAATTACTCTTTTCGAGATTTTGAATTGTTTAGAAGGGTTAGATGTGCGGACATGTGAGGAAGACATCAACCCTAAAACTGTAGATGGTGCCGTTGTGGAAGATATCTGGCAAGAGGCAAGGCTGGCAGCAAACACAGTTTTGCAAAAATACACGCTTGCAGAACTCTGTGAAAAACGAGATTCTCGACGACAATTGGACATAATGTACTACATTTAGTTAGTTGTAGGTTGTTAGTTGTAGACCATTAACCACTAACTACTAACTACTAATTACTAACTAATAACTAAGGATTTCAGTATGCGAATCGCTCGTGATATTACAGAACTTGTCGGTCGTACTCCTCTGGTGCAACTCAACCGTATCCCTCAAGCGGAAGGCTGTGTGGCACAGATTGTGGTGAAGCTGGAAAGTATGAATCCAGCGGCATCAGTAAAAGACCGAATTGGTATAAGTATGATTAACTCCGCAGAGGCAGAAGGGTTGATTGCTCCAGGGAAAACGGTATTAGTGGAACCCACCTCTGGAAATACGGGAATTGCCCTCGCAATGGTTGCAGCGGCAAAGGGCTATCGATTAATTCTGACAATGCCTGAAACAATGAGCGCTGAACGAAGGGCAATGTTGCGGGCGTATGGAGCCGAATTAGAACTCACGCCAGGAATTGAAGGCATGAGTGGGTCAATTCGACGGGCGCAGGAAATCGTTAATACCACTCAAGATGCTTATATGTTGCAACAGTTCCGTAACCTAGCTAATCCAAAAATACACCGGGAAACAACAGCAGAGGAAATTTGGGAGGATACTGACGGACAGGTCGATATAATGATCGCTGGAGTCGGAACAGGTGGTACAATTACAGGTGTTGCTGAAGTTATCAAAGCACGCAAACCAAGTTTTCAGGCGATCGCAGTTGAACCAGCAAATAGCCCAGTTTTATCTGGGGGAAAGCCAGGACCTCACAAAATTCAGGGAATCGGCGCAGGGTTCGTTCCCCAAGTGCTGAACGTCAGCTTCATAGATGAAGTGATTTCCGTTACCGATGAAGAAGCGATCGCTTACGGTCGGCGTCTAGCAAGAGAAGAAGGACTGCTATCTGGCATTTCCAGTGGAGCAGCCTTGTGTGCTGCTGTCCGTGTCGCTCAACGCAAAGAGAACGAGGGGCGCTTGATAGTGATGATTCAACCTAGTTTTGGAGAAAGGTATCTGAGTACGCCGTTGTTCCAGGACTTGGAGCCAAAGGTAGCAGTTAGCATCAGCTAACAGTACATTGAAAGAATGGCAGATAAGACGAACCACTACGAAACACTTAAAGTCAGTCCAAACGCAAGCCAAGCGGAGATTAAGCAAGCTTATCGTCGCTTGGTCAAGATGTTTCATCCTGATAGCAATCAGAACACCTCAGACCCTGAGCAAATCATCCGTATTAATGCAGCGTATGAGGTTTTGGGCGACGTTCAAAATCGCCAAAATTACGACCAAAAACTGCGTCAACACTCCCAAAAAACAACTAGCAATAGACAACAACGTACAGCTGCTGCTCAACAGCAATACCAGACGACACGAAAAACAGGAAAAGATGCAGATGAACAAATAGAGGAATGGCTGCACCAAGTTTATCAGCCAGTAAATCGCCTGCTGTTTAGCATTCTCGCTTCTCTACGAGAGCAAATTGATAAGCTAGCCGCTGATCCCTTTGATGATGTCCTCTTAGAAGAATTTCAGGATTATTTACACGCTTGTCAAGATGACTTTAAGCGGGCGCAAATAACTTTTCGTTCTCTACCAAATCCCCCTAGTTTAGCAAGAGCAGCAGCTCATCTCTACTATTGTCTTAATCAAGTAGGCGATGGGCTAGATCAGTTAGCGTATTTCCCTCTCAACTATGACGAAAGCTACTTGCACGCTGGACTAGAAATGTTTCGCACTGCCCATCATATGTATCGTGAGGCACAACAGTCTGTGGGTGCTTCTGTGTAGTGGTTAATGGTTAGTGATAGGACTAGCCTGTCAATGTGAGTCGTAAAATCTTGGTTCAGGCGGTAAAATCCCATTTTTTCTCTGCGTCCTCTGCGTCTTCTCTTCTCCTGTCACCAGACGCGCAAGGGACGAGACGCTGAGCGCAAAGCGCACGCACTCGCGTTCGCGTTCGCCCTTGAAGGCGTCGCCCTTTGGGCGAAGGCGGTTAAATGCATCCCAAATGTGTAAATTTATTTTATTTTGTAGTAATAAAGTAGGGAGCAAGATGCACACCATACCCGTCTTTTTTGCATGCATTGGGATGCTCCCGTAGCTCCACAGAGCTTACTGTTCTATCCATTGGCAGATTTGTGTGAGCGAATTGGCGAAAGTTGACTGGCTTTGAGGATTGCTGCCATCAAAAATATGTAAGCTAGAGAGCCTATCAAAGCTAAAAGTACGTTACCGATGAGAAAATCTAGTTTTTGTTCCTTTTGCAACTCAGAGATGATAGCTCCAAGGGTATGTAGAACTGCTGAAGTCAGGTAGCCGATTCCTAGAAGCCGCCAAAGTTTAGAAGGTTTCATTGCACCCAATCCAATGAAGTAGCCAAAGTAGCCACTATATGCCACCTGTCCACAAATATCTCCTAAGATGAGGGGTATTAAAAGTGTCAACCCTGCAAAACTACCTTTGGTTTGCGTTTCTTGATGCACTATCATCATAGTCTCTACTAATGCAAATCCAGTGGCAGATGCCGTCGCTAAAAGGATTCCATCTATAGGTTCCCAAACTCCAATGAGTTCCCGTTTGGGTGATTGAAGTTGTCTGCCTAGGAAGTAAACTAATAGCACTGGTAGTATTTTGAAAAGTTCCTCTAATAAGCCTGCTTTAAAAAATTCTTTGACAGTTATACCAAAAATATTTTCTTCGTGCTTAAAGAAATTTCCTGGTAAAATATCGGAGAAAATAGCTGTCAATTCATGAAAGCCAATTAAAAGCGGCAGACTAGTAGTCAGACCTAAGCTAACTAGCAACCACCAGGGCTTATGTTTATGGCAGAGTTTGTGGATAACATAGTGACTTGCAATAGCTAGGTAAGCTGCCAAGATATAGAGAAAATTATTACTATTTCGAGTAGCTAACATTGCTACTACAAATATCACTGTGACAATGCCTGGAACAAGGAAACCCTTCTGGTGTAAATCCAGCTTTCCTGAGACGACAGGAAATATTTCGCTCACGCTAATAAAGCTAGGCTGTTCACACTCAAAAATGAATTCTGGACCATTGCGACCAAGTTTGATCTTGTCATGTACTTGCAAAATTTGACAACCCTGTAAGCGCTGACCATTGATATAAGTGCCGTTACGGCTTTCCAAGTCGCATATCTCCCAAAGAGGCATACCACTTGGAGATTGAGACGAGAGTGGAGAAATTTTTACATGCTGACGGGACACTTCCTGGTATTTTGTGGGATGTAAAACGATGTCACAAGAACTAGTATTTCGTCCAATTACTATTGGTTTATTGGGTAAAACTAGGTTCTCTGTCTGTTTAGAGTCACTTGCTGCATTAGGGTCAATTTGTGTTAAGAAGCTTTTGTAACGGTGGAACCCTGTCATCAAATTACTCCTCAAGTTGTGTCTTTATCAATAAAAATGCTACTAAAGCCCTGTTTTTTTTGTTTTAGAGCCTCATAGAGATTTATACACACTATATATATACTTTTACGACTTACGCTATGCTGAAAGCAGTGAAAGTTTAAGAAATTTTAAGTTTTGCTCCCAGCTTACTCATGCAATGTATTGTAAATCGTCGCGCTCAGTTTTCAGCAAGTCATCGCTATTGGTTGCCAGAACTGAGTGAAGCAGAAAATATTGAGAAATTTGGTGTTTGCTCAAAATTTCCCGGACATGGGCACAATTATGTCTTATTCGTCTCCCTCGTAGGGGAATTGGATAAATATGGCATGGTTCTCAACTTGTCCGACGTGAAACACGTCATTAAGCAAGAAGTGATTAGCCAACTGGACTTTTCCTATCTCAATGATGCGTGGGTAGAGTTTCAACAAACTCTACCCACCACAGAAAACATTGCACGGGTAATTTGGCAACGGCTTGCACCCCATTTACCTTTAGTCTGCATACAGCTTTTTGAACATCCTGAACTTTGGGCTGATTATTTAGGAAACGGCATGGAAGCATACCTCACTGTTAACACTCATTTTAGCGCCGCTCATCGGCTAGCTCATCCTCGCCTCAGTAGCGAAGAAAACTTCAAGATTTACGGTAAGTGTGCTCGTCCCAACGGTCACGGGCACAATTATCATCTGGAAGTGACTGTGAAAGGGGAGATTAATCCACGCACTGGGATGATTGTTGATTTGGGTGCTTTGAATCAAGCTATAGAAGATTACGTTGTCGAGCCATTCGACCACACCTTTTTAAATAAAGATATCCCGTACTTTGCTGAAGTTGTTCCCACTGCTGAGAATATTGCACTTCGGATTACTGACTTGTTGCGATCGCCTATCCAGGAATTAGGAGCCAAGCTATACAAAGTGAAATTAATCGAAAGTCAGAATAACTCCTGCGAAATTTATTGTACTGAGTCAGATTCCAACTCAGTTAACGCTGCAGAGAATGAACCTATATTAGTACGCGTGTAGCTAGCTCGAAGCAAATGGCGCGATTCACATCCGCTCATAAGCATGAAAAGGGGCGTTCTAGTTTCACTAGTCGCCCCTTTTCATGCTTTATTCCACAGCAAAACCCGATAGCTGACGCATTTTTGGTGTATGAAACCCAATAACAATAGCTTGTTTAGGTACGCCCATTTCCATCAATTCTGAGGCAATATCAGCTTCTGTTGTATTTTGCTGAATCCAAATTTTATCATTCTTAATATCAAGGTGCATTATCGGACCGTAAACCCGCTTTTGATTGTTCCATCCAACGCTAATAATTTGATAGTGGTCGCGTTCGGTATCAAAGATTTGTTCGACTTCAACATCTCCGTAGCTAGGTTTGTACTGTATATATTTGGTTAGCAGTTGCTTAACTTTCGTTCGGTATTCATCTAATTGCTCCATTGCACAATTTCCTCCGTATCAACGTTGTAAATGATAAGTTTCAATTGGTTTTCGCGTACTACAGTTTGGGTAAACGGCAAATTAAAGAAATCGTTATAAATCGCGAGCGGAATAGCTAAATATAAAGTTCTATTTGGGTCTTCAGTACGCAACGCAGTGCGATAGTTAATAAATTGCCCCAGCGCCATGTGGAATTCCGAAATTTTCGAGGCGCTAACAAAATTTTTGATTTCAACCGCTATCTTTTCTCCAGCTTTCTGGGCAGCAAGAAGGTACTCCGCACCCAAATCAATTTGAATATCAACTCCACCACAACGAATGTTTAACGGGTCATTTGTAATCATCCATCCATCTTTCTCTAGTGCAGACCTAACAATATTGTGGAATAAATCGCGAGCCATACCTTAATAAAAGATTAGATAAGGGTGATGATTACGAGTTAAAAGAGAACGGTGTGAATGGGCTACTTTTACCCATTTGTGACAGGTTAAGACAGCACTACTTTTGTCAATTAGTAATTATCCTGAATATTGAGGAAAATGTAAGGTATAAAATTTAGTTTTATACTGGCTTTTTTGGGCAAGAATGAATGATGCGTCTAAATACTAAGCGATTGCCCAAAGGGCACTGCGCTCTGCGCAATCGCTAACCCAAAAATCATGTTTTCGACCACAGTTTTCTGAATATTTTTCAGTCCTATTACATATTGACAAATGCACCATAACCTTAACCTGTCACGAATGACTTTTACCAGTCTATGCACGAGAAATTGCTGCACAGATGCGTTTTTTAACACGTAAATTGTTGCACATTAAAAATACCGACGACCTGCTGAACGTCGCAAAGAGCTATAAATCACTACTGCTACGAGTCCAAAGCTTATATATAGCAATAAGCGACTCAGTAGAAATGACATAATATCAGGGTAAAAAAGCTCAGACAGACTCAACAAGCTCAGACTTTTGACTAAGATAAATAACCCAAAAAGAGCATTTCCACCTAACAACAAAACTAATAGCACCAAGGTACGTTGCCTCAAGCGCTGTTTCGGTGTAAATCCAGAGATAAGAGTCATTGGAAGTTTGCCTTCCAACTTTCGCAGTAACTGCTCTAGTCGCCAAAACATCCACAATAGAAACGGAAACAAGCCATAACTGAGCAAACGCAGTGGTATTGGATAGCGACTACTACCACTAATAGATAAAATATTCACTAAGGCATGACAAATCACAGCATTGAGCCAAGCTCTAGGAACAAGGTGCCAATATCGATGTAAATAAATATTGAAGCCAATGGATATTCCCAAGACATACCCCCAAGGGGCAGAAAACATAGCGTGGACTGGCGTGCTGATGATTCGCTCAAAAATTGATGCTGTGTCATGAAAAAGGTAAATCCAATTCTCTTGGGCAGTGAATCCAAGAGCAACAGCTATACTGAAGAGAAAAACAGAAGTAGGGCGAAATCGGTATCGACGTTGGAGATAGTAAATTGGGGCAATGACTGCTACCAACTTACAGCCTTCTTCGATTGGACCGACTTCTATAACTTGTCGCAGAACAACACCTGCGAAAACTCCCTGCATTCTCTCCCAGTCAACAACATAATTGGCTACTGTTTCAAAAACCAATTCCAACTGAAGAGCAAGAAAACCAGATATTGCTCCTAACATAAAGAAAAACAGCAGCCGCATCAAAGAAGGGACAGATAAGATGCGGTAATAGTAGTAGATTAGAAGCAGTAGCGGTGGTATGGCTGCCCACAACAATTCCGTGTAAGGACGTAGCATCTACGTCTGGTACACTTGAGCAATAATAGTGCGGTGACGGGGACTGTTAGGAGTGATGGTGGGAGCGTTAAATCCCGCCTCAACAATGGCTTGCTCAATATCCAAAGTGAAATACTCATCGAAATACGGTTCAGTACTTTTGAGCAGCGTCATAATGTACGGCGGTATTTTATTATACACTTCAGATTTTGGATTCATGTCCATAATTGCCAGATGTCCACCCGGACGCAGTAGACGTCTCGCCTCAGCAAAAATCCGTCGCGTTGCTGCTTGAGGCAGTTCGTGACACATTAGGAAAATGGAGATTAAATCAAACGAGGCATCTGGTAGTCCAGTGGATTCAGCTGCGGCATGAATCCAGTTGATACTAGCATGGCGCTGTTTACTACGGTAGTGGGCAACGGCTAAGAAGTAGGGAGATAAGTCTAAGCCTGCAACTTTGGCATGGGGATAAACTTTTTGTAGGGCAAAAGTACTTAAACCCACACTGCACCCCATATCTAGGATGTCTTGTGGTTCTTGAGGAATTTGCTTTTTCAGGATGTCGTGGTAACTCTGGCGCAGCATAGGATCACCCTTCGCCCCAGTATTAGACCAAATCTTGGCATGGACGGCATAAGCAGCCGACTCTACTTCAAAAGCGGCTTGCCAGTTGAGATTTCCTGTTTCGTAAGCGTGGAATGAGCGCAGGTAGTATTCTGGATAGGAAAGCTTGGGATTTTGTACTTGAGCTAAGTCAGCTTGCCAATCACGCGCTTGTAGCGTTTGTGCTTCTTTGAGCCAATGTACCCCTATTTTCTCAGCACGTTTAATCATCATCTGCCTAGCTTGATGCTTGGCTAGATTGGCTAAAGGCTTGATTGCCAGTACCCCATTTATGAAACGCGAAGCTAATCCAGAAGTATTTTTTACAGCCTTACTCATCAGTAATAGTGCTTAAATGTGAATAGTCTACCTTTGGAATCAGGAGAGAGCCTGTCCATTTCGTCTTACAGCCATAGTATCTGTATTTTCTTTGTTGACGATTATGGGTATTTTATTACGATTTTGTCTGCCCAATCGCTGATTGAAAAACTTTATTTTACATTTTAAGTCAACAGCGAAAAAAAGTGAACCAGTGACCAAAAAGCAAAGAAACCCGGTTTCTGGGAGAAACTGGGTTTCTTTTTATTGAGTTATTGAGATTTATGATTATGGCACTAGGAATGGGTTTCTCAGTCCCTATTCCTTAGAGTCCTGCTAATTCCCATTTTTCGGCTTCAGTGCGAGCAACATCTCAACTTGGGTAGTTGTTTTGTCGGGACTAGTAGCAGTCATACCTAAACCACGAATGGAACTCAGGATAGCACTTGCTTCAGGAGTTATCGGCTGCTGTTGTACAATGGCAAAACGATTTAACAAAGGTGCGGTTTTGTCCATATCTAAGTAAAAATATCCACCATTAGGCTTTTGCAGAGTGCCAGTTACGGCTTTGAAGCTATCGCTACCTTCTAAAGACTGACCTTTGCGATCTGCAAGCGTTTGGGCTATGGAACCACCAATGGCGACAAATACGGAGTCGTTATCTAGCCATCCGTGTGCTAATAAAGCTCCTTGTTGAGGAATTAGCCATTCAGTGACTTCTTTATCACCGATATTTCTTTTTGCTACATTGACTGATTGTGTTTTAACAAAGTCATCTAATTTGTTGAGGGTGGCTTGGGCTGTTTTGCGATCGCTCGTGTGGAAAACCAACGCTCCCCCAAAACCAACCGGCGCCAACACACCCTGATTTGATGGAATGGCTGCAAAAGCAAATTCTCCATCCATCCAACCGAAAATCTCTTTATCGAGGTCAATATTGACTAATCTGAGTTGCGATCGAGCTTGTTCGAGCGTAAGCTTCAATTCAGGAACGTCTTTTGATTGTTCCACAAGTGCTGACCACCAACTGCTGATCCCCTTTCCGCTCATTAAGGCGATTGTATCAGCAGGTAATTGGGATACCACCTCAGCAGAAGTATTTTGATACTGGTATTTGACCAACTCTGGGTCTAACTTGGCAATGGCTTTCATCCGCACACCCGCATTATCAATTCCGACACCCGCCACCATAGATTTCATCTGCTTTAATTGCTTCAAGGTTTCTGGAGAGAGCGGCGTTGCGTTCGGATTTGCGGCTATTAATTGCTGTATCATGCTGCCATAGTCAGGCACATAAATTTGTGCCAAGGTATTGTCTACATTGACACCCCTTGCCAGCATACTGTTGGCACCTTCTTTACTTGCAAAGGAAGGTTCTCCTTTATAAGTGTCAATTGCATGCTCTACAGCTTGCTTTTGGGGAGCAATGACAACATAAGTTGTATTTAAAACTGTAGTATAATTAAGTTCACCTTTACCAGTCGTTTCTATAATTTTTTCGCCTTTATAGTCAGTTTCCTGTACCTTGACATCTTTTTGTGACTTTAACTTATTCGCAAAATTCAAAGCAGCTAATTTGTCCTTGATCCCCACTACCATTAAGATTTTAGGTTCCTGTGCTGTTTGCGGAGTATTCTGTGCAGCAGGCTGCGTTGGACTTGAGGGTAGCATGGCAATCATGACACCACCTATCCAAGGTTTTAAATCTTGCTCATAAGAAATGTTACTGTCAGTTGACAGTTTTTTATTTAAGTCTTGCAAACCTTGTGCGACTATCTTTTGCGCTTCGGGAGTGCCAAACTGCTCCAATTTTGCCCAAACTTTTGGTTCAGTAGAAATGTAAGTTGCCAATACTGCCTCATCTGGAACGATTTTAGCAGCACCCAGAGCGCTAGAGATATCTCCAGAGGGACCACCCTTAAAATACATATATGCTGCTATTCCTCCTGCCACAACTACGGCAGTACTAACAGCAGGAATTAAAAATTTTGATTTACTCTCAGGCATTGTCAATATCCTCTTTTCCTCAACAAATTGTCCTAGAGGTTCGTGAGAATGTCATTGTGGAGTTTTCGGATTCACCCTTACGGGTGTCTCCTCCCCAGAGGCTGCGCCAACACCAGTTCCTTGGGCGTGAGAGACCCGCCTACAGGACTGGATTCACTACCTATCTCCACTAATTTATCGGAATTTACTGATAGAATGGTTATTTCTATAGATTATGGGTACAATAGCACTCCGAGTATGACTTCAAAGGCGTCAAGAGCAAATCCGTAAATATCTGAAAATCTGAAAAATCTTTCTTTTGGTAGTCGTAAGATATTCTAAGCTATGTAAAATCATCGGGGTACTATTACAAAATTTTAATTGCTTAGGCGCAAAACGCAAAACGCAAAATACAAAACATTGTATGTCCAGTGACAACAGTGTGCAAAATGTACAGGGTGTATCCTAGATTAACGTGGGAATAATACGCAATAAAGCTGTTTTTCCTGACAACATCCATGAGGAATTTTCAGGGTTACCAAGGTTCAGTAAACATCAATGTCGCAGTATTGTTTTGATACAGAAAAGAATCGGTATAAATCTTTTGAGTTACCTGGGGCAAAACCGCATTACAATCCTGACCGTCCTGGACAGGTAGAGCATATTTTTCTAGACCTCAACCTGGATATCCTTAACAAAAGATACCAAGGTCTTTGTCGCATAATGCTTACACCAATCCGCGACGGTCTTGACCGTTTAAATTTAGATGCTGTCAACTTAGATATTGAATCCGTGCAGGTGGATGAGAAATCGCAAAACTTTGACTACGATGGACGACAGTTATCTATCCAACTCGATCCTCCTACACAGGTTGACAAGCCTATTGTCATTGCTATTGCTTACTCAGCAGACAAACCGCAACGTGGCCTTTACTTTATACAACCAGACAAACACTATCGTCATAAATCCTCCCAAGTCTGGACGCAAGGAGAAGACGAAGATTCTCGATTCTGGTTCCCTTGCTTTGACTACCCTGGACAACTTTCTACTTCTGAAATTCGCGTCCGCGTTCCCAAACCACTGATTGCAATTTCCAACGGCGAACTCACCAAGAGTGAAGAACAAGGTAATAACAAAATCTACCACTGGTCACAGCAGCAAGTTCATCCAACCTACTTAATGACTTTAGCAGTAGGCGATTTTGCCGAAATTCGCAATGAGTGGAACGGTATACCTGTTACATACTACGTTGAAAAAGGTCGTGAAGAAGACGCCAAACGTAGTATGGGGAAAACTCCCCGGATGATGGAATTTTTGAGTGAAAAATATGGCTATCCATACCCTTACCCCAAATACGCTCAAATCTGTGTTGACGACTTCATCTTTGGGGGAATGGAAAATACTTCTGCTACACTGTTAACCGATAGATGTTTGCTGGATGAAAAGGCAGCATTAGATAACCGCAATACAGAAAGCTTGGTTGTTCACGAACTAGCACACCAGTGGTTTGGGGATTTGATAGTAATCAAGCACTGGTCGCATGCTTGGATCAAGGAAGGGATGGCTTCTTATTCCGAAGTTATGTGGACAGAACATGAATATGGTGCTCAAGAAGCAGCATACTATCGTTTACTAGAAGCTCGTAGTTATCTGGCTGAAGATAGCGATCGCTATCGCCGTCCAATGGTCACGCACGTTTACCGGGAAGCTATTGAACTTTATGATCGCCACATCTACGAGAAAGGATCTTGTGTCTACCACATGATTCGAGCAGAATTGGGAGAAGAATTGTTTTGGAAAGCAATTCAGACATTTGTGCAGGATAATGCCCACAGAACCGTGGAAACAGTTGATCTACTACGGGCGATCGAAAAAGCAACTGGGCGCAATCTCTTGTTCCTTTTTGATCAGTATGTCTATCGAGGTGGTCATCCTGATTTTAAAGTGGCTTACTCTTGGGATGGAGATAGCAAGCTGGCTAAGATAACCGTGACTCAAACCCAAGCAAATGTAGGAAATAGTAGTGATTTATTTGACTTAAAAATTCCTATTGGTTTTGGGTACACTCAGAACTCAGAACTCAGAACTCAGGACTCAGAATTCAAGACTTATACAGTGAGAGTGAATGAGCGGGAACAAAGTTTTTACTTCCCTCTTAAGGAAAAACCCCAATTTATAAGCTTTGATGTGGGGAATCATTTCCTCAAAACGGTGTCCTTGGAATATCCAGTACCAGAGTTGAAAGCGCAGTTGGAATTTGATCCCAACCCCATCTCCCGCATCTTAGCAGCAGGAGCTTTGGCGAAAAAAGGAAGTTTGGAGGCTCTAAAAGCGCTGTCTGCTGCACTCAAAAATGACTCCTTCTGGGGTGTACGCGTCGAAGTGGCTAAACAACTAGCTCAAGTCAAACTAGATCAAGTTTTTGATGAGTTAGTTGTTGGCTTAAAAGATAAAAGTCCATATGTACGGCGTGCTGTGGTGGAAGCACTAGCAAAAATCAAAACCCATGAAAGCTACAAAGCGTTGAAAGAACTGGTGGAGATGGGCGATCCCAGCTACTATGTAGAAGCCGCAGCAGCTCGTGCTGTAGGAAAAATTGCGGCTGCGACAACACAAGAGAAACCCACCGAAGAAAAGGTTATCAAGCTGCTAAGATCCGTCTTGGAAGAAAAAGCGGGTTGGAATGAGGTTGTACGGAGTGGTGCGATCGCTGGTCTAGCCGAACTCAAAACCTCAGAAGCCGCTTTAAATCTCCTCATGGAATACACTTACCTTGGTGTACCGCAACCTTTACGTTTAACAGCAATTCGTGCTCTTGGGAAGATTTCTACTGGTCAAAGTAGTGCCAATGTGGAACGCGTTTTAGAGCGATTAACAGAAATTTCCACCGAAACGTTCTTTTTAACTCAAATAGCAGTGGTAACAGCCCTAGGACAAATGGAAATTCCCAAAGCAATTGGGATTTTACAAGCCTTGGCTGACCAAACACCAGATGGACGCGTACGTCGCTATGCTGAGGAAGAGATTTCCAAGGTACAAAACAACATTGGCTCCGAAAATGCACTTCGTCAGTTACGTTCTGAACTTGACCAACTCAGACAACAAAACCAAGAACTGAGAAGCCGTTTAGAAAACTTGGAAGCAAGATCTCAGTCGTAACAGATACAACAGTGCTTCTTATTTGCTCATTTCAGATAGTAGGGAATATTGCTGTGCCATTCACGCATCTTTCCCTACTTGAGCGTAGATAGAGGTATTTACCGAAAAAAAAGAACTCACCAACACAGTTGTCAGAACTCAGAATTAATAGGGAATGAGTACATTTTTCCAATTCCCAATGCCCAATTCCCAAGGATATTCTGTGTTGGTGCGTTCTTCTTAAGTTCTTTTTTTATATTTAGATTTATTGAACTACTGTATATTAAGTTATTATAAAGTATTTTTGTTACATTTCTTTACTTTTAAATGTATATTTACTTACTATTCTATCAGAAATTTAATATTTATAAGACAAATTTTATACTATAAATATTAAGATTTTATAAAGATTAGATTTGTTAAGTAAAAATAGGCTTCAGAAATACTACGATTTGATTGGTGTAATTAAGCTTCGGTGTAAGAATCACATATAAACTTTGTGCCTTTTTAAAAGGTAGAAAAATATCTCGGTGTTTGTACGAAAGTTGTAAGATATCTCACAATGTGTAAATATGATACTGATGATTTTTTATGAGTTCATTCTGATGATTATGACTATCGGAGGAATGCAAATACTCTTAAATATCTTTAACCTGTAGGAGGGCAGATTTTAAAGTTTTTTGAGTGTTTTTGAAAATTGAAAAATATTTGAGATTTTGTACTGAAGTTGTGCAGGGTAGTCGCCATGCGTAAACCTGTTCTTACGATTTTTTACCAATTCAATCCTTGGAACGCCACAATCGGAGGTATACAAACACTCATTAATACATTTATCAAATACGCTCCAAGCGAGTTTGAGATCAGACTTGTGGGAACATGTATCGATGCAAACAAGCCTGTTGGTGAATGGCAACAAGCAGAATTTGCAGGTAGAGAGATTAATTTTTTGCCTCTATTTACATTGCAAAATGACAATGTCAGAAGTTTGATACCAACAACACTCAAATACACAGCAGCTCTTTTAGGGCATTGCTTTGCCTCTGACTTTATGCATTTTCATAGGATAGAGCCAACAATAGCAACTCTAAATTGGCAGGGAGAGAAAACTCTGTTTATCCACAACGATATACGGACGCAAATGCAAGCTGTGGGTAATAAGAAAGCTATTCTTTGGCGAAGATTTCCTGCTGCATATTTTGCATTAGAAAGTTTGTTAGTTCGTCAGTTTAGCCAAATTCTCTCGTGTCATACTGATGCAACACAACTCTATAAACAACGTTATCCTAGCTTGCAAGACCGCATAGCGTACATCAAAAATTCTTTTGACAATGGAGTTTTTTTTCCGTTAAGAGAAGATGAACGGGAAGTAAAAAGACGAGAATTAGCATCTCGGCTAGGTGTGGATGAGCAAACTCGTTTTATTTTATTTGCTGGTCGGCTTCATCCTCAAAAAGACCCCATTCTGCTGTTACGTGCGTTTGCTGCTTTGAATGAGCCTAATATTCACCTACTTATAGCGGGTGATGGCGAGTTAGCAGTAGAAGTCCGTGCGGAAATTGCGAGATTGGGACTGTTAAATAGGGTTAAGCTGCTAGGAGCGGTGACCCAAGGCGAACTTGCACAACTCCATCGTGTCTCCAACGTCTTTGTCCTCAGCAGTGCATACGAAGGTCTACCTTTAGTGGTTCTTGAAGCGCTAGCAAGCGGGACTCCGGTAGTCACGACTCAATGTGGTGAAACACCAAAATTACTGACTGCTGACAGTGGGGTGGTTTGTTCTCAACGAACGCCTGTTTGTATAGCAGATGCTTTACGCAAAGTACTGCTGCATCCAGGAGACTATCCAACAGAGTCTTGCGTGCAGACTGCAAAACCTTACGCAGCTCGTACAGTTGTTCAACAAGTTTACAGCGAAATGTTAAATCGCTGGGAACAGCGGAATAGCATGGCTGTTTAAATGTGAGCACCAATTGGCAGTCAAACTTGATACAAAAGAAAACAGAAAAGACGAACAATTTATAGTTATCGGGGAGAAACAATGTTTTTTTAGACTTCATAACATTTGAAACAAAGAAACGGAAGCTCTTTTGTGTTCCCGCCTGCTGTGTTCTTGTTTCAATTTCTTTCACTTAATACTACTGGGTTTCAATTTGTACACCCTTTTCCAGAGCAAAAATAGCACGACTCAACTCGTATGAAAATTGCTGTTATTGGAGCAAAAGGTCTACCTCCCAAGCAGGGTGGAATTGAGCATTACTGTGCAGAAGTGTATCCTCGTATGGTAAAACAGGGGCACTCTGTTGATTTATTTGCCCGCTCCTCTTATACTGACTGTTCTTGGCAAGACCGTTATGACTATCAAGGCGTCCAAGTCATTTCCTTACCTGGCTTGAGTTTAAGAGGAGTGGATGCTTTTGTAACCTCGGCACTAGGAGCAGTTGCAGCCTCTGCGACAAAATACGATATCATTCATTTCCACGCTCTTGGTCCATCTCTATTTACTTGTTTACCAAGACTTGTCAATACTGCCAAGGTTGTTGTAACTTGTCAGGGGTTAGATTGGCAACGTGCCAAGTGGGGCAGTTTTTCAACTCGCATCATTCAAATGGGGGAAAAGGCTGCAGTCCGTTTCGCTCATGGACTGATTGTCGTATCTAATGCGCTCCAAACTTACTTTTTGCAAACTTATGGTAGAAACACAGTCTATATCCCCAATGGTCCTGCAAGGTATGGTGAGTCAGACCCCAACTTTGGTTACGGTACTCAATTAGGTCTTCAGCAAAAGCGCTATATTCTTTTTTTGGGCAGACTTGTACCAGAAAAGCGTCCTGACTTGCTGGTTGACGCCTTTAGTGCTTTGAATCCACTTGGATGGAAACTGGTTCTAGCAGGCGGTGTGAGTGATACAAAATCATTCACCTCACAACTATTAGAAAAAGTTTCAAATCATCCAAATATCATATTTGCAGGCGAACTTCGGGGACAACGTCTTTGGGAAATAGTCCGGGGAGCAGGGTTATTTGTCCTTCCCTCTGATGTAGAAGGACTACCTCTAGCAATGTTAGAGGCGATGCAGGAAGAGATACCAGTCATAGCAAGCGACATCCCACCCCACAAGCAATTGATGAGCGGTGGTCGGGGAATGCTGTTTGAAGCAGGAAACCTCACCTCTTGTACTCACATCCTAGACTGGGCAATACATCACCCACAAGAACTAAGAGCGATGGCTGTGAATGCAAAAAGGCAAGTACAACTGAACTATAGCTGGGATTACATCACTTCTGAAACCCTAAAACTCTATACAACACTTCTCACCTCGCCCGAACCAGTACATATTTACGGACAAAGCCAAACTGGACTTGCTGAGGTTGTAGGCAAAAAATAGGTAGTAAGGGCAGTCATTAGCCATTTGTCCTGTGTTCACATTTAAATGACAAATGACTAATGACTCATGAAACAAGGGGGGATACGTGATGGAAAAAGGAGTATCAACAGTACTAGCAGTGTTGAAGCGGCGAAGTATTCCCGCGATCGCTGCGTTTGTTGCTGTCATTGGTGGGGCGATCGCATACCTTGCGGTTACCCCAAGTAAATATGAAGCTTATGCACGAGTGATGCTGGACGACAAAAGAGTGAGTGTTTCAGAATTAGGTCGTGATCTCACCCAAGTGTCTGCAAACGCACCAGGAATTAGCCCCTTGGCTGATCAAGCAGAACTCATCAAGTCGCAACGTGTTCTCGAACAAGCTATTACCATTGCTTATCCTCAGACAAAAGGTCATTTATCTCGAAGTCCTGTATCGACTTGGGAACTCAGTCGAAATTTAAAAGTCAAAATTGTCCCAGCAACCAATATTCTTGAACTGAGTTATCAATATCGAGATCCTCAGCTCGCAGCTAAGCTACTCAATGCCATTTCTCAAGCGATGGTTGAAGAAAATATTAAAGCTATCAGTTCTGAGGCGACAAAAGTACGGCAATTTTTAGAAAAAGAGGTACCTAAGGCTAATAATCAACTGCTACAGGCTGAAGCGAAAGAAAACAGATACAGAAAATCAAGCGGTATTGTCTCCGTTGAAGAGCAAACAAAAAGTTTAGTGCAGAGTATAGCTACTGTAGAAGACCAAGAGCGTACTCTGTTGGCTCAACTTCAAGAGATAAAAGCAAAAGACGCATCCTTAGGGCAAATTACCAACGCCGGAAACCTGAACAATGCTTATTCATCCGTTCGCAGCGGACAAGACGACGAAATCAAGAAGTTGCGAGCTAAGTTATCAGAATTGGAGAATAAGATAATCGAGGCTCGTTTGCGCTTAACAGACGAGCATCCAACTGTGGTGAACTTAGTTGGAGAACGGGACGCCTTGCGTGCAGTCTTGTCAGAACAACTAGCTCGCGTGTCCTCTGAAAATCAAAACGTCTCAGCAAACAATTTTGCTGGTGATCAACTCTCTCAAGAACTGAACTCCAAATTTATCCTCAATAGGATTGAAGAATCCGCAGTTAATGAGAGGCAGAAACTCTTACAGGATAAGAAATACGACCTCCAGAAGCGTCTTGAAGAACTACCCCGTAAACAGCAAACGCTGAGTGTACTTACCCGCAAACGGGAAGAAGCTGCAGCATCTCTAAAGCTCCTACAAAGCAAATTTGAAGAAGCACGGCTGACAGAAGCACAAAAGGTGAGCAATATTCGTGCGATTGAAAATGCTGTACCACCATCATCACCATCTGAGCCAAAGCTAAAAGTTATATTAGCACTTGCTTCCGCGTTTGGAACTATGCTAGCTGTTGGCGTTGTGTTGCTCTTGGAGGTGATGGATAATACACTGCGAGATGCTTCCGAAGCAGAGGAGCTGCTACAACTACCCTTGCTGGGAATTTTGCCACGTCTACCTGGTAAGACGCTTATTCTTAAGCCAGCCAATCGATTTCTGGATAACATTGGCTTGGTTGAGCCTTACCGCACACTCTTCAAAAATTTGGAGTTTCGCAGTCCTGAACAATTGCGGCTCATTGTTGTCAGTAGTACCATATCAGGAGAGGGGAAATCTGTAGTAGCATCACACCTTGCCGCCGTTGTAGGTATGCTTTCTTGGAGGACATTGATTATTGATGCAGATTTACAAAGACCTGTCCAACATACGCTGTTCAACCTAGCTTCAGGTCCAGGAATGACCGATGTCCTGGAAGGAGATGTATCCTTGCTTGATGCTGTACAGCCAACAGAGATTGAAAACTTAGACGTATTAACTTGTGGTGAACTGCATGGACATCCCTCGCAATTGCTAGAGTCAATCGCTATGAAGTCTTTGATGGCAGAAGCTGCTGAAAATTATGATTTGGTGATAATAGACACACCTCCATTAACTGCTTGCGCTGATGCTTCAACATTGGCTCAACAAAGCGATGGAATCATGCTGGTGACACGTCCTGGCTTTACCGATAAGGAAGTTCTCTCAAGATGTGTATGGGAGTTAACACAAAATCGGATACCTATCCAAGGAGTCGTAGTGAATGGAATGACACATCTGACACACAAATATTACCGATATCCTATTCAGGGTTACCAACCTCGACTACCCAAGCCTCACAAGCAATTGATTGGTGTGGGAGATAGTACTAAAAATCCTGCAAACGGTATAAGGCAGAGGTAACAATGTTGACCAAACAACGCTCAAGTCGTTCTTCTCGTTTGGGACTCCTGATTGGGTTAGCAGGTGTGATGGTTGGTTTGGTAACAGGGTTCCTGATAGGAAGTAGCAAACCTATTTACTTGGGCTTAGCTTTGGCTGCAATACCATTTCTTTTTTGCTTTTTTACCAAGTTTGAACAAACTGTTCTCGGACTTTTAGTTTTGCGCAGCTCTATCGATAGTATTACGTCCATACAGCTACCATCTGTGTTTGCCATCAGTATTGACGCTTTGACTTTGCTGTATGTGACAGTGATGTTACTCGTCGGGCGAACTGTAAAAACTGATCGATTTTGGTGGTTTTTTGCTTGTTGGGTAGCGCTACAGAGCTTATGGGTTATACTTCTGCCTTTGGGGGGACTGGGGCTGGGTGGTGGGTTTTTGCAGGACAGCGTCCGCGAGTGGGTACGTCTATTTACTTGGCTGATGATCTACTTGCTGGTGATGCAACTTAAAGAAAAACTCCATCCTGAGAAGCTCATCTCTACACTTTTCTTGAGTCTTGTTGTACCAATCACAGTAGCTCTAATGCAGATGTTCCTACCTTCTCTATTACCTGCTGATCTCTCGCCTGGTGGAGGAGATATCAGCGGTGCACTTGTCACATCTGAAGGAACTCGAATTAGAGGTACTATCGGTCATCCCAATGGATTTGCAACCTTTCTATTTCTGTTTATTGGTTTGATTTGGTGGAAGCTAGGTCACTCAAAGCGACGCTGGATTTGGCTTATTTTGCTAAGTTTAGTCGCCTTTTTCTATGTGAGTACCAAGTCTCTGTTTAGCTTGATGATGCTTGCCGTATTTGTCCTAGTTTTGATTGCTCCTAAATTAAATTTAATCAACTTATTGGGTGGGATACTCCTGTTTGCAATTATTGTAGGGCTGTTTGCTAGTACAGAATTTGGACAACAACGCCTCAACTCGATAGCTAACACACCGTTACTCAATCCAGACATCGATATATCACGTGCAATTTTGCTGTCAAATGGAGACAACAATAGTTTTAACTGGCGGATTTCCCAGTGGTATTTACTACTTAAGGCCTGGCAACAGTACCCAATTTTAGGTTACGGTTTGGGGTTAAGTATCCAAGCCGCTGGCAACGGGTTTCTTCCCCACAATGATTACATACGTGTTCTAGTAGAAGAAGGAATTGTGGGTTTCGTGATTTTTATTGCGTTTCTCGTTGCTCAAGGTTTGCGTCTTGTTTGGTTAATCCAGCATACAGCTCGTGGGAGTAAACAGCGTGACCTTTGCTTGGTTCTATTAGCCATTCTTCTGTCTCTACCTGTGGCAATGATTACCGAGAACATCTGGAGCCATACAATGCTTTTCTTATACTGGTACACTATATCAGCAGTAGCTGGTTGGAATTGGAACGAGCAGTCACCTTCAAAGAGTCCTGCGTCTATTGGTCCTCCAATGCAGTTTTCATGAATTCAAAAAATTCTTATGACACTCTTTTGCTAGCGAGCCTTTGATTCCAACATAAACTTGGTAAATTCTTGAACTTGTTAAAGGTTTGGAACTTTGAGTAATAGCAAGCAAAATTACCTGTAAATCTCAACTCCAAAGAGAATACCAACGTCTTGAAAAGTTGATTTCATAAGTTGTTTGATTCAAGATTTTCTTTAGCTTAAGAGGTTTTCAAGATGAAAGTTGATGTGAATTTTAAAGGAATTTTATCCCAGGATTTATATGTTATTAGAGGAATTGCTATAGTTCTTGTCGTTCTCGGTCATATTATTGGCTATAACCGTGAGTATGGTATGCGCCAAATTTACAATTCAGACCTATCCGCTCTGGGATGGTTATGTGATTTTATTAATACTTTTCATATGCCAATATTCTTTATTGCTTCTGGTATAGCTTTTGCTACCTTTAGTAAGAAAGATACCAAGTTTTTAAGTTTTTTTTTGTCTAAGTTTGAAAAACTAATTATTCCTTTAATCTGCTGGTCACCAATTTATTTTGTTTTTCAATCTTTGTCTAAAGGTAAGCATTTTAGTTTTTTGGATGTCATCAAAGTCATAATCTATCCATATGAAATTTTTTGGTTTCTCCATGCTCTTATTTTTGCTACTTTTTTATCTTTTACCTGTTTGAAAATTTTCCGATTACAATCAGTTTATTTTACATTATCAATTATTTTATTTGTTTTAGGTTTTGGTTATTGGAATTTTTTTTATGCTTTAGGTGTATTGAGCGCCTCTTATTTACAGAAACTTAAATTAATTTTAGAGAAGCTTCCACTTTATCATATATTATTATTAGGCTCTGTTTGTATCATGACAATGATTTACAGTCATACTATGCTCGCAGTTAAAAATATTGATATTTCTAGAATTATTAATGGACCAATAGCTTTTTTCTTTCTATACATAGTCTTAAATCTAGGAACAAGAGTACTTTTTCCTAAGCAAGTTGAGAAATTGGTGCACAGAACTAGAAATTATCTAGTTTATTTAGGAACGCTTAGTATGATTATTTATTTATTTCATGGATATTTTACGCGTAGCACAATAATCTTGATGACTAAGTTATTTCATCTACCTAACCCGATTTTATATTTTATTGTAGTGAGTTTTATGGGAGTTGTCGGACCTCTAATAATTTATAATTTTCTCAAAGATAGGAGCCAAATATTTATGTATTCAATTGGCGGAGCTAAGAAATAGGTATACTTGCAAGTGAAGGAACTAGAAGTAGAAATAACATGACCGGGAAAATGATTTGAAGATTTGGTTGGCTCGTTTTCTATCTTGAAACATAAAAATACTAAGGGCATACAGTAAATTTATGACAAGTTACGATTTGACCGAAAATACTGATAATCAATCAAGATATATGACAAAAAAGAAGCTCAATCTCATTCAGGTTTTTCGAGGTGTTGCTGCATTACTTGTCGTGCTAGCTCACGGAGATCTCATATTTCATCAAAATCTTAATCGAGATTTTTTATTTGACATATTTGGCTTTGGTGGTTCAGGCGTAGATTTCTTTTTTGTCTTAAGCGGCTTTATTATTTTTTATGTTAACCAAAATGATATTGGTAAACCCTTTAAATTAAGAGAATTTTTCTTCAAAAGATTTGTGCGTATTTACCCAATTTATTGGATAGTGTTGACGGGTAAGCTGTTAGCTTCTGTGAATTCGCTTTACTCAAACACGCAGGAACTTAACCTAATTGATTATATCAAAGCTTATTTACTCTTTCCCCAAGATAGAACTATTTTATCTAAGAGTTTCCTTGGGGTTAGCTGGACACTGAGCTATGAGATTTTTTTCTATCTGATTTTCTGCCTGTTAATTTTCCTGAAGCCCAAGTTCTACACACCGATAATTCTGACATGGTTTGCAGGAATATTTTTAAATTTAATAGGTATTATTCAGCCTCCTCAAAATAGCGTTCTTCTTCAGTTTCTTTTGAGCGAATTGCACATAGAATTTTTCTTGGGAGTTTTAGCCGCCTATTTTGTCTCCCACTATAGGATTAGCTATGGCAAACAGCTACTTTTTGTAGGTCTTTTTTTGTATACTTTAGCAGCAATCAACTATTATTACAAAATTTTTCCATTATCTAAAATTATAACCTTTGGTATACCCTCAACCACACTTGTCGTTGGTGCAGCAGCCTTGGAAATGACGAAATCAATCAATATTCCCTTTGTGCTAATTTTGTTAGGTGATGCATCGTACTCTATTTACCTCATACATGGGTTTGTAATGAATAATTTCACCAAAGTTGCTATTAAGTTAGAAATAGTAGATTTCCTCACTCAAAATCCTTTGCTCTTTAGTTTGTTTGCCATTGTCAATGCGATCGCTGCTGTCTTTGTTGGAATAACTATGTATCTATATATAGAAAAACCAGTGATTTCACTTTTAAGACACCAAGTACCAAGATCGTAAGCTAATGCGCTTTTACAGTACATTGTTCGTGCGTAAAGTACAATGCTGAAGTCTAAAAGCCAAACAGAAAGCCCTTCTGACTTCTGACGCCTCTATTCTGCTGTAAATTGCATTGTTAAAAAACTATGACGCACCAGTCTATCAGTTCCTCTAGTAATCCTCAATTGATGAATGTCGAGGACAGGCACAAATACCGAATTGCACTAGTGCATCCCAGTACCGGAGTTAACTGGAGTGGTGGAGCAGAAATTATGGCAATTGAACTGACTCGCCGCCTCAGTTCCTACTTTGAAGTCGAGCTGCTTAGTGGCGCTGATTGTGGATCTTTTAGCCACCCCATTCCATGTATTCCCCGTTCCTATGCTTATCATGCTGTACGTCACCCTCTCATTGCGCCCTTGGTGCGTAAATTCTCAACTCCTGAGATTGTGTTGGAACATCTAACCAGTTTCTTCCCTTGCTTGCTCCGCTTGCTTAGGCATCCCGCTGACCTCATTTTTCCTCACAATGATTATGGTGGATTGGCAATGGCAGCTTGTGTCAGAGCACTGACAGGTACACCGATACTTTTTACTGAACACAATAGCTTAAATGCAGATGGGAAATGTTTGCAGCGGAATCTTCGTTTTCGTCCGGATCGCCTTGTTGTGTTGGATGAAGCGACAGCTGCATTCGCCCATAACTTAAAACCAACACAACCGATAAGTGTTATTCCCAATGGTGTGAATCTTGAGCGATTTACACCAGAAGGAACAACTATTAATCTTGGGTTATCAAAACCAATAGCGCTGTGTGTCGCTAGTTTAAGCCGGAAGAATCATAAGCGAGTTGAACTAGCCATTCAAGCAGTGGCTCGTTTACCTCACGTTAGTCTTTTTATATGTGGGGACGGATCCGATCGCGCATACTTTCAAGCGCTAGGAGACCAGTTGCTAGGACCACAACGGTTTGCCATTCGGACTTTCTCCCATGACCAGATGCCTGAAGTTTACCGTAGTGTGAATGTCTTTACACTCCCTTCTATTCACGAGCCATTTGGGCTTGTCTATTTAGAAGCAATGGCTAGTGGTTTGCCAGTTGTCGCTACTGATGACCAGATGCGGCAATATATTGTCAATAATAGTGGAATTCTATGTGATGTCACTAATCTAGATAGCTACACAACCGCCATTAAAGACACGCTCAGTGGTCACTGGAGTGTAGGTGCAAGACTGAATGCTGCTCGCTTTAGTTGGGATATCATAGCATTGCGTTATCGCGATGTGATTTTAGAAACGATTTTGCAATCCAAGAAAGAATTGCCATTACCAACTCATTGAACAAGGAACTCTTAAGAAGGAATAAAGGTGTACCTAGCTGAGCAAAAATTAAATAGGAGGGTTATATGCCAAAAGTTTCTGTTATTATCCCAGCTTACAATGCTGTAGCTTACTTAAGAGAAACTGTGGAGAGTGTTCTGAAGCAAACATTCACAGATTTTGAAGTGTTAGTTATTGATGATGGAAGTTCTGATGGAACAGTGGAGTGGGTTTCTCAAATAAAAGATCCACGAGTTCGACTGATTTCACAACAAAACCAAGGTTCATCTGGAGCACGTAATACAGGGATTACTGCTGCTACTGGTGAGTATATCGCGCTTTTGGACGCTGATGATATTTGGGAGTCAACCAAACTGGAAAAGCAAGTACGTTACTTAAAAGAAAACCCATCAGTAGGTTTGGTTGATACCTGGACAGTTTTAATTGATCAGCAAGGTAAGTCCACAGGGAGAATTGTTGTTTCCCATGCAGAGGGAGACGACGTATGGAAGCAGCTTATCCAGTTTAAAACAGTATGCTGTTGTGACAGCACACCCTTAATTCGTCGCAGTTGTTTTGAAATGGTAGGGTTATTTAACCGAGAATTACCATTTCTTGAAGATTTAGATTTATGGATTCGCCTTGCTTGGCAATATCGTTTTGCAGTCATTAAAGAACCCTTAGTTCGGTATCGTCAGCATCCAGGTAGTAAGTCTACAAATTGTCAAGGAACTTTGGAGGCTTTTCGTATAATTATCGAGAAAGCTTTTGAGTCAGTTCCCGCAGAATTACTACCTTTAAGAGAAAGAGGATATGGTCGTATTCATCTCTACCTAGCTTGGAGAGCTATCAACAATAAAGATTACGACCAAGCGCTGCATTTTAATTATCAAGCGATCGCTCATTATCCGCAACTTATCTTTTCTTGGGATTTCATCCGCCAAACCATAGCTTTAACACTCTTAAAAAGATTTGGTCATCAAACTTATGACAGAGTGAAAACACTTATCCAAGCACTACGACGACGCACGTCAAGGACTCATGGGCAATGGGGAATAGGAAATCAGTGAACAGTGAAGGAGTCAGAAGTCACCGAGTCAGAAGTCAGGAAACTAAATTCTTTATTTCTTCCTTCTGAATCAAGAATTGCTGTATTGGTGAATTCTTCCTCAAATTGATAACTAATAACTGTTAAAAAGTTAAAGAATATGCCTAAAGTTACTGTTATTATCCCGGCATATAATGCCATGAAATATCTCCCAGAAACAGTGGAGAGTGTTTTGAAGCAGACACTGACAGATTTTGAAGTCTTGATTATTAATGATGGTAGTTCTGATGGAATTGTTGAATGGGCTTCTCAAATCATAGACTCGCGAGTCAGATTAATTTCCCAAGAAAATCAAGGCACAGCTACGGCAAGAAACAAGGGTATTGTTGAGTCTAAAGGCGAATACATTGCCTTTTTAGATGCTGATGACATTTGGGAACCAACTAAGTTAGAAAAACAAGTCCAATGTTTAGATAATAATCCCTTGGTAGGTCTTGTCGATGCTTGGACAGCTTTTATAGAGGAGAATGGCAATTCCACAGGTTTAGTGATGAAGCACGATACCGAGGGTGATGTCTACAAGGAGGTTGTGGAAACATGTGATAGCACGGTGTGTTGTGGAAGTTCACCCATGATACGTCGTTCTTGTTTCGACACTGTTGGCTTATTTGACCGGGAGAGCTACATTGAAGATGTGGATATGTGGATACGTATTGCCATTCGCTATCACTATGCAGTGGTTAAAGAGCCTTTAGTGAAATATCGTATGCACCCAAACAACAAATCAAAAGATTGCCAATCAATGTTCAGAGGTTTTCGGCAGTTAATTGAGAAAACCTATAAATCTCTACCTACAGAAATTCTGTATCTCAGACCTCGAAGCTATGGACGATTGTATGTTTTTCTAGCCTGGAGATCGATAGACACAAAAGATTATCAACAGGCTTTTTATTATAGTAAGCAAGCATTTGCAATTTACCCTCAACTACTTTTCCATCCGTGGTTTACTCGCCTAAATATAGCGATCGCGGTGCTTTGGTTGCTGGGACCCAATGGATACGATACAATAAGGTCTTTTAATCGTAACTTACGCCGACGCTTGTTTGCTCGTACAACAACATGATTAAGCAAGAACTCAAGATTCAGAATGCAGAAGAATTTTGTGTTCTGAATACTTTGCAAAAGTAAAACTCATTCATTTTTGGAGTCGTCGTGGGATTGCGTACTAAAGTCATCAAAGGCGGAGCCTTGATGGTTATACGTCAAGCTTTAGGTATCTTACTCAGCTTAATTGGTGTATTATTCATCACTAGAGTCATTGGACCGACCGAGTACGGACTTTATGGAGTGGGTTATGGGATTGTAAGCTTCCTCGGTGGTTTGGGTATATGGGGTTTAGATGTTTATTTACTACGTAAAACATCTACCCCAGAGCAACAGGATTATGACCAAGTTTTTACTCTGTTGCTATGTATTAGCAGTGTCTTTACACTCAGTCTTGTATTAGGACAACACATTATTGCCCAGATGTTGAAACTTCCACAAGTCGCACCACTCTTGGCAACATTGGGTTTAACGCTACCTATTTCTCTGTTAAATCTGCCTTTGACAATCAAACTGGATCGAGACTTAAATTTCCAGCGTGTCGCCTACATTGAGTTAATCAGTCAAATTAGCTACTATGTGATAGCGTTACCCCTAGCACATCAAGGGGCTGGTGCTTGGGCTCCTGTTAGTGGTTTGTGGCTACAGCAAATCACGATGGTTGTGCTAACTTTCTTTAGTACCAATCTGCGCCCACGCTTATGCTGGAAGCCCAGTTTAATACGGGAGATGTTGGCGTATGGTTTGAGTTACTCAAGCTCAACTTGGGTTTGGCAATTGCGATCGCTCGTCAATCCAGTTATTGTAGGACGTTTTGCTGGGGCTGAAGCTGTTGGTTTTGTGGCTTTGGCAATTCGCTTAGCAGAAATGCTTGCTTTTGCTAAGTCTGTCACCTGGCGTTTGGCTATGGCAGCGCTTGCTAAGTTAGAAAATGATTCATTTCGCCTACGCAAGAGTATTGAAGAGGGAATGCGTCTACAAGCACTAGCTGTTGGTTTGCCGATGGCTGCTTTTGCAATAGCAGCTCCTGTTATATTACCACTCGTTTTTGGGAAAGATTGGACTCCAGTGCTGTACATCTTTCCGTTAATTGCTATTGGCTATATTTTCAATTCCATCTTTAACTTACATTCGTCAGTCCTCTATCTTCTGGGTAAAAATCTTCTGGTTACTTGGTTTCATGCAGCACACATAGCACTTTTTGCAGGAAGTACTTTTTTACTCGTACCGTACTTGGGGATGGTGGGTTATGGCTGGGCTGAGATTGCTGCATTAGCGAGTTATATCGTCATTCATATATACACGGCAAAACAGATAGGTAGTCCAAATTACACAGTAGCTCTTAGTTGGTTTACTATATCAGTTGCTGTTCTGATTTTGAGTACAGTCAACGAAACAGTCCGTTACCTGTCTTTTGTGTTGTTGCTACTTCCACTTATCTCCAGTAGAGAGAGAAATAGCTTGATTGGTTATTTTCAAATACTGAAATCTTAGAGGCTAGTACCGCAAGACGGAAGTCAAAAGTCACTCATTCAAAAGTCAAAAGAAAGAATCAAGATGCTGCAAGCTTTTTATATCTTTCGGATGGTAGCTTTATTTCCGCTGCGACGTACTAGTACTCAACCACACAAGTTTTGATAAGTTATCACCAAACCGGGTTTCTTAAAGAAACCCGGTTTCTAGCCCTCACTACCTGTCAGGCGTTGCTGTGACGGACTACTAACTTGAAAATAGAATTCAGTAATGCTTGCAGTAGGGGCTTGGGATTCACCACATTATTGTTGACCACTGATACCATTTCATTTTAATGTTGATATATAACATGGGCAGGCACTGGGGAAGGGCGAGTAGGGGGAGTGAAATGTATCATGATTTTCGTGAAAGAGTTTGAATCAGAGATGAGCATGGGGGCAAGAAGAAAGCCCCAAGTCATCCGTCACTAGCACAGCAGTCAGAATGACTCCTTGGCGGAGGGGAGCCGTCTTTGCTCCTGACTGCTTATGCAGGTCAAGTACATTGCAGAATTGAAATCTCAGTCGTAATATAACTGAGATTGCCTTTTTTCTTACTATCTGAAATCGTTTATTGTCATACAACTTTGAACCAACAAGAATTACGTGTAAAGGAGTTGATTAGATTTTGGATATCACTCTCTTCTCTGAAACAGTTCGAGATAATTTTCTTCCTTTGGTCATTATTGCCTGTGGCATAGGGGTAGCAGTCAGTTTTTTTGCTCTGTTATTTCTTTTAGCTTTCTTATTTAAGAAAATGACTGAATTCATGACAACTCGCTTCTTATCTTCTGAAGGAAGAAGAATGTATAACAAAGTTGTTTCTTCCTATCAAAATTTGTTGGTCTTAACTGTCGTCTTAGTTCTGATTGACTTGACTTTGTTACTGATTCCCAAACCTAATTGGCTTAACTACCTCGAATTTCCTCTGGCGTTGTTAGTTGCGATTACAGCTGGCTGGTTAACCTCTCGCTTGTTTGAGAAATTCTATGAGGCTTACTTGCAAGAAAATGCTCTCAACCGCAAAATCAACGGTGAGTTACTGGTTGTAGGTAATATCATCGCCGATACAGCTATTTTTCTCGTTATTTTCTTCATTTTTGCTCAGACTCACCAAATCAACGTCTTAGGTTTGACAGCAAGTTTAGGACTTGGGGGATTAGCTATTGCTTTTGCAGCACAACAGACTTTGCAACAGTTGTTGGGTGGAATCGTACTCTATATTGACCGACCTTTTGTCATTGATGACTATATCGGTTTACCGGATGGCACATTTGGTAGAGTCGAATCCATTGGGTTACGTTCCACTAAGATTCGTAATTCTGGCAAAGGAACTTTAACTATAGTTCCCAATAGTTCTCTTACAAACATGAGTATCGAGAACTTCACGGGAGCTAAAAAAGTCGTTTCTCTGGTTTATCTAACTTTCTATCGAGAAGTGCTGGAAGATGAAAGAGCTTTGATTCGTCAAGTCATATTAGAAAGTACCAGAGAGATTTTCGGTATTGACTCTCGCAACACGGATGCGACATTTAAAGATATTATCCAAGAGGGAAAAGCCAATATGACTCAGGCTCAAATAAACTTTTTCATTCTTGGTTCTGGTGAGATGTCAATGGAGATGCGCCGCCAGTTGCTAGATATGGCGAAACAAAGCATAGCTGTGCGATTAAAAGAGTATGGTATTGCTTTCGATCTAGAAGAAAGACCGATTGATGTTGATGCACCCATTACTATCTAACTATCTAATTTAACTCTTGGGCTGAAATGGAGACTCTACTGAGCAGAAAATCTTGGTTTTCGCTGGACGAAGCGACGCAAAAGCTTCTGATTGCAATTGGAATTAAACTTGCCATTTTCTTATTATTTCTATTCCTAGCTTTGATAGTTGGGAAATCCATTCCCCGCTTTCTCAAGCTGATTATTCGGAGATTTACACCCCAACTGGTTTTTAGAATTTACGAAAGTTTAGTCAATCCACTAGAAAAGACGCTTGGAATTGTCACAACATTAATTCTCGTTTCTGTTTGTCTAAACTTTATTCAAGAATACACGGGATTTTACCGATTCTTGAAATTTTTCTCAGATCTATCAATAGCTGTCAGTGTTGCGATATTCATTTCTGGTTTATTTCGTAACTTCTTGCGTGTTTACGGAATGGAATTGATTCGCAGACTAGGTTTTGAAATTGATGAGTTACTGCTCGTTTTTGAAACCATTGCTAATATTGTCATTGGGTTTATTGTGGCTGTAGCATTTGCTCAAAGCCAGAACGTGAACTTAATTGGTTTAATTGCTGGTTTGGGGATTGGGGGTATAGCGATTGCTTTTGCATCTCAAAAAACTCTGGAACAGATTTTTGGAACAATTGTCATATACTTAGACCGTCCTTATGTTCCTGGAGAATACATTCGTGTTCATTTAAGTTCCCAAGGAATTTTATTTGCGCGTGTCGAGGCGATTGGTTTGCGTTCAACAAAGCTCCGGACACTTGCGAAAAGTACCCTCGTAGTTGTTCCCAACTCAGTGATGGCGGAAGCAGATCTCGAAAACGTGACACGAGGGAAAAAGGTCATGGTCTTGCTCTATCTTGATTTTTATCGGCATTTAGAAAAATCTGAACAAGCGTTGTTGGAAAAAGTAGTCAAGGAAAGTACCAACACATTATTTGGAATAGATGCAAACAGTACAAAGATTAGTTTATTTCCTTATGAGGATGATTCAAAGAGAGTTCGTGCTAGGGTGAGTTTCTTTATCCTGGGATCAAATGAAAATTCGCTTGAATTCCGCAAGCGTTTATTAGAGTTAGCCAATGAATCTATATCGAAAAGGCTTCAGAGTCATGGCATAGAAGTTACTATGCAAGAACCAACTCTCTACCTCGAATCTCCCGTCCCAATCTAGCTATACAAAGAAGAAATTATCTTTCTTTAGTCTTCAATTGTCCATTTCGCAGTTGTTAAGGTCACCAGGAAGCGCTCCTTTTACTCTATTCGTGATTCTACACTTTAGTACACTGGATAATTAGTTCAGGCAAGAGATAGTAAAAATGCAAATTTGTCAAGAACTCTCCCTTTCAACTATAGGCTGCGGAACTTGGGCATGGGGTAACCGACTGCTTTGGGGATATGACGAAAGCATGGATGACCAGTTGCAAGCCGTCTTTAACCTTTGTGTCAGCAATGGTGTGACCTTGTTTGATACGGGTGATTCTTACGGAACGGGGAGATTGAATGGGCGAAGCGAGTTACTCCTAGGACGATTCTCTAGAGAATATTTCGTTTCAGGCAAAGAAAATATTTGCATTGCAACCAAGCTTGCTGCTTATCCCTGGAGATGGACACGCCAATCAATGGTGTCGGCTTGCAAGTCATCTGCTAAGCGGCTGGGAAGAAATGTAGATCTCGTACAAATGCACTGGTCTACAGCAAACTATGCTCTTTGGCAAGAGGGATCGCTGTTGAATGGTCTTGCGGACCTTTATGAGCAAGGACTTGTTAAAGGAGTGGGTTTATCTAATTATGGACCAAAACGGCTCAAACGCGTGCATCAAAAATTTGCTGAACGAGGAGTTCCAATCGCGACTCTACAAGTCCAATACTCACTGCTGTCCACATATCCTGTCACTCAATTGGGGGTTAAAGATGTTTGCGATGAGCTTGGGATCAAACTGATTGCCTACAGTCCTCTTGCATTGGGGCTGTTGACAGGAAAGTACTCTGAGAAAGGTTCTTTTCCAAAAGGCATTCGAGGTTTGCTGTTTAGGCAGATATTACCAGGAATCCATCCACTTTTGGCATGCTTACGAGAAGTAGCACAATCAAGAAACAAAATGATGTCACAGGTAGCCATAAACTGGTGTATTTGTAAAGAAGCTATTCCTATTCCTGGAGCGAAGACTGTAGAACAAGCAAAGGAGAATATTGGTGCTTTGGGTTGGCAACTAGACTCTGGTGAGATAGCAGAATTGGATAAAGCGGCTGCGAGTACAGACAAAAAAATGGTGCAAAATATTTTTCAAACTCAATAAAATCTTGCCAGAAATCTCGCAAGATAGTTTATAGGCTCAACAATTTACTAAACTCCAAATTCTGGAAAGTTAGATAAAAACAGTTTGAGCACTCTAGATTGGCAAGGGGGCGTGAAGTGGCTCAAACCAAGAGAAATGCAAGAGGAACGCAAGGACAAGAGATTCATCCAAGAGACTTTTCATGGTCTTTTTGGCTTGCTCTGCCACTTTACCCCTTTGGCAAGCGGCGGACAATTCGCAAAGAAGTCCTCAAGGATACAATCTGGACTTTTGACCAGCTTCAGGGCATTTTCTATGTTGTCGTGCCCATTCGCATGACTGTTGTGAAGTTAGATGAAGGGGGTTTGCTCATCTATGCACCTGTCGCGCCGACGACCGAGTGTATCCGCCTTGTCAATGAATTGGTGGTAGAACACGGTAACGTTAAGTATATCATCCTGCCAACAATCTCTGGCTTAGAACACAAAGTCTTCGTTGGTCCCTTTGCGAGATGCTTCCCGAATGCACAGGTTTTTGTTGCTCCCAACCAGTGGAGTTTTCCGCTCAATCTTCCGCTGAGCTGGCTTGGCTTACCTCCCAAACGCACTCAAGTACTCCCAGAAGACAGCAGCAAAACTCCCTTTGCCGACCAGTTTGACTATGCGATACTAGGTTCTATAAACCTTGGACCAGGTCGATTTGCGGAAGTTGCGTTTTTTCATAGGCGATCGCACACACTACTCGTCACAGATTCAGTGGTTTCCGTACCAGAAGAACCACCTGCGATCGTCCAATTAGATCCATACCCCTTGCTGTTCCACGCAAAAGACAAAGCGTCTGACATCGTTGAAGATAATCCGGCAAATCGCCGTAAAGGATGGCAACGCATCTCCCTGTTTGCTTTTTACTTCCGACCAAGTATGCTGGAGATTATTGCATGGGGTGAGGTATTTCGTAATGCCTTTCAAGCACCAGATCGCTCCAAGAAAGCTTATTTTGGGTTATTTCCCTTCAAATGGGACTCAAACTGGAAGCGCTCATTCGATGCACTGCGAGGAAATGGTCGTTTGTTTGTCGCACCAATTTTACAAACTCTTATTCTCAATCGAGCACCCAAGGAAACTATAGACTGGGCTGATAAGGTAGCGAGTTGGGACTTTCAGTGGATTATTCCTTGTCATTTTGACTCACCAATCAAGGCACAGCCGCATCAGTTTCGACAAGCGTTTTCTTTTCTGGAGCAGACTTCTGGTAGTACGGGGTTGAGCAGTAGCAGTTATCTTTTACCGGAGGAGGATTTTCAGTTATTGAGGGAACTTGATAAAGGTTTAAATAAGTTTGGTATTTTACCGCCAGCGAAGGAGTTGAAATAAGACTTATATAGGTATGATTTTCAAAATTGACCAAGAAAGCAGTCAGGAGTAGGGGTCCATAATTCAGAATGAATTTGTATACTTTAAATGGTCATAAACTGAGCTTTAGAAAAAGTCTGAAATCGCAACGTCAGCAAGGAATTTAATTCCTGAGTATGCGTTTGATGTGCTGTATCTATAAAGCGAGAAATGGCTGTTTGAAAT